>Ga0114939_10001205_pt1 | contig 20685 bp, 19 predicted proteins | sample AshMeaCrysSpring_FD_87196 | JGI IMG/M metagenome (GOLD analysis project Ga0114939, IMG submission 87196) | Groundwater microbial communities from Big Spring, Nevada to study Microbial Dark Matter (Phase II) - Ash Meadows Crystal Spring | ecosystem: Environmental > Aquatic > Deep subsurface >...
CGTCATCGGAGACCATCAGCAATGCTTCTAGGATTTGATCAATTGTTGTGCGCGTAAGGGTCAGGCACTCTTTTCCATAGAGATGTGCATATTCTTCGATCATTTTGTGCATAGTATCGAGCGTAACTTGCAGATGTTCTTTGAGTTTTTCGCGTTTGGCACGGAGCAATTGCAATTCATCCGCGATCGGAGAAGAAAGTGGGTTTTCCTCTCCTAAATATGGCGGGGGAGATTCGGCTACGGGTTTGGGCTCTTCGCCTAAGTATTGGACGGATTGTTCGACCCCACGTTGAGAATAGATCGATCCAAAATCATTATTCTGCTCTGTGTAAGTCGCAGAAAAGTCTTGTACCGTAGGCGGGTGGGCGTTAAGAGGAGGATTTAATTCTTCGGTAACAAATAATTTTTGATAACTATCAGCCAATTTTTTGATCATTCCGGGAAGTTTAGCGATTGTAGCGGGGTCGCGTTTTAGATAAATCTGAATAAAATGGCGATAGAAATTACGCTCCTCTTCGAGTAATTGGGTCGCAACAGCGGTGGGATTTACGGATTGATGAACAGTATTTAGTGCGTCGCAAATTTGGGAAAAACGATTGGGCTCTTCTTTGCGCACGGTTTCAATTAAGTTCTGAGTAGCGAGTATATCGCGGCGTTGGTGGCGTACGGCGAGGAACGACCATATCGCCAGTATTATCCCCATAACCAGGGACGCCTCGACAAGTATCGAAATTAATAATGGCTGGCTAAAATTCATCGGATAGGTAAATGGAGTGAAAAATGATCTGCAAATTAGAGAGTAATGCTTGGCGGCTCAATTTGTTCTACAAGGTCGACATAGAGCGCCTCATTACGGCGACGCCACCAACGCCGTCCAAACCAAATTGCCAAGACGATTAACGTATTTGCGGCGAATAAAACCATCCCTACAGTGCTCCAAGAGACAGATTCTCCGTGGGGGGATTCCGGTGTTGAGGTGGGCGGTTCCTGGGCAGCAAGTGGGGTGTCAGTGGTTGGAGAAGGCGCTTGGGCAGTGGGCGGCGTGGGAGTACCAAAGGTTAGGGGGGAGGGGATGAAGGATAATGCACGGCCTTGGGGGGTACGTCCTCGTGCCTGAAACATAATCATTTGGCGACCATCCGCTGGGGGTAATGTCGCCGACCAGGTATTTTCCGCCGAGCGGACGAGCGTTAGGGGCTGGACCAATCCCTCAGGGTTGGTAAGGGTAGCGGTGATAGCGAGGCTGGCTGGGTCAACGACCTCGGGGATCGGACGGACCAGAACGCTTTGGGGTATACCGGTCTCGTCATTTTGGAGGATAGTTTCAACGCCAGCGGGATATAGATTGATTGAATAGTGCAATTCGCGCTGGAAGGTTGCGCCTTCGACGGTAATTTGGAGTTCCTGCGAGCCGGGACGCAGTAAATCATCCAGAGAGGTGCTGAAGATGCCATCACCAGCGGCGGCGTCGGGCGTAACGCCGTCGTCGCGGAGGGGCCGTTGCTCGTGCTCGTCGTTGCTACCCTTGCGGGTGACGTTAAACCCGAGCAGGCCGAGGAAACTTGCGTCGGTGACGATATTGCCGTTTTCGCGGAGGCGCGCAACGAGATCAAGATGTTCACCGATCAGGGCAAAAGGAGGAACCGGATCCATTTCGAGGTTGAGATTGGTGACCACCATGACACGATTATCGGGGTCGACATCGGCCTGAACCTGCCACGATCCTGGGGTGGGCTTTTCGATGGTGATCATGTCGTAGTCTTGCTCGCCGGCCCAGCGCCCCAAACTCGGGGGTGATTCGCGGGTGTAACGGGCGCTATCCGGGGCAATCAACGCGGTTCCCGTGGAGCCCGGGCGGCGAAATACAACCAACGTCATCTCTTGAACCGATCCATCCACGACAAAACGGTTATCCTTCAGCGGGAGGGAATCGCGCTGCACAGCTTGATTGAAAATCCGCAAAAACATGCGCTGCAATAAGCCGGAATCAGCGACTTGCTCAGACCAACCAGTGGTTTCGCGGGAGAAGCGCTGCAACAAATCGTGATCAGCTTGTTCAGAGAGCGCAATGGTATAGATCGATGCTTGGGCGGCGCGCACCTGTTTAAGGGTGTGCTCGAGGACTGCCTCGCGGGCGGCGGCGTTCACCGCCGGGTCCTTAGATATATCCACCATCCCGTCGGTCATAAACAAGATCTTGCGCTGGGAATCGCCCGGTGGTTCACCCCATCCGACGATGCTCTGCTCGAGTGCAGCGCCGATATTCGTGAACATCCCGCGGGAATTAATTCGCTCGGCCGCGCGGCGGGCCTTGACTTGCCAAGCGGTGTTTACCTCACCCGGGGGGATAATTGCGTTCACACGCTGATCGAAGGTATAAACTGCGGCTTTGGAACCAGGCGGGAGCAATCCTACTACGAGGCGCAGGGCCGGAATGCGTAAGTTGAGCGGGTCAGTTTGGCGCATACTCCCGGAGGTATCGATGAGGATGCGCAGGTCGACCCCGGACGTTGCGCCTGTGGACGAGGCGGTTAAAAAGAATAGACAAACACCAATCGCAACCCCGATTTTCATATACATTCTCCGGCTTTCAGGACGCTATTATCCCGCGCATTGTGCGCGAGAAAAACAGGGGCGGAGAAAGATTTGAGTCATCCAGTGGCGAAACGGGGGCGAGATGGGGCAGAAGGTGCGGGAGTTTGAAGTGCGGCAACCGCCCGAGCGGCCTCTTCGCGGGTATAGAAATGTCCAGATTGGACAAATCCCGCAATAACGCTAGGCTTAATCTTAATAATTCGTCCGCCGCAATCCCGCTCCACCGCCAAACTCGTCGGCAATCCCTCGATCATGTGGCAGGTCGCCGGAGTGCCATCGCCTCGACACGAGGGATAAACTTTGCCGGTTTCGAGGTCGCAAAACGCCGGCTCAAATCGATACTTGCGATTACCCCGACTGACGCCACCGGTACCGCGGAATATCTTGTTTTCCCACTGTAACCAACGTCGGCTCAAAAATTGGTTCATAAATGTATTGAAACTCGGTTTTGGTTATCACTAAGCTATCCAATAGGAAGTCCTGTGGGATCGTTACGCAAACCATATACCGTCTAAGTCAATATTAGGGAAAACACCTAGCGGAGAGCTTGCTAACCTAGTCCACTATCCAATAATTCGACTGTTGCAAGGTTCTGACAATAGGGAAAATCCAAGGGATAGACAGACCAGGGATAGTCTTTATATTCCTTAGATTAGAGAAATCCCGGAAAATCACCACGATTTTGACGGAAATCCTGAAATCCACGAGGTGTAGGATGAAAATTTACCGCCGCGGGCTCGCCTTAATGGCATTGGGGCTCAATTTCCATACCCAGGCAGATGAGATTACCGAACAACTCGAGCGCTCCCTCAAAGCCTATAAGGAACAAAGCTACTCCAGCGCCCTCCGCGAGTTACAGTTTGCCGTTGCCCAAATCCAAGAAAAACTCAATACCAGCTATTTGGCGCTGTTGCCCGAGCCGCTTCCCGGTTGGCAGGCTGATCAGCCGGAATCGCAAACTGCTGTAGCGCTAATGGGAGGGGGGACTCATATCTCTCGCCATTATCATTATGACCCGGATCAAGAAATCGTCCTGGAGATTATTATTGACTCGCCGTTAATTCAAATGCTCACTTTAACGATGTCCAATATTCCGGTATTAACGACGGATCAGAGCATTAAACCCTATCGCTTTGATATCTATCGGGGTACCGTGCGCAAAGAGGGAAATACCCGCGAAATTAGTCTACTTGTGGCAAATCAAGTCATGGTTAAAGCAGCTGGCCAAAACCTAAAAGAGGAGAAATTCCTCGAATCGTATTTGCGCGCTATGGAAATTAAAAAGATTGCCGCGCTTGTTGAAAAATAATAAAAAGTTTTTACTGAAGAGTAAAAAGAGTATCATATGGAAGATTCGGAATTTGAAGAAAATGATGAGCATTGGTTAGAAAAAAAATCCGCCGCTGAACGGCGTGATTCAATACGAAAAATAGGTTCCGCCAAAAATCAACGTCGCTGGCGTTCGGTTGAGGAATACCAAGAATGGAAAAAACTGCGGCGAGAAATCGACGACCTCGATGATTTTTAATTGGAGATAATTATATGGCGCAATATATTTATACTATGAGTCGCGTCGGTAAGGTGGTTCCGCCGCAACGCGAAATCCTCAAAGATATTTCATTATCTTTTTTTCCGGGCGCAAAGATCGGTGTGTTGGGGTTAAATGGCGCTGGAAAATCTACTCTGCTAAAGATTATGGCTGGATTGGATACCGATTTTCTTGGTGAGGCACGCCCGCAACCGGGGATTCGTATTGGTTATTTAGCGCAGGAACCACAACTCAATCCGAATCTTAATGTGCGCGGTAATGTTGAGGCGGGAATTGCCGACACAAAACAATTGTTGGATCGTTTTAACGCCGTGAGTGAATCATTTTCTGATCCACAGGCGGATTTTGAGCAATTACTTGCGGAGCAATCTCAATTGCAAGACGCAATTGATGCGGCTGGCGCCTGGGAATTAGACCGAAAATTAGAAATTGCCGCAGACGCATTGCGCCTACCGCCATGGGATTCAGATGTTGCGCATCTTTCCGGTGGAGAAAAGCGTCGCATTGCGCTGTGTCAATTACTATTATCGGCGCCGGATTTATTGTTGCTCGATGAACCGACCAATCATTTAGATGCAGAAAGTGTGGCGTGGCTCGAACGTTTTTTGCAAGAATATCCGCATACTGTTATTGCGGTGACCCATGACCGTTATTTTTTAGATAATGTCGCCGGATGGATTTTAGAATTAGACCGTGGGCGCGGGATTCCCTGGCAGGGAAATTACTCTTCATGGTTAGAGCAAAAAGAAAAGCGTTTGGCCATCGAAGAAAAACAGGAGAGTGTCCGGCGTAAGGCGATTAAAACGGAATTAGAATGGGTTCGTGCAAATCCTAAAGCGCGTCAGGCAAAGAGCAAGGCGCGCTTAGCGCGATTTGAAGAATTATCGTCGCAAGAATATCAGCGTCGGAATGAAACCAAAGAGATTTATATTCCACCTGGGCCGCGGCTGGGAGAATTGGTAATTGCCGTAGATAACCTAACTAAAGGTTTTGGGAAACGGGCATTAATTGATAACGCAACATTGCGGATTCCTCATGGAGCAATTGTTGGTATTATTGGCGCTAATGGGGCCGGTAAAACAACTCTGTTTCGACTATTGATCGGAAAAGAGCAGCCTGATGCTGGGACAATTCGAATTGGAGAAACAGTGCGCCTGGCGTACGTTGATCAGGGGCGTGAATCTTTAGATGGGACAAAAACTGTTTGGCAAGAAGTCTCTGACGGTTTAGATATTATCACCGTCGGCAAATATGAAATTCCCTCGCGGGCGTATTTGGGGAGATTTAATTTCAAAGGTACCGATCAACAAAAATTGGTGCGCGACCTTTCTGGTGGAGAGCGGAATCGATTGCATTTGGCAAAACTCCTCAAGAGTGGCGGCAATGTTTTGCTTTTTGATGAGCCGACGAATGACCTGGATGTCGAAACGCTACGCGCTTTGGAAGAGGCAATTGGAGAATTTCCTGGCTGTGTCCTTGTTATTTCTCACGACCGCTGGTTTTTGGATCGCATTGCGACTCATATTCTCGCTTTTGAAGGCGAAAGTCGATTGACGTGGTTTGAAGGAAATTTCACCGAATATGAAAATGACCGCCTGCGCCGTTTAGGTCATGACGCAATTCAACCACATCGCATTGCCTATAAACCGATCACGCGCTGAAATAAAATAAAACTTAGCGGATTTTATTTGCATTAATTGCCCAATGGATGTGTTCGCGCACCAGTTGCGAAGAATGATTTTTATGCTTGGATAATACACGAATTGCCGTTTCAGATAAAGTATTTCCTAATGCAACAGCGACATTCCGCAAAAATCGCTCGTAGCCAATCCTTCTGATCACCATTCCGGTAGTGTGCTCCGAGAAATCCTTTTCTGACCAATCCAGAAGCGAAGCCAATAATGGCGCGTCCCAGCCGGAGCGAATTGCAAAATCCGGCTCATTTGTCGGTCGGGCAAAACGATTCCAGGGGCAGACTAACTGACAATCATCGCAACCATAGATGCGATTTCCGATTAAGCGGCGTAATTCGACTGGAATAGAACTCGGCAATTCAATCGTAAGATATGCAATACAGCGTCGCGCATCTAAAATATATGGGGCGATAATTGCGCCCGATGGACATGCGCGAATACAGCGCGTGCAATTTCCGCAATGAGATAATTCAGCACTATCAGGCAATAAAGGTAATTCGGTATAAATCTCCCCCAAAAAAAACCACGAACCGGAAAAACGTGAAATCAAATTAGTATGTTTCCCGATCCAACCTAATCCGGCCTGAACCGCAAGCGGTTTTTCTAATACCGGCGCGCTATCGCTAAATACCCGATAGCGAAATTCCCCGATCTGTTCTGTAATCCATTGTGCTAATTTCTTCAGTCGTGATCGCAAAACTTTATGATAATCACGCCCGAGCGCATAACGGGAAATATAGCCGCGAGTTGAATCCGCTAAAAGTATTTGCGGATTTGTACTTTGAGGTGGGTAATAATCGATGCGAGTCGAAATAATGCTAATTGTGCCATTAAATAATTCTTTGGGGCGACTCCGCCGTACTCCGTGTCGTGCCATATATTCCATTTCGCCATGATAACCATCTGCCAACCATTTTAGTAGATGCGGCTCGGCGTCTTGAAGATTCGGAGAACTAATCCCGACTTGCTGAAATCCTAATTTATGTCCATGGGCTTTAATATCTTCTGTTAATAGTTTCCAATTTCTTTCCATCACAGCTAGATAGCCAGCCATTTATTAAGAATAGCCATCAAGCCATTTTGATTAATCGGCTTAAATATCATATCATCCATTCCTACATCTAAAGCCTGTTGCTGATCTTCTGCCGAAGTCCCGGCGGTTAAGGCGATAATCGGTATACGAGGTAAATGATTTTCTTTTTCCCATTGACGAATATGCGCCGTTGCGGCGAAACCATCCATAATCGGCATTTGTATATCCATTAAAATAAGCTGAGGCTTTTTGCCGTATTTTGTAATAGCATTAACTGCCTCTTGACCATTTTCGACACTCTCGGTTGAAAATCCCAATTTTTTCAATAACACCTCTATAACTTTTCGATTAATGTTCGTATCTTCGACCAGCAAAATATTTCTTAATAATGTATTCATTATTTTCCTCGCAACCATTTGTGGTAAAACTAAATAAAACTATCCTTATCTTGAAGAATCTTTTGCCATTCTAGGATCACTCGTTGAGCCAGTTCTTCAATTTCGTGGAGCGTATCTTTCGCCTTTTCGAGTAGTCCGTCGCGACAAAGATGTTCAATATACATAGCAACAGCCCGCAATTTTTCCGCACCACCACTTGCCGCCAAACCTTTTATAGTATGGGCTTCACGGCGTGCCGCTTGATCATCGCCCCTAATAAGCGTTTCACTTAATTGTATTAATCGTGTCGGCATATCATCAATTATACTACCAATTAGTAATTCGGTAAGTTCACGGTCGCCTTCAAGATTCGCAAGCACCTCTTTGATATTCACAAGGCGCTCTGGTGATCTGGGTGTAATCTCGGCGAGTGCTTCAAAAAATATTCGAGCTTTAATTGGCTTAGTTAAAAATTTCGTACACCCTGCTTCCCGACTTCGTAATTCATCTTCAATCAGCGCATTGGCCGTAAGCGCAAAAATGGGAATTGGTAAATCCCCGCGTTGCCGTTCAATCCGTCGAATTTCCCGCGTTGCCTGATAACCGTCCATTATCGGCATTTGTACATCCATAAAGATAGCATCATAGTTTTTGGCTTGAAAATATTCAACTGCCTGTGCACCGTTATTGGCGATTTCTAATTGATGGGGAGTTTTTTTGATTAATGCCTCAATCAATTTTATATTCATAGGATTATCTTCTACCAGGAGCAAGCGCAACGGGGTAGTGATCTTTTTTGAGATGTCAATTACAGGTATCGAAATTTTTTCTGATAATTTACCGAATAATTCCTGCTGAATTACCTGAATAAGTTTTTTGCGCTTAATTGGTTTTACGATAAAACGAATCCCTAATTCATCCACAATGCGTCTTTGTACAGATGAATCAGCCGATGAAAGCATGATTATGGGTAATTGTCCTTTCCCATCAATTTGTCTTTGAAAATTTTGGATTAGCGTAAAGCCATCCATATCTGGCATGTGATAATCAAGTAATACTAAGTCAAAACAATTGCCCGTTTGCAAAATTTGGGAAAACTTTCTTAACGCCTCATCGCCAGATTCGCATTCAGTAACTGATATTCCCAGTGGCTCTAATTCACAACGGATGAGCTGACGATTTACTGCAAAATTATCAACAATCAAGATCTTTCGTCCGTAGAGATTGGTGGCCTCCCAATTTTGACTATTAAATTCAACTGCCGGCAATGGTAACTTAAAAGAAAAAGTTGATCCTTTACCCAATTCACTAGAGACCTTGATTACGCCGCCCATGATATGAATTAGATGTTGGGTAATCGTCAATCCCAACCCAGTTCCTCCATAGCGGCGGGTAATACTACCATCCGCCTGTGAAAACGCCTTGAAAATACTTTGCAGTTTGTCCGCGGGAATTCCAATACCTGTATCAGTTACCTGGAAGATAATTTGGTCTGAATTGCTAGCAATACGTTTTACGCTAACCACAACGCCCCCGCGTTCGGTAAATTTAATCGCATTGCCAATTAAATTGACCAGGCATTGGCGTAGTCGTTTTGCATCACCATGTACATACGATGGAACATCAGGGTGATAATCAAGCGTAATGTCTAATCCCTTGTCGCGAGCGCGCAATGTCAATAGATTGAGCACTTCACGAAGTGTCTCCTCTAAAGGAAAATCTTCTTCATGCAAATCAAATGACCCGGCCTCAACTTTGGATAGATCGAGAATATCATTGATAATGAGAAGCAGATTGTCTCCGGCAGTACTGAAAATCTCGACGTAATTTCTTTGTTCGATCGTCAATTCCGTATCAGCAAGGACCTCCGCCATTCCCAGGATTGCATTGAGAGGCGTGCGAATTTCATGACTCATATTCGCCAGAAATTCTGATTTAGCACGGGTTGCCTGTTCAGCGGCATCTTTTTTCTCCACTAATTCCTTAATTGTTTTCTGAAGTTCTTGGGTACGATCCGCCACGCGCTCCTCTAATTGCTGATTAAGCGTATTTAGAGACATTTCCGCCCGATCCCGTTCTTGCAAACCACGTTGGAAATCTTCTAATAATGAATTAAGAGTCAGAATGACCTGTCCGAATTCATCATTTGGATGGGAGCTGGGCATCGATAAAGGCTGGGCATTAGGAACTTTTGGATCAATAGCGATAATTTCCCGCTCCATAGTAATTAACGGATGAATTATTTCCTGATAAAAGGCCACAGTAAGCAGTACGCTTAAAATAATTACCAACATGATACGAATCATCAATTTAGTAAATGCTAGACGGACAAAACGTTTTCCTACTACACCAGCATCAACCGTTACTTTGAGTATTCCAACATTATTCTGACGCACACCATTTTCCAAATAATCTAGTGTTCGCACATATTCCTTCATACCAGCTAATAAATAATTTCCTAACCATATAAATTGATTGGGATGTTGATGTTGGCGCTCGGCAAGAATAATCCCGAAGCTATCGCGCAGGGTCGCCTCAGCAATTAACTCGACGCGCAATAATCCATCTACTACATTATTGGCCTGTTCGGAATTGAGCTGATATGCAGATTCAGCGGCAGTATCGCGTATTAATTCTATAGTCTGCGCTACTGTTGCGGCGACCTGATTGTGCCAAGAATGCCAGTCGAATATCAATTCAATAATCCAAATCGACAGTCCCACCACTAACGCAAATAGCAAATTAATTTGCGTTTGGTGAGCCGCAAGACCATGGGGAATTAGCACACGCCAGGAAATCAAGGGCATCGTTATTCTGTTATCCCTTTTTCGACGCCGTATTGTCTTTTAAGCCCTGCGATCTTAATTTGATTGTGATTCATCCAGGAATTAAATTCGCTTAACACCGCAGGCTGTTTAATCGTCGATAGGTAATAATTATCCTGGCTATAAGGCAAATGGGGATTAAAAACTAAGGCACCAGGTTTTTTGAGAACGTTATTCAATTGATAATTAATTACTGCGAGGGAGGCATACGCACCATCAATACGCCTGACTAAAGTTTGGCGCACTAAAGATTCAAAGCTACTATTTTCTGAGATGGCAACTTTATTTTCTTTAATCCGGTCCATCCATGCCCAAGGAGTAAATCCTGCGACCGTGCCAAGAATATGGATATCTTCTACGGAATCGTTTTTCCTTTCAGGGATTACGCTTACGCCATCAATAAACGCAATTACCGGTTCACTGTAAGAGACATTTTTATCGAGCCGCTGGTCTCTTTTCCAATTCGGGTTATCGGGAAACTTGAAATCAATTTCCTTGCCGAAAAAAGAGGCATACAAACGTAATACTGGCAAGGCGCGATAAATAAATGTATAACCCTGATCACGGGCAAAAGAGTCCAATAATTCTCGGGCAAAGCCTTTATACTCGTTATTCTCATTAGTAAAGACCGGTAAATACGTTTGATTTTCTACACCGATGATAAATGTTGGCCCTGCGAAAATCTTAAATGCTGTTCCTAATATACTCAAACCTACGATAAAAAAAATTATTTTAGTCATAGTCCCCCTCGGTCTATCAAACTTTTGTCGGTCATAAAGAAAATCGCATTTGGATTAGGGCGCTGATATTCCTTTCATTTACGCCTTCAATTCCAAATTTATTATTCCAATAATAGTACTCTATTCCCGAATAGAGATGCCCGGGCCAACCCAAAAATTTTCCCCAATCAAGTTTTAATTGGGGATTAAAATTAAAATCCCTTCGGGCAAACCCCTCTTCACCCCGCGTATCCAAATAACCGTCAAAGAGAAAGTCGAATTTTCCCAGTGAAAAAGGCGCCGACCAGGCGAGGGTAATTTGCCAGGTATTCCCAGCCAAGTGATCGGTGTCACGATGGTAGAGATTCGATTCAAAGTGAGTGAATCCGGGAATTGTCCAATTTAATCCGAGCCCGAATAACTGAGAATTAAAATCATGGGAGCCCTGCTCAAAAGTCGTGGTAAGAAATACGTCCTGAATAGGGCCGGTTGAAAGTTTTGCGTCGGTTAGATAGCCCAAAGATAAACGCGGTGAGAGCTCCATATAATAGCTATTTTCGGTAGCATCTTTTTCCCGAATCCAATCCCGGAAGAAAAAGACGTCGCCCCAAGTCCAAACACTAATATGCTCAAACGTCCAATAATTACGCTGTGGGTCACCTACTCGATAATTGTTCCCCTCTTGATAAGTCAAACTATTCTCATTGAATAATAACCACGCGGAATCTGCCGCAAGAGTTTGCCCGCCAATTAATACATTTAGTCCGATTATTAAAAAATTAATCCGCATTATTTTTATGCCCCTCATTATTTTATGGCGACGACAGGGATGAATTACTCTGAATCAGATTTTCGATGACGGCAAGATTAATAGCGCCCGGATAACGCGCTATTAATTTTCCGGCGGGATTGATTAAAAAATTCATCGGAAGACCCGGCACCGGACCGAGCGTCCGAATCGTCTTTGGGGTCGCCCTCACCACTGGGTAAGTAATCTTATAACGGTTGATAATCTGCTCAAGTTCTTGATTATTCAACTGATCGTGGATGTTTATCCCAATGACCATCGCGTCGGGGCGGGCATGAAAAGTATTTAGATCGGAAATTTCCTGGATACACGTCGGACACCAACTCGCCCAGAAATTAATTACCACCCACTCTCCGGGCGAATGCGCCAGGGTATGGGTACGGCCGGTGACGTCCACCACCGTAAAATCCAGCGCTTCGACAACGCAGGCGTGTGCTAGGAGCATCAATCCGAATAGGCGGCGGGACGCACGCCATGCACTAAAACGGTGCAGAATCTTCTGATGTAAAACCGTAGATAGCGCCGTGAACTGCGGGAAATAGAAAGTAAATTGATTTGGCATAGCTCGTGCAGTAGGCTGGTTCAACGTAACAATTGGAGTCTAGAAATGAAGTATAGCAGAAAGAATCTTTTGTCCGCGGGGATGTTTTTGGCCCCATCGCTATTACTTGCTGGAGAAAGTCCGATTACCGGAAGTGTTGCCTTTACCAGCGATTATATTTTTCGCGGGATTTCCCAAACCCAAGAAAAGCCCGCCGTTCAGGCCGGCTTGAATTACGCCCACGACAGCGGCGTGCATTTCGGAATATGGGGTTCCAATATTAATTTTAAGTCTAAAGATAAATCCGATGCACCCAACGATAATGCCAGCATAGAATTAGACATTTCCGCAGGTTATGGGGCATCGTTGAATGATTCCATTAATTGGGACTTATCAATTATTCATTATGGCTACCCGGGTTCTAATCTCTCGTCACCGGATAAACTCGGCTTTTGGGAAATTGTACCAACACTAAGTTATGATTTGAAAGTCGCTAAGATTACCGGTCAATTGGCTTATAGCCCTAATTTTCTCGGAGCTGCAAAGCGTGCTACTTATTTAATGCTTGGATTAGATATGCCATTGCCTGGAGATTTTTCTCTAAATGCCCGTATTGGTGAGCAATGGCTAAAAGAAGATAAAGATAGCCGTCTATCTCAGACTTTTGTGGATGCCAATACGCCGTATATTCCGAAGAATTATTCCGAATGGAAGATAGGCATCGCCAAGCAAATTGCAGGTCTGGGATTAGAGCTCGCCTATTTCGATACGACCCTGAGCAAAGATAAATGTCAAGCAACGGCAATCTTCGGCCAAAAAGATTTGTGCAGTCCACGGGCGGTATTTGCTATTTCCAAGAATTTTTAATTTGGAGAATGAAGTTTATGAAGATGATCAGCGCAATAATTAAACCCTTCAAGCTCGACGATATTCGCGAGGCGTTATCTGAGGTCGGGGTACAGGGGATTACGGTAACTGAGGTGAAGGGTTTTGGGCGGCAAAAGGGACACACCGAATTATATCGGGGCGCCGAATATGTGGTCGATTTTTTGCCGAAGATTAAGATTGAGGTTGCGGTTCCGGCGGAAATTGCAGAAAAAGTTATTGAGGCAATTCTCAAATCAGCGGCCACCGGCAAGATCGGCGATGGCAAGATTTTTGTCTATGATTTAGAACAAGCGGTGCGAATTCGCACCGGTGAAACTGGAGCTGATGCTCTATAATTTACCTGGAGATACAAAGATATGAATCGATTTTGGGCGGGTGTAATTTTTTTCGCGCTACCGCTATTTGCCACTGCTGAAAGCATCAAGCCGGTACTAAATAGCGGTGACACCGCTTGGATGCTTACCGCGACTGCATTCGTATTATTCATGACAATCCCCGGCCTGGCATTATTTTATGGCGGATTGGTGCGGACTAAGAATGTCTTATCAATACTGATGCAGTGTTTTGCTATTACCTGTTTGGTCAGTATCCTGTGGGTTATTTATGGTTACAGTTTAGCCTTTGACACCGTTGGTATGGAAAAAGGCGTAGTTGGGTTTAATTCCTTTATCGGGGGAATGTCTAAAATATTGCTCAGGGGTGTTGCCCTTGATTCATTATGGCAGCCAGACGCGACATTACCAAATGCAATTCCCGAAACGGTATTTATGATGTATCAACTTACCTTCGCGATTATTACGCCAGCATTAATTGTCGGGGCATTTGCCGAACGAATGAGATTCTCCGCTCTATTGTGGTTTATGGGCGCATGGCTGACTTTAGTTTATTTACCAGTAGCGCACATGGTCTGGGGCGGCGCCGGAAGTTTAATGTACGACATGGGCGTATTAGATTTCGCGGGCGGGACGGTTGTGCATATTAATGCCGGAATTGCTGGTCTATTAACGGCATTGATGCTGGGTCGGCGTAAAGGATTTCCCACCACGGCGATGCCGCCACATAATTTAGGCCTGACCGTAATTGGCGCATCAATGTTGTGGGTCGGGTGGTTTGGATTTAATGCTGGGAGTGCCCTTGCCGCAAATACGAGCGCAGGGATGGCAATGGCTGTAACGCATATTGCCACGGCCAGCGCGGCGCTTACCTGGATGTTTGTAGAATGGTTTTCACACGGCAAGCCGAGCGTTTTGGGAATTGTCACGGGTGCGGTTGCGGGATTAGTTACAATTACTCCGGCGTCGGGTTTTGTCGGTCCAAGCGGCGCAATTATCATCGGTGTAGTAGGGACTGTCTGTGCGTTTTTCGCATCGACCAAGATGAAACGTGCTTTTGGATATGACGATTCTTTGGATGTATTTGGCGTCCACGGTATTGCCGGAATTGTCGGCGCATTACTAACCGGGATATTTGCCGCTTCCAGCTTGGGTGGGTCAAAAATCGACCTCAATATCGGCGCGCAATTTATGACGCAGGTGATTGGTGCCGGAATTACAATTATCTATGACGTAATCGTAACTTTCATCATCCTCACCGTAATTGATTCGGTTATTGGGTTACGGGTTACCGACGAGGAAGAAACTATCGGCCTTGATATTTCGCAACACGACGAGCGCGGTTATAATTTTTGATTGACCGTTAATTAATTCAGCGGGAATTATTTGGGGGTAGAAGGGGAAACAGTTGCGGGCGCTAATTGCGCCCGCTTTTTTGTGTTATACTCCCGCCGAATTAATTATCTCAGGGATTTTTATCATGGGCCTTGCAAAACGGGTTATTCCCTGCCTGGATGTAGATAAGGGGCGTGTGGTAAAGGGGGTGCGATTCGTGGATATCCGCGATGCCGGCGACCCGGTCGCGGCGGCGCGCCGTTATGATGAACAGGGCGCCGATGAGCTGACCTTTCTCGATATCACCGCGAGTAGCGACGACCGTGCGACTATGATTCAGGTCGTGGAGGGGGTGGCCGGGCAAGTGTTTATCCCACTGACGGTGGGGGGGGGTATCCGCACTTTGGAGGATATTCGACGCCTGCTCCAGGCCGGCGCCGATAAAGTCGCAATTAATACCGCCGCCGTATTTAATCCCAATTTTGTTCAGGCCGCCGCAGAAAGATTTGGTTCGCAGTGTATTGTGGTCGCAATTGACGCCAAACAAGTCGCAATTGACCCGCCGCGCTGGGAAATCTTTACCCACGGCGGACGCCGCCCTACTGGAAATGACGCGGTTAAATGGGCGCAATATATGGCTGAGCTTGGCGCCGGTGAAATTCTTTTGACCAGCATGGATCGCGACGGTACCCGCGATGGATTTGATTTACCTTTAACACGGGCAATCGCTGATGCGGTCGAGATTCCCGTAATTGCTTCGGGCGGCGTTGGATGTTTAGACCATTTAGTCGCCGGAATTATTCACGGTCACGCCGATGCGGTATTAGCCGCGAGTATTTTTCACTTCGGCGAATATACTATCTCCGCTGCAAAGCAACAAATGGCGGCACACGGTATCGAAATACGATTATGAGTCACAAATTAGATTTGCTGACAATTCAACAATTGGTGATTTGGATACTGCCGGTCTTTTGCGGAATTACCGTCCACGAATTCGCTCACGGGTGGGTTGCGTATCAACTCGGTGACGCCACCGCTTACCGACAGGGACGAGTCACAATTAATCCATTAAAACATGTTGACCTAATCGGGACGCTTTTATTGCCGCTAGCGCTATTTTTTTCCGGTAGCAGTTTTATTTTTGGATGGGCAAAACCAGTCCCGGTGAATTTCCGTAATTTACGTCGTCCTCGAGTCGATACAATTTTAGTTGCGGTTGCTGGGCCGGGTGCGAATTTATTTATGGCCTTACTTTGGGGGTTAATTGCTAAATTCAGCTACCTGATTTTAGCCGAAAACTGGGTGGGAGTTCCTTTATTCTTAATGGGGCTCGTAGGCATGAGTTTTAATCTCGTCCTCATGGTCGTGAATTTATTACCCATCCCGCCATTAGATGGGGGGCGAATATTAATAAGTTTTTTGCCCGCCGCTGTCGGGAGATGGTTTGCCCGATATGAAAGCCTCACGCTTTTGTTATTGATTCTCGTATTGACTACGGGAGTCATTACCCCGACGATGATACAGGTCGCCGAGGGTATTTATTATTTTCTCCTCACACAATTAAGTTTAATCCAACCAAGATGACTACACATATTCGATTGACTCGCCCGGAATTAAAGCGTCAACGCGAATCTCTCAAGCGATTTTTGCGTTATCTCCCGATGCTCAAGCTCCGTCAACAACAATTACAGGCACAGCTATTAATTGCCCAGCGTGAGTTAGATAACGCGCAAAATGCCGAAAATGCTGCTCAACCAAATGCTAATCTTGCCCGTTCGATTCTCGCTCGAACTCCAGGAGTGAATTTCCTCGAGACGCTAATTACTCCCAGTGCCGTACGTACTCATAACGATGATATTGCCGGAATTGCGGTTCCGGCGTTAGATGAGATTATTTTTCCCGAACCCCAATATGGATTAATTAGCACGCCGGCCTGGACTGATTTTGTCTTGCGTGACCTCCGGCGCCTGGCGGAATTACGCACTATCCGCCTGCTACTTGCCGAACGTTGCCAGCGCATCCAAGCAGAATTGCTCAAGACTATTCAACGGGTAAATCTCTTTGAACAGGTCAAAATTCCCGCGGCTCAAGAGTCCATCCGCCGGATCAAGATTTACTTGAGCGACGAATTAGCGGCGGGAATTGGCCGAGCGAAAATGGCGAAGAATCTGTACAAAAACTAAACACCAGTTTATGAGAATATTGACCGTAATTCCCTCTCGAGGTTTTGAATTAATCTCAAAAGAGAGCACGCAATTACCCAGCCTTTGATACCCAAGCAGCATCTAATAATTGCGAAGAGATTTCGATTTTCTGCAGATTAATACAATCAACGCGATGGATACTGATCCCGTGATGAGTGATATGACCGAGAATTGGATCACCCGGGTGCGGATTGCAGCATTGCGCAAGGTGCGTTACCAAATTATCGACACCCTGGACTTGAATATGGATCGCAGGAGCAGATTTTTGTTGAGACGGAGTGGATTCAATTCGCATCCGCGGCGGGTGTGTTACCGGAGATAATTCTGGTTGCGCCGGGGCGTGATTCTGCTTAAACCAATTTCGGACTTTTTCGCGTGCCCGATGGCTATGCAAATAACCGTTCTGTAAATTCAACCAATCCCGACTCGGCGCGCCCTGTTTTGCAGTGAGAATCTCGATCTGCTCGCCATTATGGAGCGCGTAATTTAGCGGGACAATATGCCCATTAATTTTTGCTCCCCGACAGCGATGCCCGATTTCCGTGTGAATATAATAAGCAAAATCGAGCGGCGTTGCGCCCCGGGGCAATTCCACAACGCGCCCCTTGGGAGTAAAGACATAAATCTGCTCGTGAGTAAATGATGGGCGGAATTGCTCCAAAAATTCTTCCGCCGGAGTTGTCGCGTCACGCTCTAAAAATTGACGCAACCATTGAATCCGATAATTCGCGTCGCTATTTCCTTGTCCACCTTCTTTATATCGCCAATGCGCCGCAACACCCAACTCCGCATGATGGTGCATATCCTGAGTGCGAATCTGAATCTCCAGCGATTTTCCCTCCGGCCCAATTACCGCCGTATGCAACGATTGATAGAGATTCTTTTTAGGCCGGATAATGTAATCATCAAATTCCCCCAAAATCGGCGTCCAAAGGTCATGGACAATTCCCAAAGCGCTGTAGCAATCGTCGCGGTTCTCAACTAAAACCCGCAGGGCGCGCACATCGTAAATATGCTCAAAATCGACATTTTTGCGCCGCATCTTGCGCCAAATACTGTATAAGTGTTTTGGTCGGCCACTAATTGTGGCGTGAATCCCGAGATTACTAAGATGTGCGCGCAGAACCGTCATTACCTTATGCAGATACTGCTCACGGTCGAGGCGTTTCTCATCCAGGAGCGCCGCAACCCGTTGATAGATCGCTGGTTCTAAGTAGCGAAACGCCAAGTCCTCCATTTCCCATTTGAGGCGGCCCATCCCGAGGCGATTGGCCAAGGGCGCGTAGATTTCCATGGTCAAGGTGGCGATTTGATGTCTATCATGCTCGGCCAGACGCTTGGCCGAACGCAGGTCGTGGGTCTGCTCGGCGAGCTTGATCAGGATCACCCGTAGGTCATCATCGAAGGATAACAATAAGTTACGCAGGCCCTCGGCACCATCGACATGACTGCGAGCCTGACCGAGTCGGACCAAGTCGTCCAGACGGCGCGTGCCCGTGACCAAATGCGCGATTTCGGCGCCAAATTCCCGGGATAAATCCGTGTCCTTGCACAACTCCGGGACATCATGAAGCACCGCCGCCGCTAGGGTCGGGATATCGAGCCGCAACTCGGCGAGGAGCGCCGCAACCGCTAGGGTATGTTCGAGATATAACTCGCCGCTCGGACGTCGGGCCGCGCCGTACCACTGAGTCGCCGCGGTGCAGGCCGTGCGTAACCGAGTAAAATCAGTCTGTTCCGGGAACACCCGCGCCAAGGCGTCGACCCAGGCGTCATAACCCTCTATCGGGTTGGGGGTAACCGCGACCATGTTCCGAGCCTTTCTACAGGAAGAAGTTGTATGAATATAAGTATTGACCGGATTCGCAACATCGCGATTATCGCCCACGTCGACCACGGCAAGACGACCCTGGTCGATAGGCTGCTCCAGCAGGCCGGCGCCTTTGACACCCGGGCGGCGGTGATTGAGCGGGCCATGGATTCCAATGACCTGGAGCGCGAACGGGGCATCACCATCTTGGCGAAAAATACCGCGTTGGACTGGCACGGCTATCGGATTAACATTGTGGATACCCCAGGACACGCCGATTTCGGCGGCGAGGTCGAGCGTGCCCTATCGATGGTGGACGCGGTGTTATTGGTCGTCGACGCCGTCGATGGGCCGATGCCCCAGACGCGGTTTGTGACCCAAAAGGCATTTGCGCTAGGGTTACGCCCGATCGTCGTGATCAACAAGGTCGACCGCCCCGGCGCGCGCCCGAATTGGGTCCTCAATGCAACTTTTGATCTCTTTGACCGCCTTGGCGCGACCATCGAGCAACTCGACTTTCCGGTCGTCTATACGTCGGCGGTACTCGGTTATGCCGGCCTCGCCACCGATGCCTATAGCCAAGACATGACGCCATTATTCCAGACCATTGTGGCGCACGTCCCGCCGCCAGCGGTTGACCCGGCGGCGCCATTCCAAATGCAGATTAGCGCCCTCGATTATTCCAGTTACGTCGGGACGATTGGCATCGGTCGGATTACCCGTGGCCAGGTGCGCCCTAATATGCCGGTGGTCGTAATCGACCACCACGGCACGCGCCGCCCCGGGCGCATCCTCCAAGTCTTGGGTTTAATTGGCCTCAAACGGGTCGAATTACCCGCGGCCGCGGCTGGCGATATTATCGCAATCAACGGCGTTGAACCGCTGTTTATTTCGGACACGATATGCGACCCGCAACGCATCGAGGCACTTCCGGCTTTGGAGGTCGATGCGCCCACGGTGCAAATGTCTTTTGAGGTTAATAATTCGCCGTTTGCCGGACGCGATGGGAAATTTATTACCAGTCGTCATTTACGCGACCGCCTCAAGCGCGAATTAATTCACAATGTCGCGCTCCGCGTTACCGATACTGCGGACCCGGATAAATTTCGGGTTTCTGGGCGCGGGGTTTTACATCTCTCGATTTTAATTGAAAATATGCGCCGCGAAGGATATGAATTAGCGGTTTCGCGTCCCCAGGTAATTTTTCAAGATAGCGATGGAGTTACCCTGGAGCCGTATGAAACGCTGGTTGTCGATCTGGAGGAATTACATCAGGGCGCAGTTATGGAGCGTCTCGGAAATCGCAAGGCCGATTTAGTTAATATTCTTCCAGATGGAAATGGACGGGTACGCCTCGATTATGTAATTCCCTCACGGGGATTGATCGGCTTTCATAGTGAATTTTTGAGCCTAACTTCCGGGACTGGATTAATTTATCATATTTTCGATCATTACGACGTAATGAAAAAAGGAATTGGCGGCGGGCGGAATAACGGGGTATTGATTTCCAATGCTCAAGGGAAAAGTGTCGCCTATGCGTTATTTAATCTCCAGGAACGCGGCCGATTATTTATTACCCCTAACGAGGATATCTATGAGGGTATGATTGTTGGGATTCACGCCCGCGATAATGATTTAGTCGTCAATCCGCTGAAGGAAAAACAATTGACTAATATTCGCGCGGCTGGTTCGGATGAGAATATTATTTTGACGCCGGCGATACGTCTAAGCCTTGAACAGGCCCTCGAATTTATTAACGATGATGAATTAGTCGAAATCACCCCGCGCTATTTACGCCTGCGCAAGCGTTTCCTCAAGGAGCACGAACGCCGCCGGGCTGCACGCGCTACGGGATAATAATACTAATTTATCCAAAATTATAGGAAATAATTGCATGAACTTAATAGATCAAGGCATCGCAAAAGGCTTAATTGATTTCGATGCGGAAAAGAAATATATTATTTATTGCTATCAA
>Ga0114939_10001206_pt1 | contig 20680 bp, 18 predicted proteins | sample AshMeaCrysSpring_FD_87196 | JGI IMG/M metagenome (GOLD analysis project Ga0114939, IMG submission 87196) | Groundwater microbial communities from Big Spring, Nevada to study Microbial Dark Matter (Phase II) - Ash Meadows Crystal Spring | ecosystem: Environmental > Aquatic > Deep subsurface >...
AACGCGGCGATCGCGGCCAGCGACACGGCCGTCAAAGCCAGCCAGCGGGGGGTGCGCAGCGTCTGCTTCATAGCGGGGACCACGGTAGGCGAGCCGCGGCACGGCGCTGAACCACACCAACACACAACCGCCGCACACCGCCGGGGGCGTGCCCCGTCCCCAGCGTGGCAAACGCCGGGTTGGGGCCAGGACCCGGCCGTTTGTGTGTTCGTCTGGTGGCGCGCCTCGGAGTCACCAGCGGTTGCGGACCTCCTCGGCCCAACCGTGCAGGCCGTCCACCGAGACGCGCTCCCCGGAGTCGTCGGCCACCCAGCCGCTCCAATGCCCGAACGCCTGGTGCGTGTCGTTGCCGATCAGGCCGAGCTCGATGCGGTCCGACCGCACGAAGTACGGCGTGAACGTCAGGTCGGCGCGGCCGGTGCGCGGGGCCTCGACCCGCCAGGGCCGCATCCAGTCGGCGCGGTCGTACGACCAAACGAGCTCCTCGCCGAGCTTGTGCAGCCGGCCGTCGACGGTCAGGGCGTTCTCGGTGCTGCCGGTGCCGTCGGTCCACGCGCCTCCGACCTGGACGCCCACCACGCGGCCGTCGACGCGGCCGGAGCCGGAGCCCCAGTTCCAGTCGATCCGGTACGGCCAGCGGCCCCGGCCGTGGTCGAGGGTCGCCCACGAGTCCTCGCCGAACGGGTGCTCGCGCCCGCCGACCGCGACCCGGCCGCGCGCGGGCAGGGTGTTCTCCTTGACGGTGTGCTGGAACAGCCGCCCGCTCCACGGCACGACGACGCCGAGCGCCTCATGCCCGGGCGGGCGGTCGATCCGGACGTCGGCCGTGATCGAGGGCGTCGTCGCGTGCAGGGTTAGGCCGTTCTCGTCCGGCAGCAGGTCGATCGACAGGCCCTTGGCCCGGACCGTTACGGGCCCCGCGCCGCAGCGGTCCGGCAGCCCGACCCGGCCGAGCGGGACCAGCGCGGAGGCGGCCACCTCGGTCCGCTCCGGGCCGAGGAACCACACCGCGTGCAGCGCCGCGTAGTCCAGGTCGCTCACGGTCACGCCGAGGACATGCGTCGGGGCGGTGACGCACCAGTACTCCCACCGCTTCGCGCGCCCGCGCCCGCGCAGGTTCGCGCGGTGCAGCGGCCGGCGGCTCCAGCCGATCGCGGCCGGGTTGAGCCGGCCGTCGGGTCGGCACAGGTCGACGGCCTCGGTGATCTCGCGCTCGTGGGTGGATGCGGCGGCCACGTCGGCCATGCTCGCAGAACGGGCACAAAACTCCCCGAGTCGGGGCGGGGCCAGCCTGGCTAGGCCATCACGGCGATGGGCTGATCCCCGAAGTCTGGCCGCGCCGGCTCGTACTCACCCTCGAAGAGCGGCGAGGAGATCAGCAGGTCCGCGGTCGAGCGATTGCACGCGACCGGGGTGTTCCAGACGGCCGCGACGCGCAGCAGCGCCTTGACGTCGGGGTCGTGCGGCTGCGCCTCCAGCGGATCCCACAGGAAGACGAGCAGGTCCACGGAGCCCTCGGCGATCTGGGCGCCGATCTGCAGGTCGCCGCCCACCGGGCCGCTCAGCAGCCGGGTGACGGGTAGGCCCAGCTCGCTGTCGATCAGCGTTCCGGTGGTCCCCGTCGCGACCAGGTCGTGGCGGCTGAGCAGCCCGCGGTTGAAGGCGGCCCAGTCGAGCAGCTCCGACTTCTTGTTGTCGTGGGCGACCAGCGCGATGCGTCGTCTGAGGCGGCTCACGGCGTTCCTTTCGGGTTCGAGGGACGCAACCGAGGCTCGCAGGGCAGCATGAACGCGACGTGTCCGGCGAGTGTCGCCGGTTGGCCCCCCAGAGGTGAACACTTCGCTAACGGCAAGCCGGGCGCGCGGGCAGCGGCGAGCCTTGGCATGCTCGCGCAGGACGAAGGAGGGCCATGACCAACAGCCACCGCCACGAGGTGGACATCGAGGCCGTGGTCGACCTCGCCGACATCATCACGTCGCTGCGCGAGCTGTCCGACGAGGAGCTCGCCAAGCACGGCCTGGCCGTGGACGGCACCTGGGACGAGGTCGACGACCCGGTCCTGCTTGGCCGCGACGGAACACCGGTCGACACGTGGCGCGAGGGCTACCCGTACGACGAGCGGATGTCGCGCTGGCAGTACGAGGTCGACAAGCGGCTGCTGCAGATCGAGCTGCTCAAGCTGCAGTCCTGGGTCAAGGACACGGGGCAGCGCATCCTCATCTTGTTCGAGGGCCGCGACGCCGCGGGCAAGGGCGGCACGATCAAGCGGTTCATGGAGCACATGAACCCCCGCGGGTGCACGGTCGTGGCGCTGCTCAAGCCGACCGAGCGCGAGCGGATGCAGTGGTACTTCCAGCGCTACGTCGAGCACCTGCCCAGCGCCGGCGAGATGGTGCTGTTCGACCGCTCTTGGTACAACCGCGCCGTGGTCGAGCGGGTGATGGGCTTCTGCTCCGACGAGGAGTACGCCGAGTTCATGCGCCAGGTGCCGGAGTTCGAGCGGATGCTCGTACGGTCCGGGATCACGATCATCAAGTTCTGGTTCTCGGTCAGCCGCAAGGAGCAGATCACCCGGTTCACGATCCGGCGGATCGACCCGGTGCGGCAGTGGAAGCTCAGCCCGACCGACCTCGCCTCGCTGGACCGCTGGGAGGACTACTCCGACGCCAAGGAGGCGATGTTCTACTACACCAGCACCGAGTGGGCGCCGTGGACCGTGGTGCGCAGCAACGACAAGAAGCGCGGCCGCCTCGAGGCGATGCGCTGGGTGCTGCACCACATCGACTACGCCGACAAGGACCCCGACATCGTCTTGGCCCCCGACCCGCTGATCGTGGGCCCGCCGTCGGTGGTGTACGAGCAGGGCGAGCTCACCGGCAAGCAGTACCCGCCGCTCTAGCGGGGGCGGCCAGCCGAAGGGAGCGCCAGATGGGTCACGTGGCCGTCGACGGCCCACGGGGTCCGCTGCCCACGTACGTCGCCACCCCGTCGGGGCCGGGGCCCTGGCCCGGGGTCGTGGTCATCCACGACGCGTCCGGGATGAGCCAGGACCTGCGCAACCAGGCCGACTGGCTGGCCGGCGAGGGCTTCATGGCCGCGGCCCCGGACCTACTCGGGGGCGGCTCGCTGCTGCGGTGCCTGCGTTCGATGATGCGCGACTACGCCGCGTGGGAAGGGCAGGTCTTCGACGACGTCGAAGCCGTGCGGGGCTGGCTGGCCGAGCAGGCCGTGTGCACCGGCCAGATCGGTGTCATGGGCTTCTGCATGGGCGGCGGGTTCGCGCTGCTGCTGGCCCCCGGCCACGGCTTCGGGGCCTCGAGCGCCAACTACGGCGGGGTGCCCAAGGACGCCGCCGCCTTCTTCGACGGCGCCTGCCCGATCGTGGCCAGCTACGGGGCCAAGGACCGGTCGCTGCGGGGGGCGGCCGGCCGGCTGGAGGCCGCACTCACCGCGGCGGGCGTGGAGCACGACGTCAAGGAGTACCCCGAGGCGGGCCACGGCTTCATGAACGACCACGGCCGCGGCGAGGTGCCGGCGGTGTTCGTGTTCCTCGGATGGACGGTGCACACGCGCCACCACGAGGCGTCCGCCCAGGACGCCAGGCGGCGCACGTTGGCCTTCTTCCGCGAGCACCTGGCCTGAGCGGCGCCTCCGCACCACGCCAACACACAAACGCGCGCACCCGCGTGCCGGCCGGTCCCAGGCGAGCGTGCGGCGGGCCCAAGGGTCCGCACTGCGCGGCCATTGTGTGTTGCTCTGGTTCAGCGGGCCGATCAGCCCGAGGCGGCGCTCGCCTGCGCCGCCACCAACGCCACGAGGTCGCCGAGCGCCAGGGTGATGTCAACCCGGTGCAGCCCCCACGTGGGGCCGAGCTCGGAGGGGATCGGCGGCGGCGCACCTGGGCTGGCGGAGGCGATGGCGACGTCCAGCCAGCCGAACGTGGGGGTGGTGCGGCAGCCGGCCGTGACGGCATCCGGGTACGCGGTGAACCCGGTCGTCGGCGGCGGCGACGTGCGCGGCGGCTCGCCGACGAGGGCGGTGGTCGGGTAGTACGGCCGCAGCCGGTCACCCTGCCCCAGCAGCGCCCCCGGCTGGACGCACAGGGACTGCCGGGTCGGCGTCGAGCGGCCGAAGAGGCCGTCCGCCGGAGGCTCGCCCGCGTAGGAGTCGTACGCGACGACGCACCCGGTCTGCGTGCTCGACCGGCAGGCCGGGATGTTGACGAACGTTCCGCCGGCGTCCTCGCCTGGGAGGACGGTCACGCTTCCGCCCAGCAGCAGGGCCGAGAGCAGACGGCCGCGCAGCACGCCGTCGCCGTCGATCTGCTCCTGGATCAGCCGCACCAGGTTGGTGGTGCCTTGCGAGTGCCCGATCAGCACGAACGGCCGGCCCTGATTGAACGTGTTGAGATAGTCGTTGAACGCGGAGAGCACGTCCGAGTAGGCGAGGTCGCGGGCCTCCTCGCTGCGCAGCCCGCCGGAGAAGATGGCCTGCCGGGTGATCTGCTGGTAGGCCGGCGCGAAGAGCCGGCAGGAGGCGGCGAATCGCGCCGCCTGGATCCGGACCACCCGCACCTCGGCCTGGGTGACCTCCAGGGGGGCGCTCAGGGTCTTCGACTCCGAGACGGTCGGGTAGACGTAGAAGCAGTCGGCCACCGGGTCCACGGCCGCGACGAAGGGCTCAAGGGACCGCGAGCCGTCGGCGCGTACGACCGTGGCATCCAGCCCGCCCTCGCATGGGTTGTCCGGCAGCCCCGGGCGGCACAGCCACAGCGTCGGGTGCGCCACCGGGCGGGGCCCCTCCGCCGCATCTGGCGAGCGGGCCTGCGAGGAGGACGGGGTCGGCCGGGGGGCCGCGTCCGGGCCGGTGCACGCTGCCGTGGCCAGCGTCGCCACGACGACCACGGTGAGGGCGATCCGCACTCCATCACCCCACTCGCGTCGGCGCCAGACCCAGGCCTCATTCTGGCCGAACCTGGCGGGCGGGTGGCCCGACCGATCACCGGGCCGCAAGTCCCAGGGTGCGACGCGGGGGCGCGTCGCGCTTCGCTGAGTGGATCTTCGTCTACGGCGCGATGCTTCTCGTGCCGCTGTTCGTGCGCGGCGGCGGGCCGGTTGGCCGGTTCCGCGTCCCATCCATCGCGCCTCACCGAGCGGAGGGCTCCGTCACGAGGCGGGCCGCCCCGCACGAGCGGCCTTCAGCCGATCTTCTCCCACACGACGATGGTGTTGCCCTGCTGCATGAACACGTGGGCCATCCGATAGCCGTTGGCGTGTCGCTCGTTGGCGATCGCCGCGAACCGCTTCATGTTCACCGAGCCCTCGTTGACCTCGATGTCGTAGTGGTCCCCGCCGGCGCTTCCACCGCTGAACCCTCCGATGCCGAACATGGCTACTCCCAACTGTGGGTGGTGCAGCCATCCAAGCACGCACGCCGGACCCGTCGCTGCGCTCCGCTGCGAATCCCTGCGCCTCGAGCGGTGGCCTACGGCCACGGACGGAGGGCGTGGGAGCCGTCGCTGCGCTCCTCTGCGAATCCGGCGCCTCACGGGGCCGGCTGCGCCGGCGAGCGGAGGGCGTGGGATTCGAACCCACGATGGGTGTGAACCCATAGCGGTTTTCAAGACCGCCGCCATCGGCCACTAGGCGAGCCCTCCTGGCGGAACGCCCGCCAGTCTGCCTGATCCGGCGGCCCTGCCCGGTCACCAGGCAGCCCATCGCCTCAGGGGCGCAGGCGCAGCATCTGGCGCGACTGCTTGCTGATCGAGCGCCACTTGGCCCGTTCGGCGGCAGCCAGCCGAGCGTCCACCCGGCGGGCCATGTACGCCACCTCGCGCCGCAGCTTGCGCCAGGACTCCAGCCGCCGGGGGTCGAGAGCCCCGGACTCCAGCGCCTCGGCCACCGCGCATCCCGGCTCGCTGTCGTGCGCGCAGTCACCGAAGCGGCAGCCGGCGGCCAGCTCGGTGATCTCGTCGAAGGCCAGGTCCAGCCCCTCGTCCACCGCGGCCAGCCCCACCGAACGCAGGCCCGGGGTGTCGACCGCGGCTCCGCCCCCGGGCAGTGGGACGAGCTGGCGGTGGTCGGTCGTGTGCCGGCCCTTGCCGTCCTGGCGGATCTCCTGCACCGCCATCACCTCCGCTCCGGCGAGCGCGTTGAGCAGGCTCGACTTGCCGGCGCCCGAGGTCCCGAGCAACGCCATCAGCCCGTCGCCGCACAGCGCCCGCACCTCCGCCACCCCGTCTCCGGTCAGCGCGCTCGCTGCCAGCACCGGGCACCCCGGCGCCACGGCGGCCACCTCGGCGAGCAGATCGTCGAGATCGGCCACCAGGTCGGACTTGGTCAGCAGCACCGCGGGCTGGCTGCCGCTCTCCCACGCCAGGGCAAGGAACCGCTCCAGCCGCCCGAGATCCGGGTACGGGAAGCACGGCACCGCGATCGCGACGACGTCGAGGTTGGCCGCGAGCACCTGCACGCGAGACCGGTCGTCGGCGACCGCGCGGACGAACAACGCCGAGCGCGGCAGCACCTCGACCGCCTCGACGCCGAGGCCACCGTCGGGATCGACGCGCACCCGGTCGCCCACCGTGGGCAGCGCTGTCGGGTCGTCGAGACCGGACGCGAGCAGCGTGTGCGGGATCACGGCACGCTGGACCGAGCCGTCGGCGAGCAGGACGTCGACGGCTCCGCGGTCGACCCGGCAGACCCGGGCCACGAAGGGGGCCACGGTAGCGACGCTACGGACCTGCCCGCCCCGTCCGCCAACGGTTTTCGGCCGGCGGCTAGCCTCCGGCGCGTGGCAACAGGCGGGGTGGCGCACGGCGCGGGCGGTGCGATCGCGGCGGGGGACGCCGCCACCGCGCGGGCCGGAGCGGATCTCCTCGCCGCAGGCGGCACCGCCGCCGACGCGGTCTGCGCGGCGCTCCTCGCCGCCTGCGTCGCCGAGCCCGGGCTGGCCAGCCTCGGCGGCGGCGGCTTCGCCCTGGTGTCCGAGCCGGGCCGGGCCCCCGTGCTGCACGACTTCTTCGTCGCGGCCCCGGGGCTCGACGCCCAACGGCCGGCCCCGCCGATGGTCGACCTGATCGTCCGCTTCGCCGGCGCCGAGCAGGTCTTCCGGGTCGGGGTCGGCTCGGTGGCCACCCCCGGGCTGGTCCCCGGGGTGCTCCACGTGCACGCCCGCCACGGCCGGGCGGGGCTGCCCGACGTCGTCGCCCCGGCGCGGACGCTCGCCCTCGACGGTGTCACCCTCGGCCGCCACCAGGCCTCGGTCCTCACCCTGCTCCGCGAGACCGTGCTCCTCACCCCGGGATGCGCCGCCCTCTACGCCCCGGGCGGCGAGCCGCTCGCCGCCGGTGACACCGCCCGCAACCCCGAGCTCGCCCGCGTCTTCGAGGGCCTCGGGGACGGCGAGATCGCCGGCTGGGCCGACCTCGCCGGGCCGCTGCTGGCCGCCGGCGGCGGCCTGACCCGGCGCGACCTCGAGTCGTACGCGGTGGCCGAGCGCGAGCCGCTCGCCATCGACCACCGCGGCGCGCGGGTGCTCACCAACCCCGCGCCGGCGTACGGCGGGCGCATCCTCGCCGGGGCCCTCGGCCGGCTGCCCGGGCGCTTCGACGCCAGCCCGCACGCGTACGCGGCCCTGGCCCAGGCGATCGCCGCGGCCACCGCGGAGGGCAAGCGCCTCGGCCCCGCGGCCGTGCGCGGCACCACCCAGGTCAGCGCGGTCGACGCGGCGGGGATGGTGGTCTCGGCGACGATCTCCAACGGATCCTGCTCGGGGATCGTGGCGCCGGGCACCGGCATCCACCTGAACAACGTGATGGGAGAGGACGACCTGCTGCCGCACGGGGGCGATGCGGTGCGGCCGGGCGAGCGGGTCGGCTCGATGATGAGCCCGTCCGTGCTCACGCTCGCAGGCGGCGACCGGGTCGCCCTGGGCAGCGGCGGCAGCGAGCGGATCCGCAGCGCGATCACTCAGGCCGTGCTGCAGCTCGCCGACCGCGGGCTCGACCTGAGCGCGGCCGTGCTGGCCCCGCGGATCCACCCCCATGACGGCGTCGTGCAGGCCGAGCCGGGCCTGCCGCCCGAGGTCCTCGACGCGCTGCGCTCGCTCGGCCCGGTCGTGGAGTGGGAGGCGGCCGACCTCTTCTTCGGCGGGGTGCACGCGGTGCTGCGCCGTGCGGACGGCTCGGCGGCGGCGTTCGGAGACCCGCGCCGCGGCGGGGCCGCAGTGGTGCTCGCCCCCTAGCCACGCGAGCGGGTCAGCCGGGCCCGGCCGGCAGGTGCGGGGCGGGCGAGCCGGTGGGCTGGGACGCGTCCGGGTCGACGGAGCGCACCGCGATCACCCGGTCCTCACGGCCGAGGTCTCGCAGCTCGGGGTCGTCGTACCGCAGCGTCAGCGGGCCGCGCTGCACGGCGACTATGAGCGCCGGGACCTGCGACGGGTGCTTGCCGATCTCGTCCTCTCTGACCGCGCGCTCCTCGAGGTCGAGGCCCATGCCGGTCACAAGCAGGTCCTGCGCGACGGCCCCGAGGGACGGCTTGTCGGCCGAGATGCCAAGCAGCCGGCCGGCCGCCTCCGATGACGTGATCACCGAGTTGGCGCCGCTCTGCCGCAGCAGGGGGAGGTTCTCCGCCTCGCGCACCGCGGCCACGATGGTCGCCGTCTTGGTCAGCCGGCGGGCCGACAACGTGATGAGCACAGCCTTGGAGTCGTCGTTGGCCGCCACCACGACCGCCCGCGCCCGGGACACGTGGGCGCGCTGCAACACCTCGTTGCGGGTCGCGTCGCCCAGCACCGCTGAGAAGCCCAGCGCGTTGGCGTCCTCGATCGACACCGGCGATTCGTCGATGACCACGATCTTGTCCTTGGCGACCCCCGACTCCGTGAGGGCCTTGGCCGCCGCGCGGCCCTTCACCCCGAAGCCCGCGATCACGGTGTGGCCGATCATGCGCTGCCTCCAACGGCTTTCGCGCCACTCGGCGCGCGTGCGGGTGGTCAGGACCTCGATCGTGGTGCCGATCAAGGCGACCAGGAAGACGATGCGCAGCGGGGTGATCACGATCGTGTTCACCAGCCGGGCGCCATCGCTGTAGGGCGAGATGTCGCCGTACCCGGTCGTCGAGAGCGTGACGGTGGAGTAGTAGAACGCGTCCAGCAGCGACAGGCTGCCGTCGGCGTTGTCGTTGTAGCCCTGGCGGTCCAGGTAGACGATCGCCGTGACCAGCAGCAGGACGCCGAAGGCGATGGCCAGCCGGGTGGCGACCTGCCGGAGCGGGGTGGCGCGCAGCGTCGGCAGCCGGACCGCCCCGTACCGCCGGTCGGCGGCGTCGTCGACGGCGGTCAGGACGACTCCCGCAGGCGGGAGTGGCGCTGGCTGTAGGCGAAGTAGACGATGAGCCCGAAGGCCAGCCACGCGCCGAAGACGAGCCAGGTGATCACGTCCAGCGAGGCCACCAGGTAGAGGCAGAACAGCACGCCCAGGATCGGCGTGATGGGGAAGAGCGGCGTCATGAACGAGCGCGGCAGATCGGGGCGCTGCCTGCGCAGGGCGATGACCCCGACGTTGACGATCGCGAACGCGAACAGCGTGCCGATGCTGGTGGCCTCCGCGAGCTGCCCGAGCGGGACGAAGCCGGCCAGGACGCTGATCACGACCGTGACGATGATCGTGTTGTTGACCGGCGTCTGGGTGCGCGGGTTGACCTTCTCGAACACCTTGGGCAGCAGGCCGTCGCGCGCCATCGCGAACAGGATGCGCGTCTGCCCGTACATCACGGTGAGCACGACGCTGAAGATCGAGACCACCGCGCCCAGCGAGATGATCGCCGGCGCCCAGGACGAGCCGGTCACGTCGCGGGCGATGGTCGCGAGCACCGCCTCGCCGCCCTCGTCGGCGAACGACTCCCAAGGCTTCGCGCCGATCGCGGCCAGCGCCACGAGCACGTAGCAGATCGTGACGATGACCAGGCTCAAGATGATCGCCCGAGGCAGGTCGCGGCGGGGGTTCTTGGCCTCCTCTCCGCAGGTCGACGCGGCGTCAAAACCGATGTAGGAGAAGAAGACCTGGCTGGCGGCCGCGCTGATGCCGGCGATCCCCAGCGGGGCGAACGGCGTGAGGTTCGACGGATCGAAGGCCGTGAAGGCGATCGCGCAGAAGAACGCCAGAATCCCGACCTTGATGAAGACCATCACGGTGTTGACCGTGGCGCTCTCGGATGCCCCCCGCAGGAGCAGCAGCCCGGACATCACGACGACCGCGATGGCCGGCACGTTGACGATCCCGCCGTCGCCGGGCGGCTGCGCGATCGAGTCCGGCAGGGCGATGCCGAACGTCGCCAGGAACTCGTTGAGGTACTGACCCCAGCCGACCGCCACCGCCGCGACCGAGACGCCGTACTCCAGCATCAGGCACCAGCCCACAACCCACGCGATGACCTCGCCGAGGGTGGCGTAGGTGTAGGAGTACGACGAGCCGCTCACCGGGATCGTGCCGGCCAGCTCGGCGTACGACAGCGCCGAGAACGCGCAGGTGACCGCAGCCAGGCAGAAGGAGACGAGGACCGCCGGGCCGGCCTTGGGCACCGCCTCGCCGAGGATGACGAAGATGCCGGTGCCGATGATCGAGCCGACGCTGAACATGGTCAGGGCCAGCAGACCCATGGTCCGGTTGAGGGTGCCGCCCTCGCCTTGGCCTGCCTCGCCGACGATCTCGTCGACCGATTTGGTGCGGAAGAGCTGAGCGGTCGCGGAGGCCATGCGCCGGAGGCTACCGACGCAGCAGGTCGGGGGCCTCGGTTTTGGGCACGCCGGGGCCAAGACGTCACTACTGTGCGGGCCATGAAGATCGTGGTCGGGGTGATGGCCGACGACCGCGGCGACGACGCTCTGGCGTTCGCCGAGGTGCTGGCCCGTTCGGCCCGTGCGGAGCTGCTGCTCGCACACATCCATCCGCCCGCCTGGCGCGCGTACAACCAGGGCAAGGTCGACGCAGAGTGGGCGGCGTTCCTCACCCAGCAGGCCCGCGATGCGGTCGACCGCGCCGCGTCGCTGTTCCCGGCGGGGATGACCGGCGTCGAGGCGACCGTCCACACGCACGCCAGCAGCGGCCGCGGGCTGGCCGAGGTCGCCGAGCAGGTCGGCGCCAACCTGATCCTGATCGGCTCGTCGCCGGGCGGGGTCGCGGGCGCGATCCGGGGCGGCTCGACGGCGGACCAGCTGCTGCACGGGTCTCCGGTGCCGGTCGCGATCGCCCCCGAGGGCTACCGCACCCGCGCCCCGGACCACCTCGGCCGGATCACCATCGCCTACCGCAAGGACCACCAGACCGCGCTGGCGATGGCCGGCGCGTACGGCCTGGCCCGGCGCTGCGGCGTCGAGGTCCGGCTGCTGACCCTGATCGAGCGGCCCTCCCGGCTCTTCCCCGGCGCGGCGAGGTCGCTGGACGCGATGCGCCTCGACGCCAAGCACTGGCTGGACGAGGCCCGGGCGGCCGCCCCCGAGGACGTCGTCGTCGCCGTCGAGATCAGCGAGGGCGACTCGATGGTCGAGGCGATCGGCGCGACGCGCTTCACCGATGACGACCTCGTCGTCGTGGGGTCCAGCGCCAAGGGCGCGGTGCGGCGCGTCTTCCTCGGCGACACCGCCCACCGCATCGTGCGCCACTCCCCGGCTCCGGTGATGGTCGTGCCGCACGACGTGTCCGTCGACCTCGACAGCACCCAGTCGATCCCGAAGATCACCGGCTGACGATGCCGCCCGGCGCAGTGCCGAGGGACCGCGCGGCCGTCGCCGTGGTGCTCGCCGGTGGGCGCTCGCTGCGCTACGGCGCCGACAAGGTCGCGGTGCTGCTGGATCCCTGCCTCGCCGCGCTCCCCGCCGGGTGGCCGGTGGTGTGCGTGGGCCCCTCCCGCCCGACCCCACGCCCGGTGGCCTGGGCGCGCGAGTCGCCTCCGTACGGAGGGCCGCTGGCCGGTCTGGCGGCCGGGGTCGCAGTCGAGCCGGGCGCCTCGGCGTACGTCGTCATCGGCGCGGACATGCCCGGCGCCGGGCTGGCCGCCGAGGCGCTGCTGGCGGCCGCCGGGGAGGGGGCCGCCATGCTGGTCGACGACACGGGGGTGCGGCAGCCGCTGGCGTCGGCCTGGGCCGGCCCGCTCCTGCGGGAACGGCTGGCCGCGCTGTCCGCCGAGGGGCCCCTCGCCGGCCGGCCGCTGCGCGCGCTGCTCGAGGCCCTGCCGCCGGGCGCGGTCGTCGAGGTCGCCGACTCGTGGGGCGCCGCGCGGGACGTCGACACCCCCGGCTGACCCGGTTTGCGGTGGTACGAGCGGTATCTCACCTCTCCTGCCACCGCAAACCGGGGAGGGGTCAGGCGAGGTCGGCGGGCGGCGGGGCCCAGGCGGGCGGGCGGCGCTGCACGAAGGCCGTCATCCCCTCGAGCGCCTCCTCCGAGCGGAACAGGTCGGCGGAAAGCCGCGCGGTGTAGGCGAACCCCTCGGCGCGGTCGAGCGTCGGCACCCGGCGGAGCAGCTCCTTGGTGGCGGCCAGCGCGAGGGGTCCGCCCAGCAGCAGCTGGCCGACCCAGTCGGCGACCTGGGCGTCCAGCGCGTCGTGGTCGTGGGCCACCGTCGTGAGCAGCCCGGCCCGGTGCGCCCGCTGGGCGGACACCCGCTCGCCGGTGAGCAGCAGGGCGGCCGCCTCGCGCAGCGGCATCCGGCGCAGGCACACCACCGAGATGACCGCGGGGGCGACGCCCACGCGCACCTCGGAGAACGCGAACTTCGCCGAGTCGACGGCCACCGCCAGGTCGCAGGCCGCGACCAGCCCGTTGCCGCCGCCTGCCACATGGCCCTGGACCCGGGCGATGGTCGGCTTGGGGTGGTCGAGCAGCCGCTCCAGCACACCAACGAGCGCGAGCGGGCCGGAGTCGGAGAACGACCCGGCGTCGGCCGACGAGGCGCCGCGCAGATCGGCGCCGGCGCAGAACGCCGAGCCCGAGCCGGTGAGTACGACCACGCGCACGGCGTCGTCGGCGGCCGCCTCGTCCAGCCCGATCCGCAGCTCCGACAGGGACTCCGGGCCCAAGACGTTGCGGGCCTCCGGGCGGTCCAGAGTCAGGGTCGCGACCCCGTCGGCCACCTCGTACCGGACGGCCGGGCCGTTGCCGTGCGCGGGCTTCGCGTCGGTGGTCATCGCTTCCCCATCCCCTCAAGCAGCGTCAGCACCCTCAGCATGACCTCATCCGCGCCGCCGCCGATGGACACCAGCCGTGCGTCACGGAAGTACCGCGCCGGCCAGTACTCCTCCACGTACCCCATGCCGCCGTGGTACTGCAGGCAGACGTCGGCGACCTCGCGCACGAGCCGGCCGGCCTTCAGCTTGGCGATGGTCGCGAACTTGGTGACGTCCTCGCCGCGCATGATCGCCTCGGCGGCGGCGTAGTTGTAGTGGCGGAGCACGTCGATGTCGGCGAGCAGCTCGGCCAGCCGGTACTGGATCGACTGGTTGGCCAGCAGCGGCTTGCCGAAGGCCTCGCGCTCGCGGAGGTACTCGATGGTGCGCCGCACGGCCTTGTCGGCGCCGGCGACCGCGAGGTAGGCGCCGATCATCCGCTCGTCCTGGAACTGCGCCATCTGCTGCTGGAAGCCGCGGCCGATCTCGCCGATCGTGTTGGACACCGGCACCCGCAGGTCGGTGAAGACCAGCTCGGCGGTGTCGGACGAGCGGTTGCCGAGCTTGTCGAGCTTGCGCGAGACCGAGAAACCGGGGGTGTCGGTCGGCACCACGATCATGCTCATGCCCTGGTAGCCGCCCTCGTCGCTGGTGCGGGCCAGCAGGCACAGCCAGTCGGCCTGGGTGCCGTTGGTGATCCACATCTTGGAGCCGTTGATGACCCAGTCGTCGCCGTCGCGCACCGCGCGGGTGCGGATGCCCGCGACGTCCGACCCCGCGCCCGCCTCGGAGACCGCGATCGAACAGACCGCCTCGCCGCGGATCGCCGGCGCGAGGTAGCGCTGCTTGAGCTCCTCGGACCCAAACCGGGCCAGCGCGGGCGTCGCCATCGAGGTCTGCACCGCGATGGCCATCGGGATGCCCGCGCAGTCGATGCGCGCGAGCTCCTCGCCGAGCACGACGGTGTACGAGTGGTCGGCGCCCTGGCCGCCGTACGCCGGGTCGTACTCGAGGCCGAGCAGCCCGAGCGCACCGAGCCGGGCGAACAGCTCGTGGGCGGGGAAGATGCCGTCGGCCTCCCACTGGTCGACGTGGGGGTTGATCTCGGCGTCGACGAAGTCGCGGACGACCTTGCGAACCTGGTCGTGCTCGGCGGTGAACTGCATGGCGGACGGGCCTTTCGCGGTGGGGGTCAGGGCGCGGGGGGCAGGCCGATGGCCTGGGCCCAGAGCCGGGTGAGTGTGGTCAGGGCGGCGTCGGGGGCGTCCGCGGCGCCGGAGCGGGCCGCCAGCGCCTCGACCATGCCGCACAGCAGCGGGGCCGCGTCGTCGGCGTCGAGGGCGGCGTCGGCGCGGCCTTCGCGCTGCAGCCGGCGGATGCCGTCGGCTGCGCGGCGGGTCAGCCCGGCGCGCAGCCGCGCGAGCAGGTCGGCGTAGTACGGGTCGGCGCCGGCGACCTCGCCGACGACCTCGAGCATCCGGTGGTGGCGGGCGTACGCCGACAGGTAGCGCCGGTTGGCGGCGTCGATGCGCGCGTAGGGCTCGACGACGTCGTCGGGCACGCGCACCGCCGCGACCACCTCGGCGGCGATCGCGTCGACGAGCTCGCGCAGCACGTCCTCCTTCGACGCGAAGTACGTGTAGACCGTGCCGTGCGAGACTCCGGCGGCGTCGGCGATGTCGTTCATCCGGGTCGCGTTGAAGCCGCGCCGCTCGAAGACCTCGCGCGCGCCGGCGAGCACGCCCTCGCGGGTGCGCTGGCCGCGGGCCGTGACCGGCGGGGCGGGGCTCACGGGGCGGGCTCCCGGTCCGGCGCCGCCTGCGGCAGCAGCGCCGCCGGCAGGTCGACGAGGCGGGCCCGCAGCTGCTCGCCGAGGCCCTTGGCCTGCGGGTCGAGCAGCGCGTTGGCCGCGACCCCGCGGCCGAGCATGCCGTGGACGACGAAGTTCACCGCGCGCAGGTTGGGCAGGCAGAAGCGGTCGACCCGGTGCCCGGCGGCCTCCGGCACGAGCGCGGCGAAGCGCGCGGCGTCGAGGTGCTCGGCCAGCCAGGCGTACGCCTCGTCGCTGCGGCCCCAGACGCCGACGTTGGCGTTGCCCCCCTTGTCGCCGGACCGGGCGCCGAACACCCGGCCGAGCGGGACGCGCACTGCGGCTTCGGTGGACCCGGCGGGCGCCGCCGCCGGCGGGGGCATGGCCGGCTCGTCCGGGGACCACGGCTGCGCGAGCGGCGAGCCCCCCGGCACCCGGGCGACCTCGGCGCCGTCCACGGTGACGACCTGCTCGATGAGCGCGGCCGGCACCGTCGTCGGCCAGTAGACGCCGTACGGCGTGGCCTCGCCCGGCATCGCGGTCGGGAAGTAGCCCGGGTACGACGCCAGGCCTATCTCGACCAGGGCGTTGGAGAACGCGCGGCCGGCCTTTTTCGGGTCCTTGGCGGTGACGGTGATCCGCAGGTGCGCCTGGGCGTCGGCGGTCGAGCGCGGGTCCTCGCGGTCGTGGCGCACCAGCTGCACGTCGACGTTCTCGAGCGCCGAGCGGTCGACGTGGGCCCACAGGGTGCGCTCGGCCAGGCGCGCCTTGGCCTCGATGTCGAGGCCGGTGAGGACGAGGGTCATCTGGTTGCGGAAGCCGCCGAGCGCGTTGAGCGCGACCTTGAGCCGGTCGGGCGGCGCCTCGCCCCGGGCGCCGGAGATGCGCACGCGGTCGGGCCCGTCGTCGGCGAGCGCCAGGGTGTCGAACCGCGCGGTGACATCCGGGTTGGCGTAAGCCGGGCCGGCGATCTCGTACAGCAGCTGCGCGGTCACCGTGCCGATCGAGACCAGCCCCCCGGTGCCCTCGTGCTTGGTGATGACCGAGGAGCCGTCGGCGGCGACCTCGGCGATCGGGAAGCCGGGGTGCTCGAGGCCGGGCACCTCGGCAAAGAACGCGTAGTTGCCGCCGGTGGCCTGGGCGCCGCACTCGATCACATGACCGGCGACAACGGCGCCGGCGAGCGCGTCGAGATCGGCGCTTCCCCAGCCGTGCCACCACGCCGCCGGGCCGACGACCAGCGCGGCGTCGGTGACCCGCCCGGTGATGACGACGTCCGCGCCGGCCGCGAGGGCGGCGGCGATGCCGAACCCGCCGAGGTAGGCGTTGGCGGTGAGCGCGGGCATGCCGAAATCGGCGAACCGCTCGCCGGTGTCGAGGTTGACGAGCGCCTCGCCGGCGGCGGCGAGCTCGTCGAGGCGCGGCATCAGGTCGTCGCCGGTGACGACGGCGATTCGCGGCGACAGCCCGGCCTGCTCGGCGGCCGCCCGTACGGCGTCGGCGCAGCCCTGCGGGTCGAGCCCGCCGGCGTTGGAGACCACCTTGATGCCGCGCTCCAGGCAGGCGCCGAGCACCTGCTCCATCTGCGTGGTGAAGGTGCGGGCGTACCCCGCCCCCGCGCCGTGCTTCATCCGCTGGCGGGCGAGGATCAGCATGGTCAGCTCAGCCAGCCAGTCGCCGGTGAGCACGTCGATCGGCCCGCCGTCGACCATCTCGCGGGCGGCGGCGAGCCGGTCGCCGAAGAAGCCGCTGCAGTTGGCGATGCGCACCGCCCGGCGCGCGCTCACTCGAGCACCGCCACGACGTGGTGGGCGTCGACCGACTGGCCGACCTCGACGTGCAGCGCGGCGACGACGCCGTCGACGTCGGCGTTGATCCGGTGCTCCATCTTCATCGCCTCGAGGACCACCAGGGTCTGGCCGGCCTCGACGGCCTCGCCGACCGCGACCAGCACGACGGTCACCGTGCCGGGCACCGGCGTCGACGGCCCGTGCGCGCCGGCGTCGGCGGAGGCGTCCGGGAAGCGCGACCGCTCGCGCCAGGTCGTGGCCCACCAGCCGTCGGCGACCTCCCACCTCGGGGTGTCGGGATCGCCGTGCGCCGAGCACTCCAGACGGCGGCGCACCCCCTCGACCTCCAGGTCGAGCGACGCGCCGCTGCCGTCGGGCCGCACCTGCGCGCCCAGCAGCCGGCCCGCCACCGGGCGGCCAGCCACTGCGCCCGTGAACGACCCGTCGGCGCCCAGCGCGTACGCGACCTCGACGTCCCCCGCCCGGCCGGCGAAGGCCGCCTGCTGCGGCAGGGCCGGCACGTTGCGCCAGCCGCTTGGGGCGAACGCCTGCACCGCGGCGGATGCGCGCCGCAGGGCGGACCCCGCGAGGGCGGCCGCCAGCACGTGCGCGCGGGTGCCCTCGTCGTCCGGGCCGGCCTGCAGCAGACCCGGATGCACCTCGAGGAAGTCGGTGCCGGTCTCCCCCGCCCCGAACGCTTCGCTGTCCAGGATCGCGACCAGGGCGTCGCGGTTGGTCACCAGCCCGCGGGCGTCCATGGCGCGCAGGCCGCGGGCCAGCACCGCGGCCGCCTCGGCACGCGTCTCCGCGTGCGCGATCGCCTTGGCCAGCATCGGGTCGTAGTAGGGCGAGACCGCGCAGCCCGCGGCGTATCCGCTGTCGAAGCGCACGGCCGGCTCGGGCATCGCGAACGCGTCCAGCCGGCCGATGCTCGGCAGGTATCCGTTGGCCGGGTCCTCGGCGTAGACCCGAGCCTCGATCGCGTGGCCGCGGCGGGTGATCTCGTGCTGCCCCAACGGCAGCCGGCCGCCGCGCGCGACCTCGAGCTGCCAGCGCACCAGGTCGAGGCCCGTCACGGCCTCCGTCACCGGGTGCTCGACCTGCAGCCGGGTGTTCATCTCCAGGAAGAAGAACTCCTGGGCGCCGCCCTCGCCGGAGACGAGGAACTCCACCGTGCCGGCGCCGACGTAGCCCAGGTCGCGGGCCAGCGAGGTGGCCGCGGTGTACATCTGCTCGGCCACCCGGTGCTCGAGCCCGGGCGACGGCGACTCCTCGACGATCTTCTGGTGCCGCCGCTGGATCGAGCACTCGCGCTCGAAGAGGTGCACGACCTGGCCGTGGCTGTCTCCGAAGACCTGAACCTCGACGTGCCGCGCGCCGACGAGGTTGCGCTCGAGGAAGACCCGCGGGTCGCCGAAGGCCGACTCGGCCTCGCGGCGCGCGGCGCGGACGGCCTCGGCCAGCCCGGCCGGGGTGTCGACCCGGCGCATGCCCTTGCCTCCCCCGCCCGCGCTGGCCTTGACCAGCAGCGGGTAGCCGACCTGCTCGGCCGCGGCCGACCACTCGGCCTCGTCGTCGGAGTCGACCGCCGCGCCCGGCACCAGCGGCACCCCCGCGGCGGCCGCGCGCTCCTTGGCCTCGACCTTGAGGGCCATCGCCCGCATCGACTCGGGCGTGGGCCCGATCCAGACCAGGCCCGCCGCGTGGACGGCCTCGGCGAAGGCGGGGTTCTCCGAAAGGAAGCCGTAGCCTGGGTGGATCGCGTCGGCGCCGGCCACGATCGCCGCCGCCAGGATCTTGCTGGGGTCGAGGTACGACTCCGCCGAGGTGCTGCCGCCCAGCGCCACGGCCACGTCGGCGTCGGCGGTGAACGGCAGGCCGCGGTCGGGGTCGGAGTAGACCGCGACGGTGCGCAGGCCCATCGCGCGAGCCGTACGGAACACCCGCGAGGCGATCTCGCCGCGGTTGGCCACCAGCACGCAGGTCACCGCCGGCACCTCAACCTCCCTCGCCCTCACCAGAGCCACCACATCGGTGGGGAGGGGCGGCGCCGCGGACACGCCGCTCACATCCGGAAGACGCCGTACGACTCGGCGCCCTTCACTTCCGCGCTGTGGGCCGCCGACAGGGCGATCCCCAGCACCGTGCGGGTGTCCCGCGGGTCGACGATCCCGTCGTCCCACAGCCGCGAGGTCGCAAACAGCGCGGTCGACTGCGCGTCGACCATGCCCTCGACCATGGCCCGCACGGCGGCGTCGCCTTCCTCGTCGTAGGGCTGGCCGGACTTCTCGGCGCGCTGGCGCTGCACGATGCTCATCACGCCGGCGAGCTGCTTGCCGCCCATCACGGCGATCCGGTGGCCGGGCCAGGTGAAGAGGAACCGCGGGTCGTACGCGCGGCCGTTCATGCCGTAGTTGCCGGCGCCGTACGAGGCGCCCATCATCACCGTGAAGTGCGGGACCGTGGAGTTGGAGACGGCGTTGATGAGCATCGCGCCGTGCTTGATGATGCCGCCCTGCTCGTAGCGGGTGCCGACCATGAACCCGGTGATGTTCTGCAGGAACACGATCGGGGTGTCGTGGCGGTTGCAGAGCTGGATGAACTGCGCGCCCTTCTGGGCCTCCTCGCTGAAGAGGATGCCGTTGTTGGCGAGGATCCCCACCGGGAAGCCGTTGATGCTCGTCCAGCCGGTGACGAGCGTGCTGCCGTACAGCGGCTTGAACTCCTCGAAGCGGCTGCCGTCGACGATGCGCGCGATCGCCTCGCGCGCGTCAAACGGGATGCGCACGTCGGCGGGGGCGATGCCGAGCAGCTCGTCGGGGTCGTACGCGGGCGCGTCGGCGGGCAACGACGGGCCGGGGCCGAGCTTGCGCCAGCGCAGGTGCGCGACGATCTGGCGGCCGATCCGCAGGGCGTCGGGCTCGTCGGCGGCGAGGTAGTCGGCCAGTCCGCTGACCCGCGCGTGCATCTCGGCGCCGCCGAGCGTCTCGTCGTCGGTGTCCTCGTCGATGGCCATCTTGACCAGCGGCGGGCCGCCGAGGAAGACCTTGGCGGCCTCGCGCTGCAGGACGGTGTAGTCGCTGAGGCCGGGCAGGTACGCGCCGCCGGCCGTGCTCGAGCCGAAGACCAGCGTGATGGTGGGGATGCCCTCGCGGGACAGCTGGGTGAGGTTCTTGAAGACCGCGCCGCCGGGCACGAAGATCTCGGCCTGCTTGGGCAGGTCGGCGCCGGCGGACTCGGTCAGGTTGACCAGCGGCAGCCGGTTGGCGCGGGCGATCTCCATCGCGCGCAGCATCTTGCGGACGCTCGTCGGCGACTGGGCGCCGCCCTTGACGGTGGGGTCGTTCGCGCCGATCACGCACTCGACGCCCTCGATGACGCCGACGCCGATCACCACGCCGCCGCCGAGCGGGTCGTCGGTGCCGTGCCCGGCGAGCGGGCTCAGCTCGAGGAACGCGCTGTCGCGGTCGACGAGCAGGTCGATGCGCTCGCGCGGGAGGAGCTTGCCGCGATCGCGGTGGCGGGCGACGTACTTCTCGCCGCCGCCACCGTGCAGCAGGGCCTGCTGCGCGCGGACCTCGTCGAGGAGCCCTTGCATGGCCGCGCGGTTGGCGGTGTAGTCGTCGGCCCGGGTGTCGAGCCGGCTGGGCAGCACGCGCATGAACTTGACACTAGCGTCAAGTTGGGCCGAAGGCCAGGGCGGGGACGGCGCCGGCCGGCTGGCGCGCGATCATCGGGGCATGCGCGCGATCACGATCAGCGAACCCGGCGGCCCCGAGGCGCTGGCCTGGACCGAGGTCCCCGACCCCGGCGACCCGGGCCCCGGCGAGGTGCGGGTGCGGGTGGCGGCCTCCGCGGTGAACCGCGCCGACCTGCTGCAGCGCCAGGGGCGGTACGCCCCGCCGCCGGGCGCCTC
>Ga0114939_10001207_pt1 | contig 20677 bp, 19 predicted proteins | sample AshMeaCrysSpring_FD_87196 | JGI IMG/M metagenome (GOLD analysis project Ga0114939, IMG submission 87196) | Groundwater microbial communities from Big Spring, Nevada to study Microbial Dark Matter (Phase II) - Ash Meadows Crystal Spring | ecosystem: Environmental > Aquatic > Deep subsurface >...
CGAGCGCACCGTGCCGATCGGGCAATCCATGGCGCGCGCAATCTCTTCGTAGCTCATGCCCTCGATCTCGCGCAGGGTGATCGCGGTGCGCAGATCTTCGGGGAGATCGGACAGGGCCGCCTGGATGGTACGCGCCATCTCTTCCTGGAGCAGCAGGCTCTCGGGCGTCGTGTGGTCCTTGAGGCGCGCGCCGAGGTCGAGCTGCTCGGCCTCGGCGGCATCGACGTCGGTCGCCGGCGGGCGGCGGTCCAGGGCGACGAGATGGTTGCGCGCGGTGTTGATGGCGATCCGGTAGAGCCAGGTGTAGAAGGCGCTCTCGCCGCGGAAGCTCGGCAGCGCGCGGTAGGCCCGGATAAAGGCCTCTTGCGTCACGTCCGCCACGTCCGCCACATCTCGCACATACCGCCCGATCAGGCTCGACACCCGGTTCTGGTACTTGAGGACAAGCAAGTCGAAGGCACGCTTGTCCCCGCGCTGGACCCGTGCCACCAGCTCCTCGTCAGTTCCCCGTTCCCCCATGACTGACTCGGGGCTCAGGGCGCCAACGCGGCGGCCGCACGCAAACACAGACCGCCTGCGGGCAGGAAAGTTCGTCGATCCATCGGGGTTTTCACCAATTCCATTCTCTGGCCGCCGGAAATCCGGTTAGCATCCTCCTGCGAGTCCATTCCCGACCGCGTCCCCGGGATTATCGGGGCGCCCCTGCGGAATCACCAGCCTCGAGATGTCGGAGCAGCCTTCCTGCGACGTGCTCGTCATTGGCAGCGGCGCTGCCGGCCTCAGTCTCGCCCTGCGCCTGCCGGCGGCCGTGCGGGTGACCGTCGTCGCCAAGCGCGATCTGTGCGAGGGCAACACGCTCTACGCGCAGGGCGGCATCTCCGCCGTGCTGGACGCGCACGACTCGGTGGACTCGCACGTCCGCGACACCCTGGACGCGGGGGCAGGTCTCTGCGACGAGGACATCGTGCGGCTCGTCGTCGAGCGCGGTCCGGAATCCGTGGGCTGGCTGGACGCCCAAGGCACGCAGTTCACCCGCGCGGCCGACGGCGCCGAACCCGGCTTCCACCTCACCCGGGAGGGCGGGCACAGCCACCGGCGCGTCGTCCACGCCGCCGATGCCACGGGCCGGGCGGTCGAGACGACGCTCGTCGACCAGGTGCGGGCGAGCCCCAACATCCGCGTGCTCGAGCACCACATCGCCGTGGACCTCCTGATCAACAGTACGGGCAAGGGACGGCCCCGGCGCTGCGTGGGCGCCTACCTGCTCGACCGCGCGACGGCGCAGGTGGCCGCCGTGCGCGCCCGCTTCACCGTGTTGGCGACCGGCGGGGCGAGCAAGGTCTACCTTTACACCAGCAACCCGGACGTTGCGACCGGCGACGGCATCGCGATGGCCTGGCGCGCGGGCTGCCGCGTCGCGAATCTCGAATTCATCCAGTTTCACCCGACCTGCCTTTACCACCCGCAGGCCAAGTCCTTCCTGATCACCGAGGCGGTGCGCGGCGAGGGCGGCCGGCTGCTGTTGCCCGACGGCACTCGCTTCATGCCGCACTTCGACCCGCGGGCCGAGCTCGCGCCGCGCGACATCGTCGCGCGGGCCATCGACCACGAGATGAAGCGCCTGGGCGCCGACTGCGTCCAGCTCGACATCAGCCACAAGCCGCGGGACTTCATCCTGGAGCACTTCCCGACGATCCACGCCGCCTGCCTCGACTTCGGCATCGACATCACGCAGGCGCCGATCCCCGTCGTGCCGGCGGCGCACTACACCTGCGGCGGCGTGGTCGCCGACCGCCGCGCACGGACCGACGTTCGTGGGCTCTACGCCATCGGTGAAACCGCCTACACCGGCCTGCACGGCGCGAACCGCATGGCGAGCAATTCGCTGCTCGAGTGCCTGGTGTTCGGCCAGATTGCCGCGCAGGACATCGCCCGGCGGCTGCCCCAGACGCCCGAGCCGGCGCCGGTGGCCCCCTGGGACGAGAGCCGCGTGACGGACTCCGACGAGGAAGTGGTCGTGTCCCACAACTGGGACGAGCTGCGGCGCTTCATGTGGGACTACGTCGGCATCGTGCGCACCAACAAGCGGCTCGCCCGCGCGCGCCGGCGCATCGCGCTGCTGCGCCAAGAAATCCGGGAGTACTACTCGAACTTCCGCGTCTCGAACGATCTGCTGGAGCTGCGCAACCTCGCCGACGTGGCCGAGCTCATCATCGCCTCGGCCCAGCGGCGGCGCGAGAGCCGCGGCCTGCACTACACGCTCGATTTTCCCTTCCAGGACGAGGGACAGCGGCGGCCGACCGTGCTGATCCCGGACGCTTACGCACCCCCTGGCGAATCCGACTGAGCACCCTGACTGGCCGCGGTGCGCAGCGCGAGCCGCAAGCGGCGCAGCATCTGCGGCTCGGCGGAGTCCGGAAAGAGCGCGAGCCGATGACACCGGCCTTCCCCGTCGGCCAGATCGATGACGATCAATGCGGTCGTCACGAACGGTTCCCCCCTGAGGCGCGCCACGCTTCGCGCGCCGCTGCGCAGGGTGAGCCACCAGCGCCCCTGACCGTCGCGCTCGAGCCTCTGAACGGCGGCGCGCGGACCCGTCTGCGCGCGCGCTGCCCGCCACTCCCGGACGAGCGCGACGCCCAGCAGCAGGGCGAGCCCCGCGAAACTCGCCGAGGGCGCCGTGAAGGCGACCGCGAGAACGGCCACGAGGAGCGCCCCCGCAAAGCCGTCAAGCAGCCGGGAGCGTCGCGGCACGACGGCCACGGGAGCCTGCCCTCGGTGTCCTAACACGTCCCTGTGTCTCCCTCGCAACGGGCGGCGGCCCGCCGGCCGCCGCGGCGTCGTCAGCCGTAGTTCTGCGCCGCGAAATTCCAGTTGAGCAGCTTGTCCAGCACCGCCTGCACGTAGTCGGCGCGGCGGTTCTGGTAGTCGAGGTAATAGGCGTGCTCCCACACATCCACGGTCAGGAGCGGCTTGAGTCCCTGCGTGAGCGGCGTGTCGGCGTTGCCGGTCTTCACGACCTTGAGCTTGCCTTCGGCATCGGCGACGAGCCACGCCCAACCACTGCCGAACTGGCCGACGGCCGCGTCCTTGAGGGCCTTCTTGAGCCCGTCGAGACCGCCGAAGCCCGCCTCGATGGCGGCGGCGAGCTTGCCCGAGGGTGCGCCTCCCGCGGGGTTCAGGCTGTTCCAGTAGAAGGTGTGGTTCCAGACCTGCGCAGCGTTGTTGAAGATCGCCGTCTTGTCGGCGGCGCCCGCCGACGCCTTCACGATCTGCTCGAGCGGGGCGTCGGCGAGCTCCGTGCCCTGGATGAGCTTGTTGAGGTTGTCGACATAGCCCTTGTGGTGCTTGCCGTAATGGAAACCGATGGTCTGCGCGGAGATCACCGGCGCGAGCGCCGTGTCCGCATAGGGCAGCGCAGGCAGCGCGATGGGCGCGGCCCGTCCGGGGCGCGGCCAGGCGCCGAGTCCGACGGCAACGGTGGCGAGGCCGGCGGCGGCGAGAAACTCGCGGCGCGTGAGGCCGCGGGGGTCGGTGCGATCAGTAGGGGCAGTCATGGGCATCCTCCCAGTGGAAAAGGGGTCTCGCGCCGGGGCGGCGCAGGAGCGGGTCGTGGCTTGCGGAAGCTTAGGAGATGGCGCCTGCCAAGGCCATCCGGGGAATCGCCGAAAACTGCCCGTCGTCAGCCGCCCCGCACGCGCGCGACCAGATCTCTCAGGCCCGGGTCACCGGGCACCGCGTGGCCGAGAAACCAGTCGAGCAGGACCTGGTCGGGAAAATCGAGCAGGCGCACGAAGTGCTGCCGCCCTGCCTCGTCGAGCCGCGCGTAGCCGCCGTCGAGAAAGCCCTCGAGCAGCAGGTCGAGCTCCAGCATGCCGCGCCGGCAATGCCAGCGCAGCCGGTTCACGTCCGGCGCGGCGGGCGCCGTCATCGGCTCAGATCGCCTTCTTCAGCATCAGCGACTTGATGTGGCCGATCGCTTTCGTGGGGTTGAGCCCCTTGGGACAGACCTCGACGCAGTTCATGATGCTGTGGCAGCGGAACAGCTTGTACGGGCCGTCCAGGGCGTCGAGCCGCTCGTCGGTCGCCTGGTCGCGCGTGTCCGCGAGGAAGCGCCAGGCCTGCAGCAGCGCCGCCGGGCCGTGGAACTTCTCGGGGTTCCACCAGAACGACGGGCACGCGGTCGAGCAGCAACCGCACAGGATGCACTCGTAAAGGCCGTCGAGCCGGTCCCGCTCCGCCGGCGACTGCAGGATCTCCTGCTCCGGCATCGGGTCCTTGCGGATCAGGTACGGACGCACCGCGCGGTACTGGCGATAGAAGTCGGTCATGTCCACGACGAGGTCGCGGATCACGGGCCGGCCCGGCAGCGGCCGCACCTCGATGGGCTCCCTGAGCTCAGGCAGCGGCGTGATGCAGGCGAGGCAGTTGCGGCCGTTGGCGTTGACCGCATCCGAGCCGCAAACGCCCTCGCCGCAGGAGTGGCGAAAGGCGAAGGACTCGTCGAGCCGTTTGATCTCGAGCAGCGCGTCACGAAGCATCATGCCCGGCCTCGCCTCGATCTCGACATCCTGCATCCGCGGCGTCGAGTCGACCTCGGGGTTGTAGCGGTAGACGCGAAATCGCATCGACAGGCCCTCAGTAGACGCGCTCTTTCGGCGGGAAGGACTCGACGGTCAGCGGCTTGGTGCGCACGGGCTTGTAGTCCACGCGGTCGCCGTCGAGCAGATAAAGGGTGTGCTTGAGCCAGTTGCGGTCGTCGCGATCGGGAAAGTCGACGCGCGAGTGGGCGCCGCGGCTCTCCTGCCGGTGCAGGGCCGAGGCAATCGTCGCCAGCGCCACGTCCGCGATGTTGTCGAGCTCGAGGGCCTCGATCCGCGCCGTGTTGAAGGTGCGGCTGTGGTCGGTCAGCCGCGCATTCCCGATGTTCTCGCGAATGGCGCGGACCCGCTCCAGCCCTTCCGCCATCACGTCCTCGACGCGATAGACGCCGCAGTGGTCCTCCATGGTCTTGGTCAGCTCCGCGCGCAGGTCCTTGACCCGCAGGCCGTCGCCCTTGCGATCCCAGCGCTCGAGCCGGGCGACCGCCTTGTCGACGCTCGCCTCGTTCATGGGACGGTGGTGCGGGTTCTCCTTGAGGAACTGGATGATGTCCTGCCCGGCCGCACGGCCGAACACCAGGATGTCGAGCAGCGAGTTGCCGCCCAGCCGGTTCGCGCCATGCACCGAGACGCAGGCGCACTCGCCCGCGGCGTAGAGTCCGGGCACGACCTCCTCCGCGCCGGTGCCGCTCGGCGCGACCACGCGGCCGAAGCGGTCGGTGGGAATGCCGCCCATGACGTAGTGCGCCGTGGGAAACACCGGGATCGGCTTCTCGACCGGATCGATGTGCAGGAAGGTCTTGCAGGTCTCGCGGATGCCTGGCAGGCGCTTGCCGATGATGTCCGCGCCGAGGTGGCTCAGCTCCAGCAGCACGTAGTCCTTGTCGGGACCCGCGCCCCGGCCCTCGCGCACCTCCGTGGCGATCGCGCGCGAGACCACGTCGCGGCTCGCGAGGTCCTTCGCGTTGGGCGCGTAGCGCTCCATGAAGCGCTCGCCCGCGCCGTTGACGAGGAAGCCGCCCTCCCCGCGACAGCCCTCGGTGATCAGCATGCCCTTGCCGGCGATGCCGGTCGGGTGGAACTGGTAGAACTCCATGTCCTCGAGCGGGACGCCGGCGCGCAGCGCCATCGCCATGCCGTCGCCGGTGTTGATGTGCGCGTTGCTCGTGGTGCGAAAGATCTGGCCGCAGCCGCCCGTCGCGATCAGCGTCGTCTTCGCCTCGATGAGCACGGGCTCGCCGGTCTCGATCTCGAGCACCAGGGCGCCGAGGATCGCGCCCTCGTCGTCGCGGATCAGGTCGACCGCGAAGAACTCGTCGAAGAAGTGCGTCTTGGCGCGGATGTTCTGCTGGAAGAGCGTGTGCAGGATCGCGTGGCCCGTGCGATCCGCCGCCGCGCAGGTGCGCGCCGCCTGCGCACCGCCGAAGTTCTGGCTCTGACCGCCGAAGGCGCGCTGGTAGATCTTGCCGTTGTCGAGGCGCGAGAACGGCACGCCGTCGTGCTCGAGCTCGTAGACCGTGGGGATCGCCTCGCGGCACATGAACTCGATCGCATCCTGGTCGCCCAGGTAGTCCGAGCCCTTCACCGTGTCGAACATGTGCCAGTGCCACGAGTCCGGGAGCACGTTCGCGAGCGCGGCGTTCACCCCGCCCTGCGCCGCGACGGTGTGCGAGCGGGTCGGGAAGACCTTGGAGACCACGGCGACGCGCAGGTCGGCGTTTGACAGCCGCAGCGCCGCATTGAGGCCGGCGCCGCCGGCGCCGAGGATCAGGCAGTCGAAGCGTCGTCTGGCGAGCGCCATGGGGCGATTCCCTCGATCGTAGGCATGTGCGGGTGCGGCCTCACAACCGCGCCATGAACAGGATCTGCGCCGCCCAGAGGCCGCAGGCGACGAGGCCGAAGCCGACCGCTGACAGCAGCGTCACGCGCAGCGCCGTCAGGGGGACGTAGTCGATCAGGATGTCGCGCAGCCCGACCCAGACGTGCAGCAGGAGCGCGACGAAGAAGAGCAGCGTCGCCACCCCCATCGCGGGCGCGCCAAGCCAGGCGCGCCACTCGGCGTAGCCGACGGGCGGCGCGAGGAGCAGCGCGGCGACCGCATAGACGAGAAAGATCGCGAGGTAGATCGCGCTGACGCGCTGCACCACCCAGGCGCGCAGACCGGTTGCGGTCCTCATGCCAGCACCCCCCAGGTCAGCAGCAGGGCCAGCGGCGGCGCGGCCAGCAGGACCGCCCATGCGGACCGACGGTAGGCCGGCTTCTCGATGCCGACGTCGACGTCGAGCAGCAGGTGGCGGAGGCCGGCGAAAAGATGGTGCAGCAGGCCCCAGAACAGGCCAAGCAATAGCAGCGCCGCCAGCCAGTGATCGAGCAGGAATCTTGCCTGCGCATAGCCCTCCGGGCTGCGCAGCGAGAGGTCGAGCAGGTAGAGGCCGACCGGCACGGCGACGCTGAGCAGCACCCCGCTCACGCGGTGCAGGATCGACATGATGCCCGGCACGGGCAGCTTGATCTGGAAGAGGTTGAGGTGGACGGGCCTTCCGTTCTTCGTGACGGTGAACATGCGGACTCGCCCCGATGCGGCTGCGACTTAAGTGATAAGGAGTATAAACAAGCCCATCACGACTTGTTGCGCCGCACAACCCATCGACGTTCAAGGATTGCGATGCGCCGGGGCGCCGCATCGGCTCAGGCGTCCTCCCTTTCCACCGCCGCCACCGCCTTCAGCGCCTGAAATAGCCGCCGGGCAGCCGCTCCCTGACGGGGTGTTCCCGCGTCCTTCGCCGCCTGGCGAACCTGCGTGCGCAGCGTCGTGGCATCGGCTCCGGGATGGGCATCGACGAACTCGGCAAGCGCCGCATCCCCCTCGGCGAGCAAGCGGTCCCGCCAGCGCTCGAGCGCATGAAAGCGGGCCACCTCGAGCGCGTGGCCCTGGGAGTCGCGGTCGAGGGCAGCGCCGATCGCGGCGGCGGCCTGGGGGTCCGACGCGAGCAGGTTGGCGAGATGCCGGACGTGCCGCTCGCGCGCCGCCGAGGCCTTGATCGCCTGGCCCGCCCGAAGGGCATCGAGAACCCCGACCTCGAGACCCAGGCCGCGAAGCCGCGCCGCCGGCAGCCCGAGCGCGCTGGCGGCGAGCCGTTGCAATGCCTGGTGCTCGCGCTTGCGCTCCGATCGGCTCGGGCGCTCCGCCAGCCGATCCGCCCCCTCGTCCTGCCGATCGCGGCTCATCCGACGGGCTCCCAGTGCGTGACCCGCAGCTGCAGGCCGGTTTCGCCGCGATAGTCGTGGACGTCGAGGTGATAGGCGAGCCGCAGCCGCGGCGGCAGGCCATCCGCCGCCTCAGGCGCCTTGTTGAAGGCGATCGCCTCCACCGAGCGGTCGCTCCCCGCTGGGCGCAACAGCAGCTTCAGGTGCCGGTCGCCGACGACCCGTCGCGAGAGCACGTCGAAGGGGTCGTCGAAGGCGGGCTCGGGAAAGGCCTGCCCCCAGGGGCCGCCCCGCCGCACCGCCTCCGCCAGCGGCAGGTCGAGGTCGGCCGCCGCGATCCCACCGTCCGAGTGGATCACTCCGGCAATGTCCTCCGGCGCCAACCGGCGACGCACCTCGGCGTCGAAGGCCGTGGCAAAGGCCGGCACGTCGGCGGCGCGCAGGGTGAGTCCCGCCGCCATGGCGTGGCCGCCGAAGCGCTCGATCAGGCCGGGGTTACGGGTCGCGACGGCGTCGAGGACGTCGCGCAGGTGCACCCCGGCGACCGAGCGCCCCGAGCCCTTCACCCAGTCCCGATCGCCGGGCGCGAGCGCGACGACCGGGCGGTGCAGCCGCTCCTTGAGCCGCGACGCGAGCAGGCCGACGACGCCCTGATGCCACGTGGGGTCGAACAGGCAGAGCCCGAACGGCAACTCGCCCTCGCCGCCGAGCGGGAGGGCCTCGAGCAGGGCGAGCGCCTGCTGTTGCATGCCCTCCTCGATCCGGCGCCGCTCGCGGTTGTAGGCGTCGAGACGGGCCGCCAGCGGGCGTGCCACTGCGGCGCTCTCGGCCAGCAGACAGTCGATGCCCACGGCCATGTCCTCGAGCCGCCCAGCGGCATTGAGGCGGGGGGCGACGAAGAAACCGAGGTCGGCGGCGGTCACGCGGCGCGGATCGCGGCCCGCGACTTCGAGCAGGGCGGCGATGCCGGGGCAGGCGCGGCCGGCGCGAATGCGCTCGAGGCCCTGTGCGACCAGGATGCGGTTCACGCGGCCGAGCGGCACGACGTCGGCGACGGTGCCGAGCGCGACCAGATCCAGACGGTCCGCGAGCCGCGGCTCCGGGATCCCGTGGCGCTCGAACCAGCCCGCCGCGCGCAGGTGTGCCCGAAGCGCCAGCAGCACGTAGAAGATGACGCCGACACCGGCCAGGGCGTGGTCAGCAAAGCCGCAGCCGGGCAAGCTGGGGTTGACGATGACGGCGGCCGCGGGCAGTTCGCTTCCGGGCAGATGATGGTCGGTGACGATCACGTCCACGCCGGCTGCGTTGGCCGCGGCCACGCCGGCCACGCTGGCCACGCCGTTGTCCACCGTGACGATCAGGCCCGGCCTGCGCGCCAGCGCAACCCGCACGATCTCGGGCGTGAGTCCGTAGCCGTACTCGAAGCGGTTGGGCACCAGGGCGCTGGCCTCACGCGCCCCCATGTCCCGAAGCGCGCCGACCGCGAGGGCGCTGCTGGTCGCGCCGTCGGCGTCGAAGTCGCCGACGACCAGGATCCGCTCGCCCGTCTCGATCGCCCGCGCGAGCCGGGCGGCCGCGGCAGCGGCGCCGCGCAGGCCATCCGGCGACGGCAGCTGCGCCAGCGCGTGGTCGATCTCCCCGCCAGTGCGCACGTTGCGCGCCGCGTAGACGCGGCGCAGCACCGGATGCAGCGACGCCGGCAGGCTCTCGGGCGGGACCGCGAGGGTCCGCCGGACGATCCGTACCGTGCCGATCATCCGCCCTGCTTGAACAGCCAGCCGCCCTTGTCCTCGAAATGCTCGAGGTATCTCGGCCGGAAGTCGGCGACCACGGACCCCTCGACCGAGGGCCGGCCGAGCAGGTTGTGGGACCAGGTGCGCGCACGTGGGTGAAGCAGCTCGCCCAGCTCGGGCCGGAGCCATGCAAGGATGGCGTGGCGCATGAAGAACGGCGCGAAGGCGGCGTCGACCAGCCGGAAGGCCGCCCCCGAGAAGTAGGGTCCCACGGGATCGAGCTCGCCCTCCAAGCGGTCGAGCTTGCCGCGCAGGACATCGACCTTGTCGCGATACCGTCCCTCGGTCCTGGCGGTCACGAGCTCGTACTGGTCGACGAGCAGCGACGCGCCAAACTCGGCCCACGCGCGGTGGCGGGCGCGCTCGAGGGCATCGCCGGGATGCAATCGGGGCGGATGGACCTCGTCAAGATACTCGCAGATGATGCTCGACTCGAACAGCGTCTCGTCGCCCACCCGCAGCAGCGGGACCTTGCCGAAGGGAGAGATCCGGTCGAACCAGTCCGGCGGGTCGGCGAGATCGATGTAGGTGATCTCGTGCGGCACGTTCTTCTCGCGCAGCACGATGGCCGCGCGCTGGACATACGGACAGAGCACGAAACTGACGAGCTCGAGACCCATGCAGCACTCCCCTTCGCCGGATCGCCAGGCCGCCGCAGGATAGCAGATGGACGACGGACGTCTCTTCGCGCCGCTGTCGCACGTTTCCTGGAGGGACCACCCGCCGCCGGAGGGCGGCGTTCACGTCTGGCGCATCGCGCTGGACGCAGCGTCCACCAGTGAGGACACCACGGTCCTGGCGCCCGCCGAGCTCGCCCGCGCCGCGCGTCTGCGCGATGGGGCGCGCCGCCGACGGTATCTCGCACTGCGCCTGGCGGCGCGGCGCATCCTCGCGCCGTACCTTGGGACGTCGCCCCAGGCGATCGCCTTCGGCACGGAGCCGCGCGGCAAACCGCACGTCGTTCATCCGCCGACTGCCTGGGCCTTCAACCTCACGGACAGCGGCGCGCTCGCCCTGCTCGCGATCAGCGATGCCGGAGCGGTCGGGATCGACCTGGAGGCGCCGCGCCTCGTGCCGCGCTGGCAGGCGATCGCGCGCCGCAGCTTCGACGCGGATGCCTGCCGCCGACTCGAGGCCGCGGACCCGCAGGAGCGCGCGCCTCTCTTTCTGCGGCACTGGACCGCGCACGAGGCGCGGCAGAAGGCTACCGGCGAGGGCCTGCACGGGTCACGCGCCGACCCGGCGCAGTGGCGGGTGCTGCACTTCGCGCCCGCGCCGGGCTGGGTCGCGGCGATCGCCATGAAGGCGGATTTCACCGCCAGCCTGAGCTGGATCGACTACCAGCCCTGAGACATCCGCCAGGACGAGGAAGGGGCCTTGCGACCCCTTCCTCAACGCGCGCAACCGAAGCAGATCAGGCGTCGACCGCCACGGCCTTCATGCTGAGCCGGATGCGGCCCTGCTTGTCGACTTCGAGCACCTTCACCTTCACGATGTCGCCCTCGTTGAGCTTGTCGCTGACCTTCTCGACGCGCTCCTCCGAGATCTGCGAGATGTGCACCAGGCCGTCGCGGCCGGGCAGGATCTGCACGAAGGCGCCGAAGTCCATGAGCCGGACAACCTTGCCCTCGTAGATCTGGCCCGCCTCGACCTCCGCGGTGATGAGCTCGATGCGCCGGCGCGCCTGCTCGCCCGCCGCGCGGTCGACGGAGAAGATCTTCACCGTGCCGTCGTCGGCGACGTCGATCGCAGCGCCCGTCTCCTCGGTGATGGAACGGATGGTGACGCCGCCCTTGCCGATCACGTCGCGGATCTTCTCGGGGTCGATCTTGATCGTGAGGACGCGCGGGGCGTGCTCGGACATCTCCTGGCGCGGCCTGGGGAGGACCTTGTTCATCTCGCCGAGGATGTGCATTCGCCCTTCCTTCGCCTGGGCGAGCGCGGTCTCCATGATCTCGCGCGTGATGCCGTCGATCTTGATGTCCATCTGCAGCGCGTTCACGCCGTTGACGGTGCCGGCCACCTTGAAGTCCATGTCGCCGAGGTGGTCCTCGTCGCCCATGATGTCGGTGAGCACGGCGAAGCGATCGCCTTCCTTGATGAGTCCCATCGCCACGCCGGCGACAGGCGAGCGTACCGGCACGCCGGCATCCATCAGCGACAGGCTGGTGCCGCAGACCGAGGCCATCGACGACGAGCCGTTCGACTCGGTGATCTCGGAGACCACGCGGATCGAGTAAGGGAACTCCTCGATGGTGGGCATGACGGCGAGCACGCCGCGCTTGGCGAGGCGGCCATGGCCGATCTCGCGCCGCTTGGGGCTGCCGACGCGGCCGATCTCGCCGACGCAGAACGGCGGGAAGTTGTAGTGGAGCATGAAGTGCTCGCGCCGCTCGCCTTCCAGCGCGTCGATGATCTGGGAATCGCGCTCGGTGCCGAGCGTGGTGACCACCAGCGCCTGGGTCTCGCCGCGCGTGAACAGCGCCGAGCCGTGGGTGCGCGGCAGCACGCCGGTGCGGATCGCGATCGGCCGCACGGTGCGGCCGTCGCGGCCGTCGATGCGCGGCTCGCCGGCCAGGATGCGGCCGCGGACGATCTTCTTCTCGAGCTTCTCGAAGGCGCCGACCACGGCCTTGGCGTCCCACCGCGGCGACTCGCCGCCGGCCAGCCGCTCGACCGCGTGGTCGCGCACGGCGTCGATCCGCTCGTAGCGCGCAAGCTTCTCCTTCACGCGGTAGGCCTCGCCGAGCTCGGCGCCGACCGCCTGCTCGAGCGCCGCCATCAGCGCCTCGTCGGTCGTCGCCGCGGTCCAGCGGATCGGCGCCTTGTTCACCGCCGCGGCCAGCTCGCGGATCGCGTCAATGGCGACCTGCATCTGCTCGTGACCGAACAGCACCGCGCCGAGCATGACCTCCTCGGGCAGCTCGTTGGCCTCGGACTCGACCATCAGCACCGCATTCGCGGTGCCGGCGACGATCAGGTCGAGGTCGGTCTCGTCCGACAGGCCGCTCGCCGGCGGGTTCAGCAGGTACTTCCCGCGGTGATAGCCAACGCGCGCGGCGCCCACCGGGCCCGCGAACGGCAGCCCGGAGATGGCGAGCGCAGCAGAGGCGCCGAGCATCGCCGGGATCTCGGGGTCGACCCGCGGATTGAGCGACTTCACCGTCGCGATGACCTGCACCTCGTTGGTGAAGCCCTTGGGAAACAGCGGGCGCATCGGTCGGTCGATGAGGCGGGAGGTGAGGATCTCCTTCTCGCTGGGCCGGCCTTCGCGGCGGAAGAAGCCGCCCGGGATGCGGCCCGCGGCGTAGGTCTTCTCCTGGTAGTCGATCGTCAGCGGGAAGAAGTCGCGGCCCTCGGCCGGCTTCCTGTCCGCCACGACCGTGACGAGGACGACCGTATCGCCCATGTTGACCAGCACTGCGCCGTCGGCCTGACGGGCGATCTCGCCCGTCTCGAGGATGACGAGGTGCTCGCCGTACTGAAATTCCTTGCGGATCGGCTCGAGGTTCACTGTATGCACACCTGTGACTGAGGTTCGTCGGTTCAGCGGCGGATGCCGAGCTTCTCGATCAGCGCGCGGTAGCGATCGACGTCCTTGCGCTTGAGGTAATCGAGGAGCTTGCGGCGCGCGTTGACCATCCTCACCAGGCCCTGGCGCGAGTGATGGTCCTTCTTGTGGGCCTGGAAATGGCCGGTGAGCTGGGTGATGCGCGCCGTGAGCAGCGCCACCTGGACCTCGGGCGACCCGGTGTCCTGCGCGGCGCGCTGGTACTGCTCGACGATGCCTTTCTTGTCTGCTGCGCTCATTGTCATGACGTCTCTCCTGTCATAGCGGGCCTTGCCGCAAAGTGCGGGGTCGCTCCAACAATGAGTTCAGGGCGACCGGCCGGTTGATGAAACGGGTCTTGCCACGGCAGCGCCGTCCTTGGCGGCTGCCGGAGCGATCATTTTGCCACACTTCGCCGCGCCGACCTCAGGGCGCGCACATCAGCCGCCGCGGCGCGACTTTGCCGTCGTCCTCGATCTGCCCGACGCCGACGAAAGCGCCCGCGGCGTCGTAAAGCCGCACGAGACCGGAGGTCGGCGCGCGGGGTACGAGCACCGGCTGCCCGAGCTTCAGGTAGTAGGCCGCGTCCTGGGACAGGCGAACCTCCGGCCAGTGGCCGACCGCGCTGTCGAGCGGGAGCAGCAGCGCGTCGAGCGCGTCGGCACCCTGCGCCGCAGCCTCCTCGACCTGCCGCATGGTCACCATGTCGCGCATGCCATAGGGGCCCACGCCGGTACGCCGCAGGCCGATCACGTGCGCGCCGCAGCCGAGCGCAGCACCGATGTCTTCGGCGAGCGTGCGCACGTAGGTGCCTTTCGAGCAGCGCACGTCCATCTCGAACTCGTCCGCCTCGAAAACGCCGAGGTCGATGGCATGGATGGTCACGGTGCGCGGCTCGCGCGCGACCTCGATGCCCTCGCGCGCCAGCTTGTAGAGCCGCTGTCCCTGGTGCTTGAGCGCCGAGTACATCGGCGGGAGCTGTGAAATCTGACCGACGAAGCCCGCGACCACGGCCTCGAGCCGTTCGCGCGTCACGCCCGCGACCTGGCGGGTCTCGAGCACCTCGCCCTCGGCGTCGCCCGTCGTCGTCGTGACACCGAGCCGGACGCGGACGAAGTAGCGCTTGTCCGCGTCGAGCAGGTAGGCGGAGAGCTTGGTCGCCTCGCCGAAGCACAGCGGCAGCAGACCGTCCGCAAGCGGGTCGAGGCTGCCCGTGTGCCCCGCCTTGCGAGCCTGGTAAAGGCGCTTGGCCTGCTGCAGGGCCTCATTGGAGGTCGCGCCCAGCGGCTTGTCGAGCAGCAGGATGCCCGTGACATCGCGGCCGTGCTGTCTGCGCCTGCCCATGCGCTCAGTCCACCGCGTCCTGGTGGCGCGACTCGTCCTCGGCGACGGCACGGTCGATCAGCGCGCTCAGCCGGTTGCCTTCCGCGACCGAGCGGTCGTAGGCGAACTCGAGCTCCGGAATCGTGCGCAGCTTCATGAGCTGGCCGAGGCGGCGGCGCAGGAAGCCGGCCGAGTGCTTGAGCGTCCTGCCGGTCTCGGCAACCTTCGACTCGTCGAGGCAGGTGAAGTACACCTTCGCATGCGCCAGGTCACGGGTCACCCGCACCTCTTGCACGGTGATCATGCCGAGCCGCGGGTCGCGCAGCTCGTCCTGCAGCAGCAGGGCGATCAGCCGGCGCATCTCTGCGCCGACGCGCTCGGCGCGGGCAAACTCGTGGCTCATCGTGCTCGCGCCGCGCTCAGGCCTGGCGCGCGATCTCCACGCGCTCGAACACTTCGATGTGGTCGCCCACCCGCACGTCGTTGTAATTCTTCACCGCGATGCCGCACTCCATGCCGGCCTTGACCTCCGACAGGTCGTCCTTGAAGCGCCGCAGCGACTCGAGCGCGCCCTGATAGATCACGACGTTGTCGCGCAGCACGCGGATCGGGTTGTTCCGCTTCACCACGCCGTCGACCACCATGCAGCCCGCGACCGCGCCGAACTTCGACGAGCGGAACACGTCGCGCACTTCGGCGAGGCCGATGATCTGCTCCTTGACCTCCGGCGTGAGCAGGCCGGATATGGCCTTCTTAACGTCGTCGATGATCTCGTAGATGATGCCGTAGTAGCGCAGGTCGAGACCCTTGTCCTCGACGATACGGCGCGCCGACGCGTCCGCGCGGACATTGAAGCCGACCAGGATGGCGTTGGAGGTCACCGCGAGGTTGGCGTCCGACTCGGTGATGCCGCCGACTGCCGATGCGACGATCCGCACCTTCACCTCCGGCGTGGAGCACTTCACCAGGGCGTCCCGCAGGGCCTCCACGGAGCCCTGCACGTCGGCCTTGAGGATGATGTTGAGCTCCTTTGCCTCGCCCTCCGTCATCTGCGAGAACATGTCCGCGAGCTTGGTCGTCTTCTGCGCGGCCAGCTTGGTGTCGCGCGAGCGCTCGCGGCGCAGATCGGCCAGGTCGCGGGCCTTGCGCTCGTCCTCGAGGGCAATCACCTCGTCGCCCGCGTTCGGCGCGCCGGAAAGCCCGAGCACCTGGACGGGAATGGACGGGCCGGCGGAGCGCACGGCCTTGCCGCCCTCGTCGAACATCGCCCGGACGCGGCCGTACTCGCAGCCCGTGACGATCACGTCGCCGCGCGAGAGCGTGCCCGACTGCACCAGGATGGTGGCGATGGGGCCCCGGCCCTTGTCCAGGCTCGACTCGATGATCGTGCCGCGGGCCAGGCCCTCCGCCGGCGCATGGAGCTCGAGCACCTCGGACTGGATCAGGATCGCGTCCAGCAGGCCGTCGATGCCGGCGCCGGTCTTGGCCGACACCTTCACGATCTGCGTTTCGCCACCCCACTCCTCGCCCACGATCTCGTGCTGCAGCAGCTCCTGCATGACGCGCTCGGGCTGGGCATCCGCCTTGTCGACCTTGTTCACGGCGACGACGATCGGCACGCCTGACGCCTTGGCATGGTGGATCGCCTCGATGGTCTGCGGCATGACCCCGTCATCGGCCGCGACCACCAGCACCACGATGTCCGTGACCTTCGCGCCGCGGGCGCGCATCGCCGAGAACGCGGCGTGGCCGGGGGTATCCAGGAAGGTGATCACGCCCTTGTCGGTGCGCACGTGGTAGGCGCCGATGTGCTGGGTGATTCCGCCCGCCTCGCCGGCCGCCACCCGGGTCTCGCGAATGTAGTCGAGCAGCGAGGTCTTGCCGTGGTCGACGTGTCCCATGATCGTCACCACCGGCGGCCGCGGCAAGGCCTCTACGTGCGGCTGGTCCTCGACCGCGGTCAGAATCTCCGCCTCGATGTCCGCATCCTGCTGCGCAACGGCCGTGTGTCCCATCTCTTCCACCACGAGGGTCGCCGTGTCCCGGTCGATCGCCTGGTTGATCGTGACCAGAGTGCCCATCTTCATGAGCACCTTGATGAGCTCCGCAGCCTTTACCGACATGCGCTGCGCCAGCTCCGCCACCGTGATGCTCTCGGGAATGCGGACTTCGCGCTTGACCGGCTCAGTCGGACGCTGGAAGCCGTGCAGCTGCTCGGGCTGGACGATGTCGCGACGCGTCGCGCGCTTCGGCTTGGCCGGCGGGCGCTTGCCCTCGGCGACGTGCAGCTCGCGGCGCGGCGCGCTCGGCGCCTCCGTCTCCGGCTCGTCGACGCCCCCGGCCCAGCGTCCGCGCTCCTTGCGGCCGCCCTTGCCCTTGGCCTTGGCGCTGCGCTTCTCGTCTTCCTTTTCCTTGGCCTTGCGCTCCTCTTCCTCGCGTCGTTTCTGCTCCTCGCCCTGGGTGCGCCGCTGCTCCTCCTCCAGCGCGCGCTGCCGGGCCTCTTCCTGCGCGAGGCGCTCCTTCTCCTCCTGGCTGCGTCGCTCTTCCTCCGCGCGACGGCGCCCTTCGTCCAGCGCCTCGATCGAGCGCTTCTTCTCTTCCTGATCGGCCAGGGCCTGGCGGGCGGCCTCGGCCTCCCGCATCGCATCCTCGGTGTCGGCGACGGTGCTGCGCTTGACGTAGGTGCGCTTGCGGCGGACCTCGACGCTGACGGTCTTCGCCGGGGCGCGGGCCACGGTGCTGCGGGCCGCGGCGGACTTCGGGCCCGCGGCCGGCTGCGCGAGCTCGGTCACCGTCTTGCGCTTCAGGGTGATCTTGCTCGGTTCCGCGGCCTCGGCAGGCGCCGCCTTGCCGTGCGCGCGACGCAGGTGCTGCAGCAGCTGCACCTTCTCCGGCTCCGAGACGATGTCGGCACCCTGCTCCTTCTGGATGCCGGCATCGTTGAGCTGCTTGAGCAGCCGCTCGACGGGAACGCCGATCACGACGGCGAGCTGGCTTACGGTGACCTCACTCATCGGGCGCTCCTCGGGTCAGTTCCCCTGGCTGCCTTCGCGGAACCAGGGCGCGCGCGCCGCCATGATCAGCGCCGCCGCGCGCTCCTGCGTCAGGCCTTCGATCTCCGCGAGGTCATCAACCGCCTGCTCGGCGAGATCTTCCATGGTGACGATGCCCTGGCTCGCGAGGCGATAGGCCAGGTCGCGGTCCATCCCGTCCATCGCCAGCAGGTCCTCCGCCGGCGCGGCGTCCGGCAGGGACTCTTCCTTGGCGAGCGCGCGGGTGAGGAGCACATCCTTCGCCCGGTTGCGCAGCTCGTTGACGATATCCTCGTCGAAGGCGTCAATGGCCAGCATCTCCTGCAGCGGCACGTAGGCCACCTCGTCGATGGTGGTGAACCCTTCCTGCACGAGGATGGAGGCCACCTCCTCGTCCACGTCGAGCTGCGTCATGAACTGCTCCACCAGCGAGCGCGTCTCGGTCTCGGCCTTGTCCTGGGCCGATTCCTCGTTCATGACGTTGAGCTCCCAGCCGGTCAATTGGCTGGCGAGCCGCACGTTCTGGCCGCCGCGGCCGATGGCCTGCGACAGGTTCTCGTCCTTGACCGCGACGTCCATGCTGCCGGCCTCCTCGTCGACGACGATGGAGACCACGTCCGCCGGAGACATCGCATTGATGACGAACTGCGCGGGATTGTCGTTCCAGAGGATGATGTCGACGCGCTCGCCGGCGAGCTCGTTCGACACCGCCTGCACGCGGGAGCCGCGCATGCCCACGCAGGCGCCGACCGGATCGATGCGGGGATCGCGCGACCGGACGGCGATCTTGGCGCGGGAGCCCGGATCGCGCGCCGCGCCCCTGATCTCGATGAGCCCCTCACCCACCTCCGGCACCTCGAGCTTGAAGAGCTCGATCAGCAGGTTAGGCGCCGTGCGGCTGATGAACAGCTGCGGGCCGCGCGGCTCGGGACGGACGTCGTAGAGATAGCCGCGCAGGCGGTCGCCGACGCGCACCGACTCGCGCGGAATCATGTCGCTCTTGAGGACGATGGCCTCGGCGTTGCCGCCGAGGTCGAGAATGAGATTGCCGCGATCGAGGCGCTTGACCGTCCCGGTGACGAGCTCGCCCTTGCGGTCCTTGTAGGCCTCGACCACCTTCGCGCGCTCGGCCTCGCGCACCTTCTGGACGATGACCTGCTTGGCGGTCTGCGCGGCGATGCGGCCGAAGGAGATCGACTCCATCGGCTCTTCGATATAACCGCCTTCCTCGGTGCCCGGCTCGAGCGCCTGGGCAGCCTCCAGGGTGATCTCCGCCGAAGGATTCTCGAGCAGGCCGCCGTCCGGCGGCGTCACGGCCTTCCAGCGACGAAAACTCACGTAGTCGCCAGTCGCGCGGTCGATCTCGACCCGCACGTCGATCTCCCCGCCGTGCTTCTTGCGGGTCGCGGAGGCGAGGGCCGCTTCCATCGCCTGAAAGATGGTCTCCCGGTCCACGCCCTTCTCGTTGGAGACCGCATCGACCACCAGGAGTATCTCTTTGTTCATCGACGACTTCTTCCTCAGAGCTCGGGTACCAATCGGGCCGACTCGATGTCCCCGAAGGGCAGGTCGAGCACTTGGCCGTCCACCTCGATCCGGATCAGGTCGCCGCTCGCGCCGCGCAGCGTTCCGGAGAAATTCCTGCGCCCGCCCGCCAGACGCGCGAGGCGCAATTTCACCTTGCGGCCCGCAAACCGCTCGAAGTCGCCGGGAGCGAACAACGGCCGGTCGAGGCCGGGCGACGACACCTCGAGGGTGTAGCGCTCGCGAATCGGATCCTCGACGTCCAGGGCGCCGCTGAGCTGGTGGCTGAGGGCGGCGCAGTCGTCGAGGGTGATGCCGTCGGCGTGGTCGATGTAGACCCGCAGGAGCATCCCGGCGGCCCCGCGGCCCTGCAGTTGGACGCCGACGAGCTCGTAGCCCATGGGCTCCGCCACCCGCCGCACCAGTCCGACCAGCCTATCCGGCGCCTGCCGCATCGCACCCCACAAACAAAAAATGGGCACGAGGCCCATTTCCTGATCCGGACAGGTCAGGCTGCGCCTGACGTTCCGGGCTAATTAGCAAAAAACCCCGTATCCGGGGCTTTGCAGGAATGGTAGCGGGGGCAGGATTTGAACCTACGACCTTCGGGTTATGAGCCCGACGAGCTGCCAGACTGCTCCACCCCGCATCAGCGAGGCCAGACTATACCGGGCCATCCGCGGCGGCGCAACACGGCGACGCGCTCAACTCACCGCCGCGAGACAGACCGACAGCAGGCCGGCAGGGAAAAACCCCAGCGCCAGCATGGCGAGGCCGTTGAGCGACAGCACCCACTGCGCGTCCGCAGGGGCTCTGAGGGGCGAGTCGTCCGTCGGCTTATCGAAGTACATCACCTTGACCACGCGCAGGTAGTAGAAGGCGCCGATGATCGAGAAGAACACGCCAACCAGCGCCAGCCAGACCAGATCCACGTCGACGACCGCGTCGAGCACGAACAGTTTGGCAAAGAATCCCGCGGTGGGAGGCACCCCGGCCATGGAGAACATGAGCAGCAGCATCATGCCGGCGAACCAGGGGCTGCGCTGGTTGAGGCCCCGAAGATCCTCGATGCGCTCCGCCTCGAGGCCCTCCCGACTCAGCAGCACGACCACGCCAAAGCCGCCCGCCGCCATCAGGGCATACAGGATGGCGTAGAACATCCCCGCGGCCATCCCGTCCGGCGTCCCCGCGAGCAGGCCGAGGAAGATGAAGCCCACGTGCGCAATGGTCGAGTAGGCCAGCATGCGCTTGAGGTTGGTCTGGGCGATGGCGACCAGGTTGCCGAGCGCCAGGGACAGCACTGCGAGCAGGATCAGCATCCCCTGCCAGTGCGGATGCAACACGCTCATGCCGTCGGACAAAAGGCGAAACGCCAGGGCGAACGCGGCGATCTTGGGCGCGCTGCCGACGAGCAGGGTCACCGGTGCCGGCGCGCCGTGGTAGACGTCGGGCACCCACATGTGGAACGGCACCGCGCCGAACTTGAAGGCCACGCCGATCACGATGAACACCAGGCCGAAGACCAGCACCGTCTGATCGGCCGGCTGTTCGGCCAGACGCTGGCCGACCGTCGCGAAGCTCAGCGAGCCGGTGGCGCCGTAGAGCATCGACATGCCATACAGCAGGAGTCCCGAGGCGAGCGCACCC
>Ga0114939_10001208_pt1 | contig 20671 bp, 11 predicted proteins | sample AshMeaCrysSpring_FD_87196 | JGI IMG/M metagenome (GOLD analysis project Ga0114939, IMG submission 87196) | Groundwater microbial communities from Big Spring, Nevada to study Microbial Dark Matter (Phase II) - Ash Meadows Crystal Spring | ecosystem: Environmental > Aquatic > Deep subsurface >...
AAAGAATCAATTTCACCCTCCCCGCAAACAGGGAGTGAATAAAGAATCAATTTCACCCTCCCCGCAAACAGGGAGTGAATAAAGAATCAATTTCACCCTCCCCGCAAACAGGGAGTGAATAAAGAATCAATTTCACCCTCCCCGCAAGCGGGGTAGGGGGTAGGGGGTAGGGGGTGGGGTAAAATTAGCTATGAACTTCACAAATAATTGATATAAGGTTGAATTATTAACTAAGGTCCTTAAATCATCTTCTTCAAGATAAAAGACAGGCGATAGGAAAAATTAAATATTCGGCAAAAAATAACTTCCAAATAAACTGATAGTAAGAAGCGATGGAAGCCTTATTTTGTAAATCAACCTTGCCGCTGCGTATCCACATCCATATTAGTGCTATCAAGTGAGTGGCAATTAAGAAAAAGGCATTGGCTTGAATTAAGCGCAAAAATCCAATTAAGATTATGCCTCCAAAACATAATGTCAATACCCATCGGGCCAGGTCAAATACTGCTAACTTACCCAACTGGATAGTAAATGTAGTGATATTGTACTGAAGGTCTCCTTCCATATCAGGGATATCTTTAAATATGGCTATGGCAAAGGTAAATATCAAGATAAATATAGTTAACACCCAAACAGATGGAGGGATAGTTAAACCTTGTTCTAAAACCCAACTAAAATGCCAAAATAAGCCAAGATTAACAATTGTTCCCCTCACAGAGAAAATACATAAAGCAGCCCAAAAAGGATATTGTTTTAAACGAATTGGAGGTAAGGAATAAGCTGTACCAATTAGTAAGCTAATACATACCATACCGAATAAATACGGACCTTGACGTAAAGCTAATAAAAGCGCTGAGATTCCTGTAGTACTAACAATCCATTGCCCTGTGCCTCTGGAAAATTCTCCAGATGCTAAAGGGAGGTGTGGTTTATTTATTTTGTCTATGCCTACATCTTCTAATTGATTTAAACCGACAATATAAATATTCCCGCAGATACAAGCAACCCATGCCCCAAAAAGTGGAAGTAGGGATATTGTAGTTGGGACTGGGGAATTAGCAATAGTTATTAAGTACAATCCCAGTACACTTAAAGTGGTACCAATGATTGTATGGGGGCGGGAAAACTTCCATAAAGAATACAACCAATTACTTTCAACACCTTGTCCAGAAATGTTATTCATAAAATTATAGATTTCTAGCTGCCAATCGAAGAGTGATTTTGTTGTTTTACTTGCTTCCCGATAAAATACCAAATCTGATTAACCCTGATTCATAACCCCCACTCATTAATCCAAGGGATAAGGCTCCTTGAATTGTACCCCAACCAGAACGAAGGAGTCCAAAAATGGCTAGGGGGTTAAAAGCTGAATCAATTACTACATTCCAAAAAGGTGCTACAGCGGTAGACCAATCAGCTACATGTATATTTTTAAAGCCTACTTCCCCAGCTATGACTTGGTATTCAGGTAAAGAAATTACATAGGGCAAAGCATAAACTCGGTAAATATCCTGCAAGTGTTTTTGTTCTTGTCGTGTTAAAGGAGACTCATCAATAGGACGATGACACCAGGTTGCCATCATTAATTTTCCACCTGGTTTTAATACCCTATAGCATTCTTGAAGAAATTTAACTTTACTAGGCATGTGTTCGCCACTTTCCAATGACCAGACAAAATCAAAGGCATTGTTATCAAAAGGCATTTCCTGGGCGTTGGCGACGAGGAATTTTGTTCTGGCATTTAACCCTGCTTCAGAGGAGCGATCGCTGGCCCTTTGCCTTTGAACTGGACTGAGTGTAATACCAGTGACTCTGGCATGAAATTTATCAGAAAGATATAAGGAACTACCCCCAATTCCACAACCTGCATCCAAGATATTTGTGGGAGCAGTTTCTAAAGCAGTCCAATTTAATAATTCCTCAATTAAATCAACTTGTGCCTGATAACGATTTTTCTGTAGTTTTCCATCCACTCCATAGTAACCGTGGTGCATATGCTCGCCCCATACTTGTTCCCATAAACCAGAGGAAGCATCGTAAAATTGCTGAATTTGCTGGTAAAGTGTATCACTCATAAATACATGCCAATAAAGGTAATTTCAGCGAAATTATAAATAAATCTTCTCGTAGGCTACCATGTGTGCTTTTAATGTAGTAAGGGTCTTTTACTGTTAGTTGGGAAAGTCCTATCTTTCCCAACAGGAAAAAATCTTATCTTTTCCTCCGGGTTTAAAATATTTGTTTTCTTTCAAGGGAAAGTATTTATTTTCCTCCGGAAAAAATAGCAATTCAAAAATATGACTGTTGCTCGTACAATTTGTTTGGGATTTTTTGCAGTCATCCTAGCGGGAACCATCTTGCTAACGATGCCTTTTTCTGTGACAAATGTCGGATGGGGCGACCCTATAGTAGCCCTATTTACATCAACTTCTGCGGTATGTGTAACAGGATTGTCTGTAGTTGATGTTGGCACTTACTTTACCTTTTGGGGTCAGTTATGGGTGGCATTGCTGGCACAAATAGGCGGTTTAGGCTATATGACAACTACCACCTTTTTAATTTTGCTAATAGGTAAGAGATTTGACCTCCGACAAAAGGTAGCTATTCAACAAGCTTTAGATAGACCGGGATTACAGGGCAGTAGACAAATTATCAAGTCTATTATCGCTGTTACTCTGATTTTTGAAATAGCTGGTGTCTTTTTACTTTTCTTGGCATTTGCCCCAAAATATGGAATCAGTGGAGGGCTTTGGCAAGCAATTTTTCATAGTATTAACGCTTGGAATAATGCCGGATTTAGCTTATTCGCCAATAACCTAATAGATTATCAATCATCATTTTTAGTTGTCTTTACTGTCACTGGATTAATTATCTTTGGTGGCATTGGCTATCAAGTTATTCTAGAAGCTTACCTTTGGATGCGCGATCGCTTACGCAAAGAACCCAAAAAATTAATAATCTCCCTAGATTTTAAAGTCGCTGTCAGCACAACAGTAATTTTATTAATCCTAGGGACTATTGCTTTTTTAGGCGTTGAACACAAAAACCCTGACACATTGGGTTCTTTGAATGTGAAAGGCTTATTTCTCGCTACTTGGTTTCAATCCGTAACACCAAGGACAGCTGGCTTTAACACTATTGATATTGGTAAAATGAGCAACGCCGGCTTATTTATCACCATTGCTTTAATGTTTATTGGAGCCAGTCCAGGGGGCACAGGTGGCGGTATAAAAACAACTACATTAAGAGTACTTACTAGCTGTACAAAAGCTATTCTTCAAGGCAAAGAGGAGGTCTTACTATATGACCGTAAAATTTCCCTGAATTTAGTACTGAAAGCTGTTGCTGTATTAATTGGCTCAGCATCTACTGTGATTATTTCAACTATTTTAATAGCTCTGACAGACTCAGAAATTCCTTTTATCAAAATCTTTTTTGAAGTTGTATCAGCCTTTGCTACTGTAGGGCTTTCCACTGGAATTACCGCCACTATTAGTACTGCTGCAAAACTGATATTAATTGCCACTATGTATGTAGGAAGAGTTGGTATTTTATTACTGATGTCCGCTTTACTTGGCGACCCCAAACCCACCCGCATTCACTATCCAGAAGAGAATTTACTTGTTGGATAGGCTAATGGCGCTCTTGAAAACAGGAAGACAGGCTAATTGCGCTCTTGCTAATGGTTAATCGCTAATCGCTAGTGGCTAATGAATTTGCAGGTTGAAAATATCCCTTTTCTTTTTTGTATTGCGCCCCTTAAGCTCAGCTAGTGAGAACTAAAAGATAAGATAAGCATCCTCTTCGCTTCTTCCTTACAGCTAGTTGGATACTCCCACTACGCACTAGGGATAATTTATTTATTGTAAATCACTAATAGAGATGAGACGGGTCGCCGGGAAAATATCACTAAATTTTGTTGATGCCTAATGGTTAATGATTCAATAACTTGAGGCATTACTAAAAGTTTCAAATCCAATCATTAACTATTAGCAATTAACCATTAGCCATTAGCAAGTAGCCATCTCCAAAAATTTAATTATTTAAATTACGGTGATAAGCTATAAATAATTAGGTAATAAATAAACTTTTCGGAAATCCCAAAGTTTTTTATATCTCAATCAAATCACTTAGGATAAGGAAGATAATTGTGAATCTTTCATCATTAGGTTTTTTTCGGAGTCTACGTAAAGATAACCGCCAATTTGCAGTCGTTGGATTAGGGCGCTTTGGTAGAGGTGTTTGCTCAACATTGCATAAACTGGGTTATGAAGTATTAGCGACAGATATTGATGAAAAAAGGGTATTTGATGCCTTAAGTGACAAACTTGTAGCCCATGCAATACAACTTGATTCTACTGAGTCAATGGCACTAAAAGAAGCTGGGATATTTGAATTTGATACTGTAATTGTTGCCATTGGTAATTATGTTCAAGAAAGTATAGTAACTACCTTAAATATAAAAGAAGCTGGGGTTCCTCATGTAGTCGCAAAAGCTTCTAGTGAAGTTCATGGTAAATTATTACAGAAAGTAGGAGCTGACCATGTTGTATATCCTGAATATGAAACAGGATGTACTTTAGCAAGGGCATTAACAAAGCCTTCCATTTTAGACCGCTTTGATTTAGACCCAGAAAACAGCATTGTTGAAGTAATTGTTCCTGATGAATTTCATGGTAAAACAATTACTGAATTACAACTTCGCAATCGCTATGGTTTAAATTTATTAGCTGTTAGTCAAGATGGAAAATTTGTTATTAATCCTGAACCAAATAAAAGATTAGAACGTGGTTCTGCAATGGTTGTAATTGGTTGTAATAAAGATATTAATAAACTGCCCATTTGAAATAATTTCAATATTTTCAACAAATTTATAGCAGTCCTAAATCATTTGTGAAAATTATGATTGTCGAAAGAATTCTTCTTTGCTTCTTAGAGGATGTTTGGAAAGTCTAACAAGGTATAAAGGCGTTGCTGAATAGAAATATGAATAGCTATTTTTGAGAAAAATAAACAACGATACTTTGCGTCTAGGCTATCGCCAACCGTTGGTATGCGCCGAGAGCGCTCTGCACAAAAATTATAATTCATACTTTAATTTGCGCGGAGCGCGCGCACGCGGAGCGAACAGCAACGCCCGCTTTTTTATATAAAATATCAAGCAGCGATACGCCTTTGGCGTCTAGCAAAGACCGCGCCCTCCGGGCGAACGCGCTCTCGCCTCTCAGGTGCAAGGGTTGGTTACTTATTCAAAGGGGATTCCTGGGCATGAAAAAAGTCGCAGTATTTGGCAACGCTGGAGGTGGCAAATCGACTCTCAGCAAAAGACTATCGGAAATCACCGGATTGCCACTTCACATCTTAGACAAAATTCAATTTCCAGAAGGGGTTGAGATTCCACAGGAAGACTATAAACGCGCCCATCAGAAAATTTTGATGAGTGACCGATGGATTATTGATGGCTTTGGTTGTATGGAAACCCTGTGGCTGCGACTGGATGAGGCAGATAGTCTTGTTTATGTCGATTTACCACTATATGTACATTTTTGGTGGGTGACAAAACGTCTGATGGGAGGTTATTTTAAACCGCCCGATGGCTGGCCTGAAAAAAGTCCAATATTCAAAAGTTCGATGAATAGTTACCGGGTGCTTTGGTTATGTCACAAATATTTGACTCCAAGATATCGCGAATATATCCATCGAGTCCAAAGTAATAAACCTGTTTATCACATCACAACCATTGAAGGGATTTCCCAATTTCTTGAATCAATCCAAAATGAGGGCAACTTTGAAGATGGTGCGATTGCTTAACTCACATATTGCACCTGTTATAACCTCTAAATAAAAGAAACTAAGCCCGCCAAGCCCGCCAGCCAGGGACTGGAAGTCCCTGTCTAATAGCTAAAAGTCCTCGCTCAAGAGGACTCAAAAATAATGCTTTTATCTCCCATATTTTACGGTTGTGTTTCATAGCGACCGTCAGAGGCTGACATATTGCACCTGTTATAACCTCTAAATAAAAGAAACTAAGCCCGCCAAGCCCGCCCGCTCTTAGACTGGAAGTCCCTGTCTAATAGCTAAAAGTCCTCGCTCAAGAGGACTCAAAAATAATGCTTTTAGTGTAATATTTATGACGTATTTCTATTGTTCTAAGTTTTTTTGCGTAAAGGTGCAAGATGTTAGTTAACCTATCATGTATGGGAATAGGTCATATCAAATCCGCACTTCTTCGGTATTATTCTCTCTTTTCTTTTCCCTTGGTGTCCTTGGCTCAGGAGCGGTTTTATTACTCATAAGCTACCGGATTTGATATCATATCTTGCACCTTGGGTATAAACAATGATTTTCTAATCTCCGGAAAAAGATAAAAGCCTTGTTTTGTAAGAGTCAAAGTTAAATTTCCGGAGATATCTATTGAAAATTAGGAAATGGTATTTTGGTATGCTACACAGTACCTTTAAAAACAATATCAGCAGTGCCGGTCATATAAATTCGCTGGTCAATGTCAGACCACTCAATTAGTAAGGGCCCGCCAGGAAGTTCTATGGTAGCTTTTCTATCACATTTATTATTTAACACACCAGCTACTAAAGAAGCACAAGCTCCTGTACCGCAAGCTAAAGTAATACCTGCACCCCTTTCCCAGACTCGCATTTTCAAGTAATTACGATTAACTACTTGTATAAACTCGGTATTTGTTCTAGCGGGAAATACAGAATGATGCTCAAATTTTGGGCCGATTATTTCTAGGGGAATGGCTGCAACATCATCAACAAAGGTAATACAGTGAGGATTACCCATGCTGACACAGGTAACATTCCAAGATTTACCATCAACTTCTAAAGGTTGATTAATAACCTTTTCGTCGGGGGTCAAAAGGGTAGTAGGTATTTCTCCTGCTAGTAATCTTGGTAATCCCATATCCACCTTAACTTGTCCATCAGACATTAGTTTGGGAGTGATAACACCTGCTAAGGTATGGATAGTATATTGGTCTTTGGTGCGGGAATTGCCTTCCAAATCAGCAATAAATCTTGCTAAACAGCGAATCCCATTACCACACATTTCTGGTTCTGAACCATCGGAGTTAAAAATCCGCATGGTATAGTCTGTACCATTTTCTCCAGGTAGGGCAAAAATTACCCCATCAGCACCAATCCCAAAATGGCGATCGCACAATTTAATAGCTTCTTCTGGAGTGACTGCTGTCTGAGAGGTAGAGCGATTATCTATCAAAATAAAGTCATTGCCCAAACCATGATATTTAGTAAACTCCATTGCCATTTTCCACTCGGATGATTTATGAAGGAATTATATTGGGCACAATATATTTGTATATAAATGTGTCCTTACCACATTGTGCCTTGTAAAAGAACTTTTAAGAAAAATGCCCACAACAGAATTTGATACTACATTACCCAGCGTCCGCCTAGTACAAACATTCATTAAAGAAGCAGCCCCCCTTGAGGTAAAGTTGTTGACGGGGGATGTTTTAGTTGGAAGGATTATTTGGCAAGACCCCTACTGTATGTTATTGGTTGATGAAAGCAGTCAGCAAAATACTATCTGGAAGCAGGCGATCGCTTATATCAAGCCTCATAAATAAAACCGATAGAATAAAATTCCCTCACAGATACTTTCCTGAGTATTTGTGGAACAGGCATCCTGCCTGTTTTTTCGCAAATCCTGTTTTTTCGCAAATCCTGTTTTTTCCCAAAATCCTGGCTGTTTTTCCCAAAATCCTGGCTTTTTTTTCCAATGCCTGTTTTTTCGCAAATTCATCTCTTACTACTAACAAAACTTCATAACATTTGCGGCTATTCCTGTTTAATCATGACTACGCAATAAAAAGTATTTAATAAACATAGTTAGACTATTAAATATACGTATAATGCCTAGTTATAATTAGGATTAACATGGGAATACTAAGATTATGAAGTATAAATAAATTCATAGGGTAATAGCAATGAATGCGAGGATAGAAAATCTAGTAATCCCCAACTATAAAATAGTCGAACAACTCTATGCGGGTTCAAAAACCGAAGTTTATCGCGCTATTCGGTTTCCAGATAACTATGGAGTGGTCGTCAAAATCCTTGCTTCAGAATATCCTACCTTTAACGAAATATTACATTTTCGCAATCAATACACTATAACCAAAAATTTAAATTTACCAGGAATTGTTAGCCCTTTGGCTTTAGAAGCATATCGTAATGGCTATATGCTGGTGATGGAAGATTTTGGAGGCATTTCTTTACGAGAATATACTAAAAATATTGATAAGTTAGATATTACCGAATTTTTAAATATAGCTATTCAACTAAGTGATATTCTCTACAATCTCTACCAAAATCGAGTTATTCATAAAGATATTAAACCCGCTAACATTTTAATTCATCCGCAAAGTAAACAAGTTAAACTGATTGACTTTAGTATTTCTTCTTTACTTCCCAGAGAAACTCAAGAAATAAAAAGTCCAAATATTTTAGAAGGAACTCTTGCTTATATTTCCCCTGAACAAACTGGAAGAATGAATAGGGGTATCGATTATCGCAGTGATTTTTATTCCCTAGGAGTCACATTTTTTGAATTACTTACTGGCGAGTTACCATTTATTTGTAATGACCCGATGGAATTAATGCATTATCATATTGCAAAGCTGCCAGTATTAGTTGATGATATTAGATTAGATATACCATCAGTTATCAGTGAGATTATCCATAAGCTAATGGCGAAAAATGCTGAGGATAGATATCAAAGTGCTTTGGGTTTAAAATATGATTTAGAGAATTGTTTATATCAACTAAAAGAAACTGGTAATATTGAGTATTTTGAAATAGCTGGGCGAGATATTAGTGATAATTTTATTATCCCAGAAAAATTATATGGAAGAGAATTAGAAATTAGCACTTTGTTAGATAGTTTTGAGCATGTTGCTAATGGCGCTTCAAAATTAATGTTAGTTGCTGGTTTTTCTGGTATTGGTAAAACTGCGGTAGTAAATGAAGTTCATAAACCAATTGTTAGACAAAGGGGTTATTTTATTAAAGGCAAATATGACCAATTTAATAGGAATGTTCCTTTTTCTGCATTTGTACAAGCTTTTCGAGATTTAATGGGTCAGCTACTTACAGAAAGTGATATTAAAATACAGTTATTTAAAAATAAAATTATTGAAGCTTTAGGTGATAATGGACAGGTAATTATTGAAGTCATCCCCGAATTAGAAAGAATTATCGGTAAGCAACCTACTGTCAATGAATTATCTGGGACTGCTGCACAAAATAGATTTAACTTATTATTTCAAAAGTTTCTCAAGGTATTTACAACTAAGGAACATCCCTTAGTTATTTTTTTAGATGACTTACAATGGGCAGATTCAGCTTCCTTAAAATTAGTGCAATTATTAATGAGTGAAGCTAATAGTGGCTATTTATTATTGATTGGTGCCTACCGAGATAATGAAGTATCTTCTATCCATCCATTGATGTTGATGCTAAATGAAATTAGGAAAAAAGGTGCGATAGTTAATACTATTACTTTACAGCCGCTAAGTGAAAATAGTTTAAATCAATTAATTGCTTCTACTCTCAAATGCTCATTGAAATTAGCCCAACCTCTTCAACAGCTTGTTTACCAAAAAACAAAAGGTAATCCTTTTTTTAGTACGCAATTTCTGAAAGCTTTATATGAAGATAAGTTGATTAAATTTAATTTAGATGCTGGTCATTGGGAATGTGATATTGTTAGAGTCAAAGAAGCTGTACTTTGTGATGATGTTGTAGAATTTATAGCATGGCAGTTGCAGAAATTGCCCGCAGTTACCCAAGAAATTTTAAAATTAGCAGCTTGTATTGGAAACCAGTTTAATTTAAGTATATTAGCTGTTGTATGTGAAAAATCGGAAACAGAAACAGCAGCAAATTTATGGAAAGCTTTACAGGAAGGTTTTATTTTACCTCAAAATGATATTTATAAATTTTACATTGACAGGGAAATAAATGATATAACCCAAGGAGAGGAAATCGTCGTCTATAAATTTCTCCATGACCGTGTTCAACAAGCTGCTTATTCATTGATTCCTGAAGACCAAAAGCAAAAAACTCATCTCAAAATTGGACAACTGTTATTAAAAAATACAACTCAAGAATCACTACAGGAAAAAGTTTTTGAGATTGTTAATCAACTAAATATAGGTAAGGAATTAATTTCTCTTCAATTTCAACGAGAACAACTAGTTGAGTTAAATTTGATAGCTGGATATAAAGCTAAAACTTCCACAGCCTATGAAGCGGCAGCTAAATATTTTGAAGCTGGGATAGAATTACTTATACAAGATAGCTGGCGCCATCAATATTCTTTAAGCTTTAGACTACATAAGGAATTAGCAGAGGTTGAGTTTCTTTGCAGTCATTTTGAAAATTCCGAGAGAATAATTGATTTGAGTCTTCAGGAAGCACAATCTGTCATTGATAAGGCAGAGTTATATAATTTGCTAATTATCCAGTATACACTACAAGCAAAATATTTAGAGGCAATTGAAATTGGGCGCCAAGCCTTGGCATTATTAGATATTAACTTGCCATCAGCCAACTTGCCGGATGTTTTAGAACCAGAACTTTTATTGGCTAGTCAAAATTTAGGTAATCGGCAAATTGCTTCATTGGCACAAGAAACTGATATCCAAGATACTGAAAAAAGAATGGCGATCGCTGTCTTACAAAATATTGACGCACCAGCTTATTTTACAAATTTAGAACTCTACAGTGTAATCGTTGTTAAATCTGTTAATCTTTCGATCCAATATGGCAATGCCCCAGAATCTCCAAAAGGTTACTCCACCTATGGTCTTTTACTAGGTGCCCTCAAAAAAGATTACCAGTCTGGATATCAATTTGGCTGCCTCGCTCTCCAAATAGCAGAAAATTTTCGCAATCTAGCTCAAAAGACACAAGTTTGTGTGATTATTGTAGGCTATTTAAATCATTGGGTAAAACATCTAAAGTTCGCTGAAACTTTAACCCATGATGGCTATCAAGCTGGTCTGGATTCTGGTGAGTTACAATTTGCCGGATATATGCTTATCTTTAAGTCTCTTAATTCATTCCATAAAGGTTTAGGACTTGATGCCGTCTTAGAAGAAGCTTTAATTTCAATGGAGTTTTGCCAAAAAACTAAAAATAAGTGGGCAATTGATGCGATTTTAGGCTGTCAAATTCTGGCATCAAATTTAAATGGTTTAACTCCAGATAACTTATCTTTTGAAATAGCCCATGTCAACGAATTTGAGTATGTTAGCTTCTGTGAGATAAATCAAAGTTTTAGTTGGTTATGCACTTACAAAATAATCAAGTCTAGGATTCTTTATTTATATGGTGATTTTGCTAAATCATTAGATTGCTTAAAGAAAGCATCCAGTTATTTAAACTCTATTTTAGGACATTTTTCAACGGTAGAATATAATTTATTCACCTCTCTTAATCTTCTTGCACTATATCAACATGTTTCTGATGTAGAACAAGAAAATTATCGCCATCAATTAGTAACAAATCAAAAACAAATGCAATATTGGGCAGAAAATAGCCCAGATAATTTCTTGCATAAATACTTACTAGTTGAAGCTGAAATAAATCGGATTAATGGTCAAATGATAGAGGCGATGGACTTCTATGACCAAGCTATCTCTAGTGCTACTCAAAATGATTTTATCCAAGATGCAGCCCTTGCTAATGAACTTGCAGCCAAATTCTACCTTAATTGGGGTAAAGAAAAAGTTGCCGCAGGCTACATGCAAGAAGCCTACTATTGTTACGCCCGTTGGGGTGCAAAAGCTAAAACTGATGATTTAGAAAAATGCTATTCTCATCTGTTAAAACCCATCCTACAACAACAAAAGATTACCCTAAATTCCTTAGAAACCATCGCCACAAAGAGTTTCTCGTCGCCCACGACTGGGCAAAATGGCTTAACGATTAGTTCAACTAGTACCACTATCTCTGATACGCTAGATTTTACTAGTATTCTCAAGGCTTCTCAAAATCTCTCTAGCGAAATTGAGTTAGACAAGGTGATTGAGAACCTGATGCAAATATTGTTACAAAATACTGGCGCAACTAAAGGGGCATTAATTTTGCCCAAGGGTGAAAATTGGTTAATTGCATCTATTGTCAACCTGCATTCCCACCAGACCCAACAACAGATGACTTGTTCAATTATGTCACTGGATTTTACGGAAGAATTACCGAAAAAGATAATTTATACAGTGAAAAATACCCTGGAATCAATTATTTTTCATGACATTAACCAAACAAATCTTTGGGCTGGAGATGAGTATTTAATGCGGCAGCAACCCCAGAGTGTACTATGTACCCCCATTTTTAACCAAGGTAAACTCCGAGGCATTTTATACCTGGAAAATCAACTCACATCTGGAGTATTTACTAACTCGCGGATTCAAACTATTCACCTGTTGTGTACCCAAGCTGCTATTTCTATTGAAAATGCCACTCTCTACAATGCCCTTGAACAAAAGGTAATTGAACGCACCCAGGAACTCTCCCAAACTTTGGAAAACCTAAAAGCGACCCACAAAAAGCTGATTGAAGCTGAAAAAATGGCGGCTTTGGGTGGCTTAGTTGCGGGAGTAGCCCATGAAATTAATACACCTTTAGGCAGTAGTATTACTGTTACTTCTATGTTGGTTGCTAAAACCCAAACCTTTGTAGAAGCCATAGCCCAAGGAGCCATTAAACGTTCTCTACTCCAGGAATATGCAGACACAGCCCAGGAAAGCAGCAACCTTATCTTAGGCAATTTACAACGAGCAGGGGATTTGGTACAAAGTTTTAAGCAAATTGCTGTAGACCAAAGCAACTTAGAACAACGTAAATTTGCTGTTAAACAATACTTGGAAGAAATCCTACTAAGTTTATCTCCCAAGCTAAAACAAACTTCTCATCATATTACCATTATTGGCGACGACACCTTAAGCATCAACAGTTATCCTGGGGCTTTTGCTCAGATTGTGACAAATTTAGTTATGAATTCTCTAATTCATGGCTACCCTCAAAATACAGTAGGAAACTTTGGTTTTGAGGTAACAAAGCAAGGTGAGCTAATTGTTATTCGCTATCACGATGATGGCTGCGGTATTTCCACTGATAATTTAAGCAAAATATTTGACCCATTCTTTACCACAAAAAGAAACCAAGGAGGAACTGGTTTAGGATTACACATTGTCTATAACTTAGTCACCCAAAAGTTGCGAGGCAGTATAGATGTGAATAGTCAAGTGGGAGTAGGGACAGAATTTGTAATTACTATACCAATACAAATTTAATCCTCACAGGGATAGCCGCAACTGGCACAATGAAAGGTTCGTAGTTGGGCTTTAGCCCTCCAAAAATATGGGCTAAAGCCCAACTACAAACAAAAACAATGTGACAATATCGTAAGTCCTGCCTCAAATAGGGCTAGTACAAATAAATTTATTAGTAGTGCTGTCTTTCCTATCTTTTCCGGAGTGGTTTGTAGCGCTACTACTAACTAATAAAAGTTGTGCATAAAATAATTAATAATAATTAAAAATAATTATGTAATTTGTCAATCTAAAATAAAAAATTTTCTTGCTCAAAAAATTTACTTGCTCAAAAAATTTACTTGCTGAAAAAATTTATTCCCTAAAAAAAATTATTCCCATGAACCCTAATGACTCGGCTAAATTGTCAACCCAATTATTAGATGATGAGATGATTTTTTTGGAAGAAGATGATGTAGAATTATCATCAATTCCAGATTTTAAATCATCTGCCACTAGCCAATCACACTCTAACCCAGAAATACAAGACAAAGGTTGGAAAATTTTGATTGTAGATGATGATACCCAAGTATATCAAACTACGAAAATGGTGTTAAAAGGTTTTAATTTTCAGAATAAACCTGTAACTCTACTAGCTGCTTATTCTGGTAAAGAAGCCAAAGAAGTTATTAAAGCACATCCAGATATTGCCTTAATTTTACTGGATGTGGTTATGGAAAGTGATGACGCTGGTTTACAAGTTGTAAAATATGTGCGGGAGATATTAAACAACCATTTTGTCAGAATAATTCTCCGCACCGGACAACCAGGAGAAGCGCCGGAAGAATCGATAATAGTCAATTATGATATAAATGATTACACAGTCAAAACGGAATTAACATACCAACGATTAATTACCATAGTAATTTCTGCCATTCGCTCCTATATTGGTGTAATTAAAATAGCCAATAAAAGTGAGGAATTACAGAAGGTTGTAACTGAATTAAAAGCATCAGAAATACAACGGAAACGCGCTCTTGAGGAATGGGATCGCTTTTTCAACTTATCACCAGATATGCTAAGTACAGCTAGTTTTGATGGCTACTTCAAGCTAGTAAATCCAGCCTTTGAAAAAATACTGGGTTATACTACCCAAGAAATCCTAGTAAAGCCTTTCATTGAGTTTGTACATCCTGACGACCGGGAAGCTACTATTGCAGAAGCAAGTAAGCTGGCACAGGGCGGGGAAACAGTCAAGTTTGAAAATCGCTATCACTGTAAAGATGGTTCCTATTGCTGGCTTTCCTGGAGTTGTAAAAGTAATGTGGAGGAAAAATTAATCTACGCCAACGCCCGTGATATTACTGAACGCAAAATAAACGAGCAAATATTTCATACCCAATACACAGTGACACAAATCCTGGCAGAATCACCTAGTCTAGATAAAGCAGTAGCGCAAATATTACGAAGCATTTGCCAGAATCTAGATTGGGAACTGGGTGAATTCTGGGGAATTGATACACAAGCCAATGTTTTGCGCTGTTACTATAGTTGGACTAAATCACCTGTAGAACTTTCTGAGTTTATAACAATTACCCAAGATTATAGCTTCCCATCTGGCGTGGGCTTACCTGGCCGAGTTTGGATGACAGGTAAGCCAGCTTGGATTTTGGATGTTTTGAAGGATGGCAATTTTCTCCGCTATGAGAGTGCAGAAAAAGCAGGGTTACATACAGCTTTTGGATTTCCTGTTTTCATTGAAGAAAATAATATTTCAGGAGTTATTGTCTTCTTTACTCAAATAATCCAGCCACCAGATGAAAAGCTGTTGGCATTAATGTTGAACATTGGTAGCCAGCTTGGTCAGTTTATTGTTCGCAAGCAAGCAGAAGCGGCATTAGCACAAAGCGAAGCACTATTTCGTAGCATCATTGAAAACGCCAATGATTTATTTTTTATTATTAATACCCAAGGTGAATTTACCTACGTCTCTCCCCAAATCACCGATTTATTAGGTTATGAATTAGACGAAATAAGAGATAAACCATTTACTAACATAGCTCATCCTGATGACTTATACATATGTATAGAGGCAGCAAATAATATTTTCACAACTGGCGAAAAACAATCCGGAGTTGAGTATCGAGTTCTTTATAAAAATGGAAATTGGCGTTATCATCTATCTAATATTTCTCCACTGCTAGATAATAAAGGTAATATTACTTCGCTAGTTGGAATTGCGCGGGACGTTAGCGACCAAAAAATGGCAGAAAAAGCCCTGCGAGAATTTACCTTACAACTACAAAAACAAGCAGAAAAGGAAAAACTCCTTAACCACATCACCAGTCAAATTCGTAGTTCCCTGGATTTTAATGCAATTCTTACTCCTACTCTGGAAAAAATTCGCGATTTTCTGCAAATTGAATTATCTACCTTTGGCTGGTACTTCACCCATTACCAAGAAGACTACTGGGAAGTCATTAATGAGTCTCGCCATCCAGATTTACCAAGTATCCTTGGGCGCTATTCTAGTGAAATTATAGGTCCCCTTGTCAAAAAACTATTGGGTCTAGAAATTATACGTGTTGATGATGTACATGAGGTTGAGGATGTCGAGTGGCAAAGCTTTGTGTACCCAATGGGATTTCAATCAGTATTATCAATTCCCTTGGAGATTCGTCAAGGATTAATTGGTACAGTAAATTGCTGTAGTCAACAGCTTCGTCATTGGAGGGATGATGAAGTAGACTTGTTGCAAGCTGTAATGCAACAGTTAGCGATCGCTCTCAAGCAAACCGAACTTTACAAGCAAAGCCAAAGGAAAGCCGTCGAATTAGAACAAGCCTTTAATAAACTACAGCATACCCAAGCACAACTTATACAAAGCGAAAAAATGTCTAGCCTCGGAAAAATGGTAGCGGGAATTGCCCACGAAATCAATAACCCCGTCACTTTCATCCACGGCAATCTCACTTATGCTGAATGTTACGTTAAAGATATTCTCAAATTATTACACCTCTATCAATCTTACTATCCAAACCTAGAAGAAGCTATTCAAACAGAAATTGAAGAAATAGACCTTAACTTTTTAATTGAAGATTTGTCCAAATTATTTGAATCGATGAAAACCGGAACGGCACGCATCCGAGAAATTGTTTTATCTTTACGTACATTCTCTCGCGTAGATGAAGCCGAATTTAAGACAGTTAATATTCATGAAGGCATTGATAGTACTTTAGTAATTCTCGATCATCGGCTCACATTAAATAACAAACTACCCGCTATTATTGTTCATAAAAATTATTATAGTCAATTGCCACAAGTTGATTGCTTCGCCAGTCACATAAATCAGGTATTTATGAACATTTTAAATAACGCCATTGATGCCTTTGAAGAAATTTTTAATCAAAATCAATCATTTAATCCAACTATTTGGGTGGAGACAGAAAAAGTAGATGATAATCATATTGCGATTAGGATTCGTGATAATGGAATAGGTATTTCCCCATCTATAAAGTGGCGAATATTTGACCCCTTTTTTACAACCAAACCAGTAGGACAAGGGATAGGTATGGGTTTAGCGACTAGCTACCAAATTATTACCGAAAAGCATGGAGGAAAATTGGACTGTAATTCTACCCCTGGAGAGGGAACTGAATTTATTATCACAATTCCCGTATGTCAACCTAAAACTCTTAGGGTTTAATAGACTCCGCTTTGAAAATTCGTAAAGTTTGCCCTTGCGATATCATCGAAGTTACAAGCTTTCCCAAGGGTAAGTCCTGAGTATTAATTTATATTTTTGAGAAAATAGATATCTAATAGATCTAGCTGTGAAAATTGTGTCAAGGCGAATTCAAGAGTGGCCCCTACCTCACATCTTGCACCTGTTATAACCTCTAAATAAAGGAAACTAACTATCGACCCGCTCTTAGACTGAAAGTCCCTGTCTAATAGCTAAAAGTCCTCTTTTAGAGGACTAAAAAATAATGCTTTTAGTGTAATATTTGTTATATATTTATATTCTTCCAGGTCTTTTTGCGTAAAGGTGCAAGATATGAGCTATCAAGGAAGCAGGGATAACGCATAATTAATTTTCAACAGATGTCTAATGACAAATGGCTTATAAACGAAAACTCTTCTGACTTTAATCAGCAAATAAATTCTGATTTTTTTAGTGTAAAATGTATAAAATATACTAACATTTTGCTAATCTTTGATATAAAAATGTAATCAACTTAGTGACTGCTATAAGATTACCAATTTTATATAGATTGGATAATATTTTAGCAGTCCTTGAGTAAGATTTTTTTTGATTAATCTATTTCTTTGTCTATCTTTGAGGGCTTGATAAATTCGATATTTAAAAACAGCTTATTCAATAGAGAAGACCGCAGTGGAAGTGATTTGCTTTGCGATTACCAAAATACTTGTAATAAGTGAGGATAAAGCTATGCATATTGTCAAAAACTTTGCGGAATTAAATCTTGAATCACAATCAACCTTACAGGATTTGCCTTTTTGGGAAATTTCTATTGAGATAGATTCCCCAGGAGAAAATTTAACTAGACTCTTTCAAGAGGAGACATTAATTCCAGGAATTATCTTGACAAAAGATAATAATTATGCTGGCATGATTTCTCGACGACAATATTTTGAGTTTATGAGCCGTCGTTACAGTTTAGGGTTATTTTCGGCAAGACCTATTAAAAACCTCTATAATTTACTTCAGCCAGAGATTTTAGTAGTATCTGATGACAGACTAATTACCGAAGCTACTCAAATGGCATTAGAGCGATCGCCTCAACTTGTCTATGAGCCAATTGTAATCAAAACGAAGTCTGAGAAGCATGGAATACTTGATTTGCAGCAGTTACTCCTAGCCCAATCTCAAATACATTTTTTGACCCTAGCTCAGCTACAACAAACACAGGAAAAATTTCAAATAGCCGAGACAGCCCTAGAAAACCTTCAACACAACTATACACAATTAGCGCAAGCTGAAAAAATGGCTATTTTTGGACAATATGTTACTGATGTAATCAACGAAATTAACACACCCGTAAACTGGATTGGCGGTCAATTTATCCATCTCAACCGTTATATTCAAGATTTAATTGAGATAATACACTTGTACGAAAAGCATTATCCAGTTCCAGTGGTGGCCATTCAAACAGCAATCAAAAAAATAGAATTAAGCTCTCTTCCTATTAACCTTTCTAACCTTCTTAATTCTCTAAAAGAACGCACCAAGAATATCCAGCAAATTATCCGTTCCTTTCGTAATATTTCAAACCTTGAGGATTCAGAAAAAAAAACAGTTGACATTCATGAAATCATTGATATGACATTAATACTTTTACAAAATCGCCTCAAAACTAACCCGAACAATGAAGGAATTACTGTTGTGAAAAACTACAATAAGCTTCCCTTGGTGGAATGTTATCCAGGACAACTAAACCAAGTTTTTCTGAATATTTTAAGTAATGCAATTGAGGTCTTGGATAAATCAGATATTACAGAGAAAACGATAGAAAATCCTCAAATTAGCCTTCGCACAGAAATTTTAGATGACGACAAAGTACAGATTTCTATCACTGATAATGGGATGGGCATAAGTCAGTCTCTACAAAAGAAAATATTTGACCCATTTTTTACAACTAAATCAGCAGAAAAATCCACAGGCATGGGTTTAGCCATCAGCCACCAAATTATTACCGAAAAGCATAGAGGAAAATTGGACTGTAATTCTACCCCTGGAGAGGGAACTGAATTTATTATTACAATTCCGGTATCTCAACCTAAAATTGCTCAGATTTAAGTCTTTTACATACAAAAGCTGTGGGAATTCTGATAAAGCTGTAATACACAGTAATACAAGATCTGCTATACTACACTAGTTAATTCTTTTAAAGTCCTAAGTAAAGTCTAAGGAGGTTGCATATGAGGGAGTTTAGAACCATTGGAGGGTCGCGATCGCCCCATGACCAACACAAGGTAGAGAATTTTTCATTCACTTCCTTACCATAGCGCCTTATCATATCTGACTTGGATTGAATTTTGGGATTGAATTTTCTGATTAGATAAGGTAGTTATTAGCGCCCAATGAGGCATAATTAAAACTCAATAGTTTGGTAAGAATGAAAGTTAAATTCTTCTGCGTGCCTTGTGTCAAAAGCAAGTAACACGTATTGAGGAAATATAAATGAGTTTAGATTTATTAGGTTGGAATGATTTTTTTGCTTCCAGCTTTGAACCCTATGCTAAAAAAGGATTTACAGTAGCAAGGGTGGTAATTGAAAGCAAAAATACTTACATCCTACAAGGCGAAAATATTGAATTGTCAGCAGAAGTTACAGGTAAATTACGCTATCGCGCAAGGGAACGCCAAGATTTTCCAGCAGTGGGAGATTGGGTTGTTATTAGTGCTAGAGAAGCAGAAGGGACTGCGACCATTCATGATATTTTGCCCCGAAAAAGTAAATTTTCCCGCAAAACAGTTGGTCAAAAAACTATAGAACAAATAGTTGCTACCAACATTGATACAGTATTCCTAGTTTCTGGATTAGATGGCGACTTTAACCCCAGAAGAATTGAACGCTATCTGATTTTGGCATGGGAAAGCGGCGCCAGCCCAGTAATTGTTTTAAATAAAGCTGATTTATGCCAAAACCTAGAAAAGTGTTTGACAGAAGTTGCCGTAGTTGCTTTAGGAGTAACGATTGTCACTATTAGTGCCACTACTAATCAAGGATTAGATGAACTCAAAGAATATTTACAACCAGGGCAAACAGTCGCCTTATTAGGTTCCTCTGGTGTTGGTAAATCGACAATTACAAACCAACTTATGGGTGAGACAGTGCAAAAAGTCCAAGCCGTGCGTCAAGGAGATGACCGAGGTAAACATACCACCAGTCATAGAGAGTTGATGCTATTAAGTACTGGTGGATTAATAATAGATACTCCTGGAATGCGGGAAATACAGTTATGGGGAGGAGATGAAGGTTTGCCCGAAACCTTTATGGAAATAGAAAATTTAGCACAAAAGTGTCGTTTTCGGAATTGTCAACACCACCATGAACCTGGTTGTGCTGTGCAACAAGCATTACAAGAAGGAATATTGGATGAATCTAGATTTTTAAATTACCAGAAGTTGCAAAAAGAACTTAAATATATGGAAACAAAACAAGACCAAAGGGAGTATATTGCTGAGAAAGAAAAATGGAAAAAAGTAACTAAAGCGATGCGGAATTATACAGGACTTACGCAAGTGTCACATTATAAGGTCAACTGACACATATATTTTAATTTGAAGCTAATGTTTGTAAGTATTGATTTATTAACGTTAGAGCCAAATAAATTTAATGTGACAGT
>Ga0114939_10001210_pt1 | contig 20660 bp, 23 predicted proteins | sample AshMeaCrysSpring_FD_87196 | JGI IMG/M metagenome (GOLD analysis project Ga0114939, IMG submission 87196) | Groundwater microbial communities from Big Spring, Nevada to study Microbial Dark Matter (Phase II) - Ash Meadows Crystal Spring | ecosystem: Environmental > Aquatic > Deep subsurface >...
ACCTCGGATTGAAATACCCCGAAGTCACGCCCGACAAAATGGCCAAACTCTCCGCCGCACGGGAAAAACTGGAGACGAACAAGGACAGCGACGAAACCGATCCTTGACATCGGTTTCCCGCATGACGGGACTTCCCCAAGCCCATGAACCCGCTCCCGAGGCCATCGGTCCACTGGCTGTTCGCCTTCATCCCGGTGTCACTGGCGATGGAGCGCCTCCACGCGCCGCCCGCGCTGTTGTTCTTTTCCGCCGCGCTGGCCATCGTGCCCATCGCGCGGCTGATCGTGATCTCCACCGAGCAACTCTCCACCCGCACCGGCGACGCGCTCGGCGGCCTGCTCAACGCCACCTTCGGAAACGCGCCGGAACTGATCATCGCGCTGGTCGCCCTGAAGGCGGGCCTGCCCGGGATGGTGCGCGCCGCGCTCATCGGCGCGATCCTCGCCAACCTGCTGCTCGCGCTCGGCATGTCATTTCTGTTGGGCGGCCTCCGCCACCACGACCAGCATTTCAACCCGATGGCCGCGCGCGCCTACAGCACCATGATGATGCTGGCGGCCATGAGCATGATCGTGCCCAGCGCCTTCAACCGCTTCTTCGCGGCGGAAGGGCCCATCCTCCAGGAAAACCTGCTCAACATCGGCATCGCCGTCGTCCTTCTCCTCACCTACGGGCTTTATCTGCTGTTTTCCCTCAAGACCCACCCGGGCGTGTTCACCAGCGTCGGGAGCGGCGGGGAAACACACGGGGAGGAAACCCGCTGGAGCGTGTCCCGCGCGGTCGCAACCCTGGTGGGCGCCTCGCTGCTTGCCGCCTGGATGAGCGAGATCCTCGTCGGAGCCGCGGAGGGAGCCGGCAAGGCGCTGGGCATGTCGCAGGCCTTCATCGGAATGGTCTTCCTCTCCATCGTCGGCGGCGCGGCGGAGAGCGGATCGGCCATCGCCATGGCTCGGAAAAACAAGCTCGACTTGTCCGTAGGCATCGCCCTGGGCAGTTCGATTCAGATCGCCTTGTTCGTGGCCCCGGTGCTGGTGCTCGCGAGTTATTTCATCGCGCCGCAGCCGCTCAACCTGTCTTTCGACCGTTCCGAGGCGGGTTCGATGTTCCTCGGCGTCCTGCTGGGCGCCATCGTTTGCGGAGACGGCCAGTCGAACTGGTACAAGGGCGTCCAACTCATCACGGTCTATGCGATCATCGCCATGATGTTCTACTTCATGCCGGAAGCGCCGTCGCCGCCGTGATCCCGATTGGAATCGCGGCCGCGGCGGATCGCGGTCGATCCGGTATCGACATCCCGGCCCTCCTGTTTCATGGTTGCCCGCGATGATGAACCGCCTCCCTCTTGCCGCACTGGCCTTCGCCGCCACGGCGCTGACCGCGACCGCCTCGCCGCGCCTCGCTCTGGTGAGGGTGAAGGACATATACGCCGGCCTGCCATCGACGATCCGGCTTCAGGAGGAAATCAAGCGCGAGCGTGGCGAGATCATGAAGGACCAGCGGGCGGAGGTGCTGCGCAAAATCATCGGCGAGCTGCAGGAGCTGCAGGCCCGGCTTTCCGACAAGGCCAATCCGCTCGGCGAGGAGGCGGCGCGCAAACTCGCGCGCAGCTACGAGATCAAGCGGCAGGAGGCGCAGACACTGCAGAAGGAGTTCGAGAACTTCCGCAGCGAGCGTGAAAAGCAGATCAACCGCAGGATGGTTGACGGCATGCGCGCGTCGCTCGACCGGATTGTGGAAACCTCGCGGCGGATCTCGAAGGAGCAGGGTTATGAGGTGGTGTTCGACAGCTCCGGCGAGACCAACACCGGCGTGCCGTTCGTACTCTATCAGAAGAAGTGCCCGGACCTGACCGATCATGTGAAAGCCGCGCTGCAGGACTCCGCCGCAACACCCGCCGCAACACCCCCACCCTGAAAACCAATGGACGTTCTGCTTGAAGCCTTGAAAACCCCCTTCGTGTGGGGATTGCTGCTGGGGCTGCTCATCGCCGCCTTCATCTGGAAATCCGGCTTCACCGCCCGCCGCCAGGCCGCCCGCGAGAGCAAGCGCATGGAAGGCGAAATGAAGGAGCTCCAGAGCCACCTCAACACCCAGCTCAAGATCAACGCCAGCGGCAACGAGGCGCTGCAGTCCGAGCTGAACGCCCTGCGGCAGCAGAACGAGACGCTGCGCGTGAACAACGCCGCCCTCCAACAGAAACCCGGCCGCGCCGAGCAACGGCAGCTCCAGGTTTACGAAATCGCCATCCGCCTGATGCGCGAGCAGGCGCCCGGTTTCGCACCCGCATGGGAAAGGGCGCTGCGCCAGGGCGAGGCGGAAGTGGACGCGGCGGAATCCGGACTCAGGAAACTCGTCCGCCGCATCATTCCGGGGCTGGGAAATTCCCAGCCGCCGCAAACGGGCGGGACCATCGGCGATGATCCGGCCAACAACGTCTGAGTTTCACGCCAAATATGGATTTCCCGCCGCTTCGCGGCCGATGGTGGTGGCCGGTCCGTGGCCGGACAGAACGCGCGTTTCCGGCGGCAGGGTCATCAGATGGCGGGCGATGCCCTCCAGCAACTGCCGCGTGCCGCCGCCGGGCAGATCGGTGCGGCCGATGGAGCCGGCGAAAAGGGTGTCGCCCGAAAAGACGACGCGCTGGTCCTCCAGGTGGAAAATCACCGAATCGGTGGCATGGCCGGGCACGTGGGCCACTCGCATTTCCAGCCCCGCGACGCGCAGCGGTTGGTCCATCTCCAACAACGAATCGATCCGGTAGGGCTCCACCGAAACCGGCATGCCCCAGGCGCGGGCGGCCGCTTCCAGCGTGAGTTCGGGCGAATACGGAGCGAAGGCGTGCAGCCGGGCGCCCGCTTGACGCAGCGCGGCGGCGTCCGCCACATGATCGTAGTGCTGGTGGGTGAGCAGCAGGTCATCGACGCGCACGCCCTGTCGCTCGATCCACCCGGCGACGCCCTCGGGCGCATCGACGAGGAAATTGCCATCGGGAGTCTCGACGAGGTAGCCGTTGGTCTGGGTGACGCCGCCGGTGTAGGAGGTGATTTTCATGGAACGCTGCCGGGTGCGGCAAAGTGAGGCGCCCCGCCGCGCTTGGCAAAGCCGGAATCATGCCGCGCGCCGGGTGTTTGCGGGGCGGCTCATTTGCCGACGTTTTTTCTGCGGTCGATGAGTGATGGAATCAGCATCGCCAGGCCGAAGAGCAGCAGGACGACGCCCCAGACCAGGTTGATGTTCATGCCCAGCGATCGCTTGTACATCTCGGCGCTGGAGCCGGTGATGATGCCGTAAATCCCCAGCATCACTCCGAGGATGCTGAAGTAGAGTCCGATAGGAAGGCGCAGGTCGAGTCCCATGATGGTGGATGGTTTGTGTGATTGGGTGATTTACCAGAAGACCACGTTGAGGATCACGCAGCCGATGAGAAGGATGACGCCGATGACCGAAGGACGGAGCCACCGGGATTCCTCCTGATCGACGATCCTCGGGGTGAGCGAATAGACCAAACCGGCGAGTTCCTCATCGGTCTTGGTGCGGGCGGTGGCCAGCGAAACCAGCAGGGTGATGGCGAAGCAGGCGATGAATGCGAAGGCGGCGAGCCAGAAGTTCTGGGCCATGTCGCTCGGATAGGTTTGCAGCACGCCGAGCCAGCCGCCCTTCACGCCGGGCAGGTTGCCTTCCGCAAGCGTGAGGGCGTGGAACAGCGCGGAGGTGGAAATCCCGCCGAGCAGGCCGAAGAACGCGCCATGGCTGGTGGCGCGCTTCCAGAACATTCCGAGCAGGAAGGTGGCGAACAGCGGCGCGTTCACGAAGCCGAAGACGAGCTGGATGATGTCCATGGCGTTCGACCAGCGGCTGACCAGATAGGCGCAGACGATGCTGAGCATGATGCCCACCACGGTGATCGCGCGGCCCATCCACATGTAGTGCGCGTCGCTCTTGTTCTTTGCGATGTATGCCTGATAGAGGTCATAGGTCCAGACGGTGTTGAAGGCGGTGACGTTGCCGGCCATGCCGGACATGAACGAGGCGAGCAGGCCGGTGAGCGCCAGGCCGAGCAGTCCCGGCGGGCAGTATTTTTTCACCAGCGAGAGGATGACGCCGTCATAATCGTTTTCGACCACGGCGTCCTGGAGCCTGCCCTTCAGCGTGGTCTCGTCCAGGGAGGGCGCGTTCTTGATCAGGGCCGCCGTTTTGTCCGGGCTCATTTTGACGCCGGTGGCCTTGCTCACGCTTTCAAACGCGGCCTGCGGCTCCATGGCGGCGGCGGCCTTGACGGCTGGCAGGGCTTTGGCGTACGCGGCCGCGGCGAGCGGCTTTGGCGGCAGGCGGTAGCCGTCTTTGGCGGTGAGGGCGAGGCCGGCGGCGATCATGCCGGGCAGGATGACGAGGATCGGGAAGATCATTTTCGGCACGGCGGCGATGAGCGGCGTGCGGCGTGCGGCGCTCATGTTCTTGGCGGCCATGGCGCGCTGCACCACAAGGAAGTTGGTGCACCAGTAGCCGAAGGAAAGCACGAAGCCGAGGCCGAAAAGCATGGCGAACAGGTCCACGCCCATGGGATTGGCTTTCGGTCCCGCGAGCAGGGGCTTCCAAGCGCTGGTCCAGGCGTCGGGCTGGAAGGTGTTGGCATTGAGCTCGAGCGCGGACGGGTTTTGCGCGACGCTGCCGAGCAGCGTTTTCAACTGGTCCCAGCCGCCGACATCCCTGAGGCCCAGGTAAACGATCGGCGCGAAGCCGAGCACGATCATGAAGAACTGGAGCACCTCTGTGTAGATGGCGGAGGTCAGGCCGCCCTTGAGCACGTAGGCGAGCACGATGATCGAGCAGATCCAGAGGCTGACGTCGTAGTTCCAGCCGAGAAGCTGGTGGAGCAGTTTCGCCAGCGCGTTCATCGAGATGCCGGAGGCGAACACCGTCATCACCGCGAAGGAAATCGAGTTGAGGCAGCGGGTGCGCTCGTCGAAGCGCAGCTTGAGATACTCCGGCACGGAGCGGGCCTTGGAGCCGTAGTAGAACGGCATCATGAACACCGCTAGGAAGATCATGGCGGGAATCGCGCCGACCCAGTAGAAGTGGCAGGTCGCGATGCCGTATTTGGCGCCGCTGGCGGTCATGCCGACGAGTTCGAGCGCGCCGAGGTTGGCGGAAAGGAAGGCCAGGCCGGTGACCCAGGCGGGAATGGAGCGGCCGGACGTGAGGAAGTCCGCCGCGGTTTTCATATAACGTTTCAGGGCGAAGCCGATTCCGAGGACGAAACCGACGTAGATGGCCAGAATCGCGTAGTCGATTCCTGCGAGTTTGAATGCTTCCATGGGTGTTTCTAATGGGTTGGTTTGCTGCTCTCTTTGCCGGGGATCACCCGGCGGAGAACTTGTGGATCAGCGTGTGGCGGTAGGTTTGGCCGGGACGCAGCACGCAGGAGGGGAAGTTGGGTTTGTTAGGCGCGTCAGGAAAGCCTTCGGTTTCCAGGCACAGCGCGCTGCGCCTGGCGTATTTCACGCCGCCCTTGCCGGTGACCGAGCCGTCGAGGAAATTGGCGCCGTAGAACTGGATGCCGGGCTGGTCGGTGAAGATCTCCATCACGCGGCCGGATTTCGGGTCCTTCACCCGCGCGGCGAAACGCACGCCGCGGCCATTTTCCAGCACCCAGCAGTGATCGTAGCCGCCGCCGAGCTTGAGCGCCTCGAAATCCGCCTCCACGCGTTCTCCAATGGCATGCGGCGTGGTGAAATCCATCGGAGTGCCCGCCACCGGCGCGATCTCGCCGGTCGGGATCATCCCGGCATCGGTCGGCAGGTAGGCCTCCGCCGCGAGCATCAACTCGTGGTCGTTGATCGAAGTGGCCGGATCGCCGGAGAGATTCCAATAGGTGTGATGGACGATGTTGACAACGGTCTGCGCGTCGGTGGTTGCCACTGCCTCCCACTTGAGTTCGTTGTCATCGGTGAGGGTGTAGGTGACTTTCACGGTCAGGTTGCCGGGGTATCCTTCCTCGCCGTCCAGAGAAACGCGGGTGAATTCCACGCCATTGTCGGCGGTCGGCCTGCCGCGCCAGAGCGCCTTGTCAAAGCCCCTGACGCCGCCGTGGAGATGGCAGGGGATGCCGCCGGGCTCGTTGTTGGTGGCGAGCGTGTATTCCCGGCCGTCGAGGGTGAATTTCCCGTTGGCGATGCGGTTGCCGAAGCGCCCGATCGTAGCGCCCAAGTATGGCGGATTGTTCAGCCAGCCTTCCAGCGTGTCAAAGCCATGGGTGATGTCCGCGGGGTTTCCGGCCTGGTCCGGGGTTTCCATGGAGACGAGGATCGCGCCGTATTCAGTGACCCTGGCTTTGAGGCCGTTGTGGTTGCGGAGAGTGAAAATCCGCGCCTCACGGCCGTCCGGCATGCTGCCGAAAACCTCCTGCCTCACTCCGGATGGGTGGCTCATCGCGGCGGTTGTGGCAGAATGGCGCGGCGATGGCCAGCGCGGAAAATCGCCCGCAAACTCCCGCCGGTCAGCGCGGGCGCGGCGGCATTTCCAAACAAAGGATTTTGCGGTGATTGACCGGACCCGGGATGTGTTTAGACTCCCGCCATGACCACTGTGGAAACAGCGACCCGGATCCTCGACACCATGCTCGGCCACCTCGGCCTGGCGGCGACGGTCGAGGTGCATGAAACCCACGACGGACCGTGCCTGCAGATTCATTCCACCGACAGCAAGGCGATCATCGGCCGCGACGGCGACCGGCTGGACGACCTGCAATACCTCGTCAACCGCATCCTCCGCCGCCAGTTTCCCAAGGCGGAGCGCATCAAGGTGGATTGCGAACACTTCCGCACCATCCGCGAGGATCAAATGGCGGAGGAAATCCGGGAAATCGCCGCGCGGGTGAAAGCCACCGGCAAGCCCCACCAGATGCGGCCGCTCAACGCCTACTACCGGCGCATCGTCCACAACCTTCTCGCCGGCGATCCGGAGATCGTGAGCCACTCGCCGGAGGGTGACGACCGTCTGAAGCGCATCACCATTTCCGCAAAATCCTCCGCAACCTCCGCTTGATGAAAAAACTCCTCTTCGACTGCGGCACCCGTGATGCGACGGCCTCGCTGGGCATTCTCGCGCTGCGTGTCCTCACCGGTCTGATGATGCTGATCGGCCACGGGATTCCCAAGATCCGGGGTTATGCCGCGCACAAGGATTTCTTTTATGTGCCGGACTTTTTCCCGCTGAAATACCTGCTGCCGCAGATGAGCCTGATCGCGACGATCACCGCGGAGGCGGGCGCGGCGGCGCTCATCATCCTGGGGCTCGCCACGCGGCCGGCGGCCTTCGTGTTGGGATTCGCGATGGTGGTGGCGGCCTTCGGCTTTCATGGGGGATCCGCATGGTTTGCCGCGCCGCCGAAGGTTTTCGACGCCAAGGAACTCGCGCTGCTCTATCTGATTCCGATGATCGCCGTCATTCTCACGGGTGGCGGCGCGTTCTCGCTGGATGCGGCCATTTACAAGGAAGGCAGACGCCGCCGCTGGTAATCCCGCCATGCAAACCCACCGCCTCGTCCTGCCCGGTGACTTGAACCACTACGGCTTCCTGTTCGGCGGACGCCTGCTCGCCTGGATCGACGAAGCCTCGTGGATCGCCGCCAGCCTGGACTACCCGCACTGCCAGTTCGTCACCGTGGCGATGGATACCGTGGAATTCCACCACAGCGTGCGCCAGGGCACCATCCTGCGCATCACCTGCAACCGCCAGCGCGAGGGAAACACCAGCGCCACCTACGCCGTGGAGGTCATCGATGAAAAGGCCGGCCCGCACCCGATCTTCTCCACTCGCATCACCTTCGTGAGCGTGGACGACGCGGGAAACAAGCGCCCGATCCGTGGCTGAGTCCAAGGCCGATCCTCAAAGAGAGCGGATACGCCATCAGCTCGTCCTCAATTCATCCACGCCCCCGCGCCGCAGATCACGGCTAGGCATGCGATCTTGTGGACAAGCGCCCGGCGGCCGAGTGCTTCTGTAACGAAGCGCGGGAAGAACACGGTGGCGGCCACCCCGATCAGGAACACAAAAACCGGCTGCGTGCTGCTGACCAGCAGCACCAAGGCCACCGGAGCCATCAGCAGCGCCAGATTGGTGGCGAGGTTGCCGATCAGTGTGATCACCTCGCTGGACACGCACAGCCCCATGATCCATGCGAAATCCTTGCGCCGCGCCGACCTGAGCATGCCCAGGAAGCTCCGCCGCGAGGCAGGCGAGAAAATCCACAACCACACCCCGGCGAGCACAAAGCCCGCGTATTCCCAGAAACACGCACCCCAGAAATCCTCCTTGGCCGCCACGAATTTGAAGACGACGGCATGCAGACCGAAAATCGCCGATGACGCCGTCATCAGCCCGGCCAAGCGCCATTTCACCCGCAGCCCCCGCCCCCAGGTGGCGGGATCGAGCGACAGCGCCATCGCCCCGGCCACCACCGCCAGCGATCCGACGATCTTCCGCCCGCCCAGCGTTTCCCCCAACACCAGCCAACCGAACAGATAGCCGAACACCGGGATGAGCTGCCAGAACGGCACCACCACGCTCGCTTCATCGTCACGCAGCGCCAGCAGGTAAAGATAGATGCCATAAACGCCCGCCAGTCCCGCAGCCAGCAACAGCAGCGCGTCGCTGCTTTCGTAACCACCGAACGGATCCGATAACACCCACGCCACCGGCAACACCACGATCCCGATCAGCGACGAGAACATCAACAAGGCCCCCAGCCTCTCATGGGCGAAATACCGGCTGAGGAAATACCGGTCGAGCTGGTTGCACACGCTCCAGAGCAAGGGACCGAGCAGGGCGATGAGGAACCAGGTCATGGGGTGGTTAGATCGGTCAGGAAATCGAGCAAGCCTTGGGCGCGGACATTGGCGGCCAGCGGATGCGCGGGACCAGCCGGCATCACGAACACCCCTGCGGTCGCGCCGAGCGTGCGCATGCTTTCCAGGAAGGCGGGAGTGATCTTCGGCGCGAGGGTGCGCTTGATTTCCACGGCGATCACCTGCCCGGGAGACTCCAGCACCAGGTCGATCTCCGCCCCGGCGTGAGTGCGGTAGAACGAGGCGCGGAAGCTCCCGCCGCAGCGGTTGAGGATTTGCTCAATGCAGTAGCCTTCCCATGAACTTCCGCAGACCGGGTGACCGAGCAATCCCTCGATGTCGCGGATCCCGGCCAAGGCATGCACCATGCCGCTGTCACGCCAGTACACCTTGGGAGCCTTCACCATTCGCTTGGCCGCGTTGCCGCTCCAAGGCGGAAGCAGGCGCAACAGGAACAATCCTTCCAACAAATCCAGGTAGCGCCGCACGGTCTTGCCGTCGATTCCAAGGGCACTGGCCAGCCGACTGGCATTCAGCGTCGCTCCTTGTTGCAAGGCCAGCATCGAGAGCAGGCGGCGAAAATGGAGCGGCACCATCTCCACCCCGAGTTGCGGCAGATCGCGCTCGGTGCAGGCGCGCAGGAAATCCTCATTCCACTGGCTGGCCGCCGCGTCGGTCCGGCTCAGGAAACCATCCGGAAAACCGCCACGCAGCCAGTGGCGCTCCATCACCGGTGTACCGTCCGCCCCGGGCAGTTCATCCAGCACCAAGGGCGTGAGCTCCAGATAGCTGAGTCGGCCGGCCAGACTCTCCGAACTCTGCCGCAAAAGCTCCGGCGAGGCGGAACCGAGAATCAGAAACTGCCCCACTCTCTCGCCCTCCCGGCGGCGCTCGTCGATCAATCCCCGCAGCACGGGAAACAATTCGGGCACCCGCTGAACCTCATCCAGAATCACCAGTTGCCCCCTGAGCCGCCCAAGATAAAGCTCCGGATCGGCCAGCTTCGCCACATCCGACGGCCGCTCCAAATCCAGATAATGCACCGGCTTGCCGCAGGCCACCCCTCGCGCCAGCGTCGTCTTGCCCACCTGACGCGGGCCAACCATGGCCACCGCCGCAAAATCCGACAATCGTTCCGTCAACACAGATTCCAAACGACGTGCAATCATGGGTTGTAATTTGGGATTCGATTCCGGATTTTCAAGGGTGAATTTGGAGAAAAATAGTCGGACTCCTTGCATTCGCCTTTTGTTGCAGGTGCCAGTTGAACCACCCGTTGTAGCGGGTCTGTAGTTCCGGGCGCAGCCAGACGTCCTTCGCGATGGTCCCGCGGCAATGCGGGCTGCCACACCGGCACCGCATCGTCCAGTAGGTCGCGCTTTCCGGATTGCTGTGCATGACCATGGCGTAGTCGTAGGTGATTTCCTCGCCGGCTTGGATTTCACGCATGGCCATCAGGAAAATCTGGCCCTTCCAAGTGATGGAATGAGGGCTTGAGGGCAGGGGGAAAATGGTGCATTCTCATCCCATGCAAGTGGAATTGCCTGATACCGCCTTGGAGGAAACGGGAATGACGCCCGAGCTGGCGACGCTCGAAGTGGCGGTGGCGCTTTATCGCGACCGCAAGGTGAGCATGGGCCGCGCCGCCCGGTTGGCGGGCATGCCGCGCCCGCAGTTTCAACACGAACTCGGCAAGCGCGGCGTGACGGTGGATTATGACGTGGAGGACCTCCGCGCGGATCTGGAAACCTTGAAGAGTTTGGGTTTTCCATGATCGTCGTAGCCGATATACATCGGCGATCAGCAATTTGCTGACCATCGGCCATGAGTGGATCCATCGCGATCTTTTCGGAATCGTGATCGTTCCTCCCGCTGTGGAGAGAGAGCTGAGAGTGTGGCATCCAGAGCTACCCGCGTTCATCACGGTCAAATCGCCACAGAACCCCGGTGTCTCGCCTGCATTCGCGCAAGTGCTGGATCGCGGCGAAATCGAGGCAATCTCCCTCGCACTGGAAATCGATGCAAATTTGCTGCTCATCGACGAGCGCAAGGGACGAGCCGAGGCACATCGATTGGGTCTCAAAAATCACCGGTCTTCTCGGCGTCCTGTTGGAGGCGAAGGATGCGAAATGCAGGTGCCATGATTCATCTTCCGTCAGCGGGCAGCGGAAGCGCACGGGCATGCCAATCGCGCTGCTGCCGCGACGGTCCGCGTGGGGCGCGAACGGGAACGGCGGCACGTCCAGATACAACGCCCCGGCGTAGATGACATCACCCCATCCACGCCCCCGCGCCGCAGATCACGGCCAGGCATGCGATCTTGTGAACCAGCGCCCGGCGGCTGAGGGATTCCGTGACGAAGTGTGGGAAAAACAGGGTGGCGGCCACCCCGATCAGGAACACGAACACCGGCTGCGTGCTGCTGACCAGCAGCACCAAGGCCACCGGAGCCATCAGCAGCGCCAGATTGGTCGCGAGGTTGCCGATCAGGGTGATCACCTCGCTGGACACGCACAGCCCCATGATCCATGCGAAATCCTTGCGCCGCGCCGGCCTGAGCATGCCCAGGAAACTCCGCCGCGAGGCAGGTGAGAATATCCACAGCCACACACCCGCGAGCACGAAGCCCGCATATTCCCAGAAACACGCGCCCCAGAAATCCTCTTTGGCCGCCACGAATTTGAAGACGACGGCATGCAGGCCGAAAATCATCGAAGAAGCGGTCATCAGCCCGGTCAACCGCCATTTCACCCGCAGCCCACGTCCCCATGTGGCGGGATCAAATGACAGCGCCATCGCGCCGGCCACCACCGCCAGCGATCCGGCGATCTTCCGCCCGCCCAGCGTTTCCCCCAGCACCAGCCAGCCGAAAAGCCAGCCGAACACCGGGATGAGCTGCCAGAACGGCACCACCACGCTTGCCTCCTCATCACGCAGCGCCAGCAGGTAAAGATAGATGCCATAGACGCCCGCCAGTCCCGCAGCCAGCAACAGCAGCGCGTCGCTGCTTTCGTAAGCACCGAACGCATCCGATAACAGCCACGCCAGCGGCAACACCACGATCCCGATCAGCGACGAGAACATCAACAAGGCCCCCAGCGTCTCATGGGCGAAATACCGGCCCAGGAAATACCGGTCGAGCTGGTTGCACACGCTCCAGAGCAAGGGACCGAGCAGGGCGATGAGGAACCAGGTCATGGGGAGAGATCAAGTATCCAGACCATGATATGCGACAACCTTTGCGCGTGCATATGGTGGGAATGAGTTCAGTTTTTCCATGGCAAAAGAACGCTCCATCCATGCGTCTCCTCTGATTGTCCCTGCGCAAGTGGGCGTCCCACAGAAGCATTCCATCCTATACCACGGAGCGAGACATGTCAGGCGAAAGTCCATGAACAACTCTTCGTTCGATGAAATATCTCGAAGCGCTACCCAGTCATCAGCCTGCGTGTGCCCGATGTTGGGCTCGCAAGAGTGATTTATGTGGTAATAGACAGGAAGAGTTTTGAAATCACGCGGCAACCACACTCCATCATCATCGAAATAACACCATTTCTCGATCAAACCCTTGATCCGGGGTTGGTCTGTTCCAATGTTCAATTTGTTCCACGTCACCCATGTCTCGTCAAATTCATCGCCACGAATTAGAAGAGTGCCTGCTGTTAAATTGCATGACGCGAATAAGCCTACTTCTCCTTCCAGCCTCACTGACGGCCTGACTTCCCAAATGCTTGGCAATACTTTTTTCATGGAACTGTTGATTCTGCCGGCGTGAAACTCATCCACCATCAAGCTCGTGCGGGTGGCGCAGGTAGTGCTGGGGCATCAGCGGGATCTCCTCAGCCGTGCGCGGGCCGATGGAATGCCACTCGGAAATCTCGATGGGCAGGTCCGCGCACTCGGGCGGCAGGTGGTTTTCGTCCTCGATGGTCAGGATCGATCCACCGCAGGCGATGAGAAGGGTTTCCGGCGGAATCGTCCCGCTGGCGAACACGCCGAGACCGTAACGCGCGGTGTCGCGGACGGACAGCGCCGGATGCATCCAAGAATACGGACGAAGGCTCATGGTGATGGAATGAGGGCTTGAGGGCAGGGGGAAAATGGTGCATTTTCATCCCATGCAAGTGGAACTGCCTGACGCCGCCTTGGAAGGGACGGGAATGACCCCCGAGCTGGCGACGCTCGAAGTAGCGGTGGCGCTTTATCGCGACCGCAAGGTGAGTATGGGCCGCGCCGCACGGCTGGCGGGCATGCCGCGCCCGCAATTTCAACACGAACTCGGCAAGCGCGGCGTGACGGTGGATTATGACGTGGAGGAGTATGAGAGGGATTTGGCCACGATCCGCAAACTGCTCCCCTCATGATTGTTGTAAGCGACACGTCTGCCATTACCTCGTTAATCAAAATCGGGCGGGTGGACTTGCTTCGCCAGATTTTCGGACAGGTATTGATCCCCTCGGCGGTGCTGGCGGAATTGGAGGTGGCCCATATGGATTTGCCCGTTTGGGTCCATAAACGACCGGTGCGGGATCGTTCCCTGGTATTGGAATTATCCCAAGATTTGGATTGGGGAGAAAGCGAAGCCATCGCACTGGCCATTGAGACAGGCGCGGATTTTCTCCTGATTGATGAAAAGCTCGGGCGCTTGGAGGCGATCGAACGAGGAATCGAGATTATCGGTGTTTTGGGCGTTGCCGTCGTAGCCAAGAATCGCGGCTTGATCGACAGCGTGGGCATTTTCATCGCCCATTTGAAAGGGCAGGCGTCGTTCCGCTTGTCCGCCGATTTGGAGATGCGTATTCTTCGCGATGCCGGCGAAGCATGATCTCCATGGAGATGTCTGGATCGGACATCGGCCATGCCGTCGCAACGGTCCGCAAATTTCCCTGGTCCGATAGACGAGCTACCCGTCGGAGTCGGATACGCCGACGCAAAGGCGGAACGCAGGTGATCCACGCCAACGGGAAATGTGTGCTTGAGTTTCATCGCAGCGAAGCAAGCAGCGTGTTCACGGCATGGATGGTTTCAGTGCCTTTGGTTCCGATATCCTCGCGGTAGAAGATTCCCGGCACGGCGACGAGGCGGGCGAGGTCGAGTGCTTGGCGGCGGGCGGAATCCGGGCACGGGCCATGGCCGGTGGCATGGGCGAAGTAGCCGGAATCATCGCATACCACGAAGCCGGCAGCGCGAGCGGCATCCTGCTGCAAGGCGCAGGATTCGAAATGCAGGTGCCATGATTCATCTTCCGTGAGCGGGCGCCGGAAGCGCACGGGCAGGCCCATCGCGCAGCTGCCGCGCCGGTCCGCGTGGGGCGCGAATGGAAACGGCGGCAAGCCGAGGAACAACGCCACGGCGTAGCCCGGTTTCCAGCGCAGATCCACCGGCAGGCCGCGTGCGACGGACTGAAGAAATCCGCTCCATGGCGATTCATGCAGCGCCATTTGCGCCTGCGTGGCGGGCCATCCGAAGCGCGCGGTGATTTCCAGCGGAAACACACCCTCCTCGTTGACGATGCAGTTCACATCCACGTCGCCCACATGGCCATGATCCCTGAGCAGGGGAGCAAGAGGAGCGAGAACCCGCTCGAACAGAGGATGGGAATCCGCATACCACATCAGGGTGCCCATCTCGTAGGTATTGGGCCCGAGGTTGCCCGGAAAGAGACGTTTGTGTTCGATGTTCAATTCGACGGGACCCACCCATTCGCGGCCGTTGAAATACCTGCCCACGCCGATTTCTTGACCTGACACTCCCGGCTGGAGCACCGGGCCGCAGTCATTGCAGGCAGAATTGCAGGCGCAGGCGCAGCCGTGCAGAAAATCCGCCGCATCGCTGCCGCAGGGCAGTTCGCCGACAAAAGTGGCGGCCTTGGGAGCGGCGCCGTTGAATTTCACCACCCACGGGCGTGGATCGGCGGCGACATGCCGTGCGGCTGCGGGGCAATTGGCGAAGCGTCTCGCGGGCAGCACCGGCATGCCCAGCGAGGCCATGAGATCCTGGGCGTATTCCGGGTCGCGCTCCAGGCGGTCGCCGAAGGCACTGCCGCCCACCACCGCAAAACCGTCCTTCCGCGCCGTGTCCTGCCATGCGCCGAAGCCACAATCGTCCACGACCGCCAGTCCGTCGCGGCCGATCCAATCGAGGCCCTGATCCAGCGTCGGCACGCGTGGGATCAGTCCGTGAAGGATGCGCTCGAAGGAGGGATCGGCGACGAAGGCGCGCACTTCGTTTACTTCCAACAGGAGCCGCCGTGCCAGGCTGGCACCGGCGAAATCGTTGGAAACCATGAGGATTCTCATGGCGGCCCTCCTTTCCGGAAGGCCAAACAAGAAGCGCCGCACCATGAAGGCCGGCTTCTTGTTGCGGGGGGAAATGGAACCGTCATCGTAGGAAGAACCGGGCGAGTCCTTCCAGGTGGACGGGGAGTTGATAAGTCGCAACAGGACGACCGCGTTGGCCTTTAGCCTCCCCCGAAGAGGCGGCCTGGACATTCGCCACCGCCTCCCCGGCCGTTTCGGTCGGTTTGGCGGCATCGTTGCGGTCGATGCCGACCGCTGTAAGCGAGGTTATTCAGACCTCATCCGTCGGAACGGACGAGTTGAGTCAAGCGATGCGGAGTGGCTGGAGCATGGCAAATGATCGTGCAGAGCCGAATGGCACGGGGTTACGGCGGATTTCATCATCATTCACCGACTCGGAACATTGGAAATCACGGGCGAACCGGCCCGGTGTGCCGCAGATTCCGCGTCCCATGGCCCGGCAGCGCCCCCTGCGTCTCATGGGCGAAATACCGGCTCAGGAAATACCGGGCGAACTGCCCGCACACGCTCCGGAGCAAGGGACCGGGCAGGCAATGAGGAACCACTCATGACATCGAATCCGGTGATCCCTTCACTCCGCATTCCATGACCATGACAACACTTTCCATCATCGGCGGATTTTGCTCCTTAGGCATAGTTTGGGGCGGAAGAGCGGACTCCGTTAGCATAGCGCCGACAAAAAACACGGCGTGCCGTTTCCCGTCGCGGGAATTCACGCTTTGGCATGACTCCATCCCGCCGCGGAAAGAAGAGAGGCCGGCTCAATCCCGGGCCCGGACGCCGTTGGGGCGCGGGCGCCAGGCACGGCCTCACACCACTTCCCGGTACACATCCGGATGAGGGCGGGCCAGCACCACCGCGTTGACCAGCAGACCCTCGTCGGCGATGAGTTGCGAACCGGCTTTCACCGCCGCCTGCACCGAGGCCACGTCCCCCGTGAGCGTGCAGAAGGCCTTGCCGCCCATGGCCATGGCCAGGCGGACTTCCAGCAGTTGCACGTTGGCGGCCTTGGCTGCGGCGTCCGCGCCGAGAATCAGCGTGGCCACGTTGAACGATTCGAAAATGCCCAGGGCGCCATCCGGCGGCGGCGGCTGCGTGCGGCCCATGGCGATGAACACGTCCGGATGGATGTTGGGAATCACCACGGCGTCGATCAGGCAGCCGTTGGAGGCTTCCTTGCCGGTGGCCACCGCAGAGGCCACCGATGCCACCTCGCCGCCGATGAGCACCATGTATTTTCCGGAACAGATCGAGCGCGAGAGCAGGATGCGCACGTCGCCCGCCTTCAGCATGGCGTCCGCCACCGCGAAGCCGGCGGCGATGCTGGAGAGTTCGATGAGGCCGATGGATTTTTCAGTCATGTCAGCGGGTGAGAATGATATGTTGAGCGGTGACTTCGGCGACTACGGCGTCGAAGGGCGCGTGAATGATGGCACTGAGGGCTTTTTCCGGGATTTCCCCGAGCGGCTGGCCGGCGCGCACGCGGTCACCGGCGCGGATGACCGGATGGTTCGCCACGCCGGCGCTTTGTTTGAGCGGCAGCACCACGCGCGATGGTTCCACGGTTTTCGCCGTCCAGTGCGCGGGGTGGTCGTATTCGGAAATGGAAAGCTTGCGCATGAGCGATTTGATCGGCACGCGGCGGCCGTCGCGCATGGGATGGACTTTCACCTCCATCGGCCCGCTCCACTTGATGTTTTCCCTGCGCATTTCCGCCTTGGATTGGTCGCAGGCCTCCTTGGGATAGAGTTCCTCCGGGCAGCCATAGAGCGTGCAAAGCCCGCAGGAGCAGCACAGCGCGGCCCATTGGTTCCAGTGCTCCCTGCCGGTGGAGGTGAAGGCCAGGCTGCGCATGACCTGGTGCGGCTCCACCGCATAGCCCAGCAGGAAACGCGGGCAATACTCGGTGCAGTAGCGGCACTGGTCGCAGGCGGACTTGCCGATCGAGTTCTGAATTTTTGCCGGCTTGAATTTCCGCTCCATCACATGATGGTCGCGCGGCAGCACGATCACGCCGCCGGTGGTCTTGGTGACAGGGCGGTCGAGATCGTCGGTGTGCTCGCCCATCATCATGCCGCCGATGGCCAGCACGGGATCCTCCACGGTGCATCCGCCCGCCGCGCTCAGGCAATCGCGCAGGGTGACGCCCAGCGGGACAGTCAGGGTGATCGGCTCGGCCACGGCCCCGGCCACGGTGAGGGTCTTGTGCGTCACGGGCTTGCCTGCGGCGGCGGCGGCGATGTTGGCCAGGGTTTCCACGTTGGCGACGATCACGCCGACGTGCAGCGGAATGCCCGCCGGGGGAATCAGGCGGCCCGTCACGGAGTACACGAGATCGTACTCGTCCCCGGCGGGATAATAATCGCCCAGCAGGAAAACCTTCACCGCGGTGTTCTTGCAGGCGGCTTCGATCGCCTCCACGGCGTGCTTGTTCTTGGCCTTGATGCCGACGAAGCCGTCCTGCGCGCCCACCGCCTCCATCGTCAGGACCATGCCGCGCACGATGTCCTCCGCCCAGCGCTCCATGACTGCGGCATCCTTGTGCAGCAGCGGCTCGCACTCCGCGCCGTTGGCGATCACCGTATCCGCCTTGGCGGCGAGTTTCACATGGGTTGGAAACCCACCGCCGCCCGCGCCCACGACGCCGGCCAACCTGACTTGTTCCACGAGGTTCATGGGTAAATTGCGCGGCAGTATTTCGACGGGAGTCACCCGTGACAAACCCGAAAAGCGGAAAAATGCTGTTGGATCCCGTCCGTTCCTGCACCGGCCCACAGGCCTCCATGATGGCGGCAGGAGCCCCCGGATCGCGTGCAATCAGAAGATGTGCGGAGTCTCTGCCAGATTGGCCAGCCGTGGCATGACCTGATTCCGAACTGCTGGTTCGTCAGCGGCATCACGGCCGCGGGCTTCACACCGGCTTCTGTTTGATGAGCCGGAAGCGGTCATGGTAGGCGCCGTGGTTGAACTTCCGGCAGCATTCGTAACAGGCGACGGTGCGCAGGATGGGTTTGACCCGGTGGATCGTGGCGAAACAGTTCGGGCAGATGTAGGCGTGGTTGCGCTTCATGCGGCGGCGCTTGAAGGGCAGCGTGTGGAACGGCTGTTCGCCGGGAATGCCGAGGTCCGCGCAGGCGGTCTGCCATTCCACTCCGTGGGGATCGATGTGGCGGCGGCCGCAGCGCTCGTAGGCGATGAGGTGGGCCAGTTCGTGCTTGAGGGTGCGCCAGAGCTCGTCCGGTTCGCATTGGCGGAGCTTGGGATTGAGCTCGATGCTGCGGTCCGGCCACCACGCGCGGCCGGCGGTAGTCTGCATGCGCGGGTTCCAGGAGACGCGGACCTTGCGCGCCAACTCGGGCAGGGCGAGGTTGCAGCAGGCTTCCGCGCACCACGCGGTGAGGCCTCCGTCCTCCCTGACGGGCTTGGCCGGAACCGGTGCCGGAGCCTTGAAAACCCGCAGCCACGAGGTCCATCGGAATTCAAGTTGCGGCATGCTGCGGCCCATTGACGGCACGCTTAACAGCTTATTCCGGAGATGGCAACCTGCGACGGCGGAAATCTTCTAACAGTGCGGGCGCGGCGCGCTTTCCGGATTTGCCAATGCGCGTTTCCTCTGCATTTTGGGACCATGAAGCCACAATTCCACGGATGGGCGGCGGCCAAGGCCGGCGCGGCTCTCGAGCCAATCGAATACGATCCCGGCGCGCTGCGGCCGGAGCAGGTGCAGGTGAGGGTGGAGTCCTGCGGCATCTGTCACTCGGATCTCTCGATGATCGACAACGAGTGGGGGAATTCCCGCTACCCGCTGGTGCCGGGACACGAGGTGATCGGCGTGATCGAAGCGGCGGGGGGAAGCGTCAAGGGACTGAAAACCGGCGACCGCGTGGGCCTCGGCTGGTTTTCCGGCAGCTGCATGGCCTGCCAGCCGTGCCTTTCCGGCAGGCACCAGCTTTGCGGCAGCGCGGAACAGATCATCGTCGGCCGCCACGGCGGCTTCGCCGACCGGGTGCGCGCCAACTGGGAGTGGGCCATCAAGCTGCCCGCGGGGCTGGATCCGGCCAGCGCCGGGCCGCTGTTCTGCGGTGGGATCACGGTGTTCGGGCCGATCATGGATTTCGGCGTGAAGCCGACCGACCGCGTGGGCGTGGTGGGCATCGGCGGGCTGGGGCATCTGGCGCTGCAGTTTCTCAACAAATGGGGCTGCGAGGTCACGGCCTTCACTTCGAACGCCGCGAAGGCGGATGACGCGCGGAAACTCGGCGCGCATCACGTCGTTTCCAGCCGGGACTCCGGGGCGCTCGCGAAACTCGCGGGTTCGCTGGATTTCATTCTCGTCACTGCGAACGTCACGCTGGATTGGAATGCCTACCTTGCCGCGCTGGCTCCGGACGGGCGGCTGCATTTCGTGGGCGCGGTGCTCGAACCGGTGCCGGTGCCCGCCTTCGCGCTGATCGGCGGGCGAAAATCCGTCTCCGGCTCGCCGCTCGGCTCGCCCTCCACAGTGGCGACGATGCTGGAGTTCTGCGCGCGGCATGACATCGCGCCGGTCACGGAAACCTTCCCGATGCGCGAGGTGAACGCCGCGCTGGATCACTTGCGGGCCGGCAAGGCGCGGCACCGGATCGTGCTCGAAAACGCTTAGAACGCGGTGCGCACGCCGACCAGCCAAGTCCAGCCGTCGAAATCACCGCCGCCGTCTCCGCCGTCGAGATGGGAGTATTTCACGCCGGACATGAGCTTCATCCTGTGGCCATCGACGAAATAATTCAGTCCCGCGTAACCGGCGAAGTAGGCGTCGCCCTTCCTGTCGCCCGCGCCCGGTGAGAGGGCTTCGTAGCGGGCGGGCAGGATCACGCCGTTTTCCCCGCCGCCCGCGAGCTCGAGCACGCTGATGAGCTGGAGTTTCTCCGTGACCGAATATGTCGGCATCACGGACAGCCCGCAGGCATCCGCGCGCCCCTGCACGCCATCGCCCCAGAGAAACTCGGCGGTCAGGCCGAATGGCCCCTCGGTGATCTGGTTGGAAACCGAAACGCAGTCCGAATAGAGCGGCGAGGCCAGCGGTTCTTTGGAATCCCTGTAGCCCGGTTCGGTGTTGTGGAGCCACTGCGCTTTCACTTCGGCGAGATCGAAGGAGGTGCGCTTGGTGTAGTCGTAGCCGATCTTGCCGAGAATCATCGCGCCGCCATTGAAGTCCGTCCATTCGTCCTCGCGGTCGTTGCTGTAGGCTCCGAGGTAGTAGAGCCAGCCGCCGGCGATGCCCTTGCCGCAGATCCACGCGCCGGTGAGCTCGCCGCCGTAGAACATGTTGCCCAGCGCCGTGCGCTCGAAGGGCAGGAATTCCTTCGACGAGTATTCCTGCTCGCGGTTGAACTTCAGCTCGGTCTTGCCCGCGGAAACGTTGAAGGCGTCGTTCTCCATCCAAGTGACATACGTTTCCGGCGTGCGCTTGTAAACGCGCGGCGTGAGGTCCGGATAAAGATCCGTCAGGTTC
>Ga0114939_10001211_pt1 | contig 20658 bp, 15 predicted proteins | sample AshMeaCrysSpring_FD_87196 | JGI IMG/M metagenome (GOLD analysis project Ga0114939, IMG submission 87196) | Groundwater microbial communities from Big Spring, Nevada to study Microbial Dark Matter (Phase II) - Ash Meadows Crystal Spring | ecosystem: Environmental > Aquatic > Deep subsurface >...
AACGAGAGCTTGATGGCCCGCACGCCGCGGGTGAGGGCGAGTTTGCGGCAAACGCTCTCTTTCGGCGTGACCGCGTAGAACCCGCTGGTGCGCGGCCGCAGCATCGCCACCTGGTTGGCCAGAACCCCGCGGCGGGTGAGCACCACCAGCAGCGCGTCCGGCAGCGAGTCCGCGAGGGTCACCGCCGCGCGCGCGGTTTTCTGGCGCTCGTCGCGCAGCAGCGCGCCCTGGCTGAAGCCAAGGCCGCCGGAGCGCTCGATGCGCGTGGAGATGCGGACCAGCGCGTCCACGCAGCGCTCCGGATAACGGCCGACGGAGGTTTCCCCCGAGAGCATGAGCGCGTCCGCCTCCTCGTAGGCGGCGTTCGCCACATCGGTGACTTCCGCGCGGGTGGGAGTGGGGTTGGTGATCATGGATTCGAGCAACTGGGTGGCCACGATCACGCGGGTGCCGAGCTCGTGGCAGCGCTTGACGATGCGGCGCTGGAGAATCGGCAGTTCCTCGAATTCGACCTCGGTGCCGAGGTCGCCGCGGGCGATCATGATGACGTCCGCCTCCTGGATGATGGCGTCGATGTTGCGGATCGCCTCCTGATCCTCGATCTTGGCGATGAGCTGCGCGTCGCCCTCCAGCGCCTTCATCGCATCGCGCAGTTCGCGGACGTGGGCCCCGTCCCGCACGAACGAACCGGCGATGTAGTCCGCCTCGCACTCCACGGCCAGCGCGAGATCCTTGCGGTCTTTTTCCGTCAGGGCGGGGAGGTTCAGCCTGACGCCCGGCAGGTTGATGTGGCGGCGCGAGCCCAGCGTGCCCGGGGTTTTCACCGTGCAGAGGATGCGGTCCGCCTCGACGGTGTCGATGTGCATGAGCAGCGCGCCGTTGTCCACGACGAGGGTGTTGCCCACCGAGACATCGCCCATGAGGCCGTCATAGTTGACGGTGGTGGACTTCTCGACGGTGGCCGTGGCGCCGGGTTTTCTGAACTCCACGACATCGCCCTCGGCGAGGGTGACGGGCTCCGGCAGATCGCCGGTGCGGATGGACGGACCGGTGAGGTCGAAAAGCACGGCGATGTTGATGTTGCGCTGATGGGCCTGGCGGCGGATCTTTTTGACCAGGTTGGTGGCCCATTCGTGTTTGGCGTGGCTCATGTTGAGGCGGAACACGTCGGCGCCGGCATCCATGAGCCGGCCGATGGTCTCCTCGGACTCCGTGGCGGGGCCAAGGGTGCAGATGATTTTGGTTTTGCGGGACATTCTGAGATTTGAGACTGGAGATTTGATATTTCAAACCGATGTCAGCCTTGGTCGAGGGTCTTCTCGGTCTTCGCGTCGATGATGGCGAAGCGCTCGCGGTTGAGGGTGGGATCGGAGCGGAAGATGAGGCGTCCGGAGTGGGAGCGCTCGAGTTCGCCGAGCAGTTTCGAGTCCTCACTCTTGAAGCGGTTGAGGACGTCGGTGTTGACGATGACGATGAGGTCGCCGATGGCGTCGCGGTGCTTCTGGATGACGGTGTTGAGGCGGCGCTGGATTTCGACGGACATGGTCATCGGGGTCTTCACGCGGGCGCGGCCCTGGCAGTAGGGGCAGGGTTCGTACATCGAATCGCGCAGCGATTCGTTGAGGCGCTGGCGGGTCATTTCCATCAGGCCGATGGGCGAGATCTGGAGGACCTGGGTCTTGGCCTTGTCCTTCTTGAGGCGGTCCTTGATGGCCTTGTAAACCGCCTGCTGGTCCTTGCGGTGGCGCATGTCGATGAGGTCGATGACGACCAGGCCGCCGATGTTGCGGAGGCGGAGTTGGCGGGCGACTTCCTGCGCTGCCTCGATGTTGGTCTGGAGGATCATCTTGTCCACGTCCTTGGCACCGCGGTTGCGGCCGGTGTTGACGTCGATGGCGATGAGAGCCTCGGTTTCGTCGATGACGATGTAGCCGCCGCAAGGAAGCCAGACCTGGCGTGAGAACGCCTCGTCGATTTGTTTCTGGATGCCGATGCGTTCGAAGATCGGCTGGTGGGAGGCGGGCATGTGGTGCACGCGGCGTTTGGCCCGGCGGGAGATCTTGCCGGCGATCTCGCGGATCATCTCGGTGGTTGCGGCGTCATCACAGATGATCTGGTTGACTTCCTCGGTGAGGAAATCGCGCGCGGTTCGCTCGATGAGGCCGGGTTCCTGGAAGATGCAGGCGGGGGCGGGGTTGGCGGCGCGGCGGGCCTCGATCTCGTTCCATTGTTCGAGGAGCATGGCGAGGTCGCGCACGAAGTGGCGGGCGCGGGTGCCGGAGGCGACGGTGCGCATGATGATGCCCATGCCCTCGGGGACGGAGAGTTTCTGGACGATCTTGCGGAGGCGGGCGCGCTCCTTGGGATCCTCGATCTTGCGGGAGATGCCGAACTGCTCGGTGTAGGGCATGAGCACGAGGTAGCGGCCGGCGAGCGAGATATTGGTGGTGACGCGCGGTCCCTTGGTGCCGATGGGGCCTTTGGAGACCTGGATGACGATTTCCGAGCCGATCGGATAGATGTCGGGGATGTCCTTGGAGGTGATCTTTTTCTGCTGCCTGCCCCTGCTGCTTTCGCGCTGGATTTCCTCGAGGCCGGCGTCCAGCGCGGCGGGGATGGCGTCCCAGAAGTGGAGGAAGGCGTTCTTGTCGAGGCCGATGTCCACGAACATCGCCTTGAGGCCGGGCTCGATGTTTTTGACGCGGCCCTTGAAGATGCCGCCGACGATGTTCTGATCGCCCTCGCGCTCGACGGTGTATTCTTCCAGGACGCCGTCCTCCAGCAGGGCGACGCGGCGTTCGAGTTTTTCGACGTTGACGATGATGCTGTTGCCGCGCATTGGGTCGGGCTTGCCGATGCCGAGGAGTCTTTTGATGTGTTGGATCATGGTGTTGGAATTCGGGATGAGGGTTGTTGTTGGTGTGGAGGATCAGGGTTCGGTAACGGGCACGGCTTTGGGAATGACGGTGCCCTCGGCATCGATGTCGGGAGTGAGAGTGGGAGCGGGGGCGACCGAGTCGTCCGCAGGCGGGGTGGCGGGCGCGGCGGCGGTTTCGCCGATTTCATCGCCGGTTTCGCCGGGATCGGGCTGGTCCATGGTTTCGGTGGCGGCGATGGCGGCGGGGATGTCCTTGGGCAGTTCGATGGCTTCGATGCGGTCGGTGTTGCCGGCGAATTCCGTCTGGGGATTGAGCGGGAGGGTGAGGCCGTCGCGGGCGGCGAAGAGGCCGCTGTACACGAGGTGGACGAGTGGGCCGCAGACGGCTCCGCCGGAACCGGCGTTCTGGACAAGCACGCAGATCGCGTATTGGGGGTTTTCGTAGGGGGCGAAGCTGATGACCCAGGAGTTGTTGGACTTCTGGCCCTCATCGACGGTTTGCGCGGTGCCGGTTTTGGCGGCGACTTCCATGCCGGGCATCCTGACTTTGCCCGCGGTGCCGCCGGGGACGTTGACGGCCATCCACATGCCTTTGCGGATGAGTTCGAAGTCCTCGGGTTTGATGCCGGCCTGGATGAGATCGACGACGAGTTTGGGTTTGTCCTCGATGATGGTTTTGCCTTCCTCGGAGACGGCCTTGAGAACGAGGCGGGGCTGATAGTATTTGCCGCCGTTGGCGACGCAGGCGGCGACGGCGCACATCTGCAGCGGGGTGGCGAGGGTATCGCCCTGGCCGATGGAGAGGAAGGCGGTGAGGACGGGAGTCATGACGGCTCCGGGATTGGCGGCGCGCCACGCGCGGCCGCCGGGCAGGATGCCGGGGTTTTCGGAGGGCAGCTCGATGCCGGTGCGGCTGCCGATGCCGACCATCTGGCAGCCATCGACCATGGCGCGCCAGCCGATGGTGTTGGCGAGTTTGTTGAAGTAGGGATTGCAGGATTGTTGGATGGCTTTGGGGAGGGTGAGGGTGCCGTGGCGGCCCCTGCTTTTGTTCCACAGCCAGCAGCCGACCGGATGATTGCCGTAGGAAACGAAGCCGTCGCAGGAAAACGCGCGGCCGGTCATGCCCTGGAGCGCGCCGGCGATGGCGGTGGGCACCTTCATCGTGGAGCCCGGAGTGAAGGAGGAGATGGCGCGGTTGGTCAGGGGCGAGAGCTGCTTGTTGGCGCGGTAGGCTTTCCAGCGGTCCGGCGCGATGCTCGGGATGAAGGCGTTGGGATCGTAGTCCGGCACGGAGGCCATGGCGAGGACTTCGCCGGTGTTGACATCCATGACGACGCCGGCGGCGCGGCCGGCGCGGCGCAGGACGTTTTCGAGCAGGTATTGGGCGCGGGCGTCGATGGCGAGCTGGACCTTGGCGCCGGTGGCGGGCTTGATGTAATCCGACATGCGGATGGTGCGGCCTTTTTCGTTTTTGACGATGGTTTTGCGGCCTTCGGGACCGCGCAGGACCGCGTCCATGCTGGCCTCCACGCCGGCGATGCCCTTTTCATCGCCGATGTAGTGGTTGAACCTGCGGGCGTCGCCTTCGGGGATGTCGCCTTTTTCCCATTGTTTGAGATATCCGATGACGTGGCTGGCGAGCGTGCCGAAGGGGTATTGCCGCTGCGGCCGCATGGTGAGGTACACGCCCGGCAGTTCGAGGTTGTGCTCGGCGAAGCGGGAGAACTCCTCATAAGTGAGGTCCGTGCGGTAGCTAAAGGGGATGAGGCCGCCGTGGGTGAGGTAGTGGGTGCGCAGGGCGGTGGCGTTGTAGTTGCGGGCGAGGCCGAGTTTGCGGAGGCGGGCGATGGTCCATTCGTTGACGATGGCCACGATGTCCTTTTCGGAGCGCTTGCGGGCGAGGCCGCGTTCGTTGGCGATGCGCTGGATGGTGGGATCCTCCTCGTGCTGGGCGAGGTAGGCCTCGCGGATTTCCTCGAGGTTGAAGGAGACTTCGTATTTGCGGAGGTTGTGGGCGAGGACGACGCCGTTGCGGTCGGTGATGTCGCCGCGGGTGCCGGGTTCGCGGACGGTGACGACGCGGTTGCCGGGGACGAGGTTGAGGAACTCGTTGCGGCGCACGATTTGGAACTCGTGGAGGCGGTTGAGCAGCGCGCCGAAACCGACGAGCACGAGGGCCGTCAGCAGGTAGATTCGGAAGCGGTAGCCGGGTTCCATGGGATCAGCGCGCGCGCCTGCGGCGGCGGCCGGCTTCGGGGTTGATGGAGTGGTCGCAGGCCCTGGCGATGCGGAAGAGCATCCAGAAGACGAGCGGGGAAAACAACATGGTCAGAATGGCGGTGTATGCCATTTGCCACATGGTGGCGCGGGTGAGCGTGAAATCACCGCGGACGAAATTGATGATGGCGTATTCCGCGGCGAGATAGAGCAGCACGGCGATGCCGGAGAGCAGTGCGGAAAACTGCCATTTGCCCTGTTTGAAAAGCGGCTGGATGCCCTGCATGAGGAAGCCCATGGCGCCGAAAAGCAGGATGGAGTATCCAAAGCGGATGTTTTCCACCTGCTGGGAGTAGATCTCCGGATCGCCGCCGTGCGGGCCGAGCGCGCACTGTGCGTCCCAGAAGAAGCCGCCGAGGAAGGCGAGCAGCAGCATGGTGGGCGTGCCCACCGTCACGGCGCAGCAGAGGAACACGAGCTGGACCAGCAGGATGCGCGAGTAAAACAGGCCCGTGAAAGCCGGCAGGAACTGCTGCACGATGAACGCGGCGAGCAGCAGCAGAATGGTGATGGTGGAATAGCGGATCACGGGTGCGGTCAGGAATCGGAGGAGAGGACCACGAAGACCGCGCCGAGATCCGCGAAGTTCACAGAGGGCCGGACGAGGGCTTCGGAATCCAGCGCGCCTTTTTCGACGGAGTCGATGGTTCCAAGAAGGATGTTGGCCTGGAAGATGCCTCCGCGGCCGGTGGTGAGCACGCGCTGGCCGGTGCGGACCGCGGCGTTGGGCGACAGGAAGCGCAGGCGCAGCACCGGCTCGCCATCGAAGCCGCCGCGCTGGCCGCTGAGGATGCCGACTTCCGGCGAGCCCTCGACGCGGGCCGAGACCTGGCATTTCTCGTCGGTGAGCAGCAGCACGGACGAGCGCTCGCCGCCGTTGTCGATGCGGTCGATCTTGCCGACGAGGCCCTCGTTGGAGAGCACGGCGAGCTGGGTGCCGATGCCGCGTTTCGAGCCGGCGTCGATTTCCACCGTCTGCCACCAGGTGGCGGGATTGCGGCGGATGACGCGGGCGGCGACGACATCGAAGCGCGTGGCCTTCTTGAAATCGAGCGCGTGGCGGAGCTGGAGGTTTTCGTATTCGAGCGCGCGGAAGCGTGATTCGATCAGGCGCAGGCGGTCGAGTTGTTCGCGGGTGGCTTCGAGTTCGGCTTCGAGTTCCTTGGAGTGGCGGGTTTCCTTGAGGAACGCGCGGGCGCGGGTTTCGAGTTTCGAGCCGGATTTCAGGAACGGCGCCATCGCCCCGTAGTAGGCGTTCTGGATCTCGCGCACGCTGCGGTCGCTGCGGGTGAGCGCCCAGACGGCGCCGCCGAGGAAAAGCAGCAAGGCGATGAGATTGAGCGGCTTCATGGCCGGGGATTGCCCAACGAGCCGCTCAGCGGTCGGTGTTGGTGACCCGCTTCAGGAGGGAAAGTTCCTGAAGCGCCTTGCCGGTGCCTTCGGCCACGGCGCTGAGGGGATCCTCGGCGACGTGGACCGGCAGCCCGGTTTCCTCGCGAAGCAGGCGGTCAAGCCCCTTGAGAAGCGCTCCCCCGCCGGCCAGCACAATGCCGCGGTCCACGAGGTCGGCGGCGAGTTCCGGCGGGCAGCGCTCGAGAGTGGTGCGGACGGCGTCAACGATGGTGCTGAGCGGATCCGCCATGGCCTCGCGGATTTCCTGCGAGGTGATGGTGATGGTTTTGGGAAGTCCTGCGACGAGGTCGCGTCCTTTGACCTCCATGGTCATTTCCTTGGGCAGCGGCGCGGCCGATCCAAGGCGGATCTTGATTTCCTCCGAGGTGCGCTCGCCGATCATCAGGTTGTAGGCGCGCTTCATGTATTGGATGATCGCCTCGTCCAGTTCGTCACCGGCGGTGCGCACGCTGCGGGCGTAAACGATGCCGGAGAGGGAAATCAGCGCCACCTCGGTGGTGCCGCCGCCGATATCGACGATCATGTTGCCGGAGGCGTCCTGTACCGGCAGGCCCACGCCGATCGCCGCGGCCATCGGTTCCTCGATCAGGTAAACCTCGCGCGCCCCGGCCTGTTCGGCGGATTCGCGGACGGCGCGGCGCTCCACCTCGGTGATGCCGGAGGGGATGGCGATGAGCACCCGCGGATTGGAGCGGCGGCCCTTGTTCACCTTGCGGATGAAGTGGCGGAGCATCGCCTCGGTGACTTCGAAGTCCGCGATGACGCCGTCTTTCAGCGGCCGGATCGCGACGATGTTGCCCGGCGTGCGGCCGAGCATGCGTTTGGCGTCGTCTCCGACGGCGAGCACCTCATTGGTGCCGGCTTTGACCGCCACGACCGACGGCTCGCGCAGGACGATGCCGTGGTCCTTGACGTTGATCAGTGTGTTCGCGGTGCCGAGGTCGATGCCGATGTCATTGGAAAACAAGTTTCCGAAAAGCTTTTTGAACATGGAAGGTGTTGGAAATGAGAGAGCGGTGGTGAAATTCAGATGATTCGATGGAATCCGGAAACCGCTTCATTGCGGCTGGCATGCCACCGGGGAATGAAGAGAGAGGCGGAAACCTTTCGGTAAAAGCGGGCGAGATTCATCATTGGCCGCAATCAGGTCAAGCCGGAATCGCGGCGGAACAGTGCCCGCACATGCAGCTTGCACACACTGATTATCAAGGCGTCTCGAACAAATCCGCAGATCGGCCCCAGACACGGACCAGCGTGCGCCTGGCGCCAAGCCCGTCCAATTCCGTGGCGAGCAGCAAGCGGCCGCCGTTTTTCTCCAGATCCCATGCGTCGGTGGGGCCGCCGGGTTCCCAGCCGTCCGCCAGCAGGCGTTCCAGCAGTTCCCGGCGCGTGGTTCCCTCAATCTCGAACTCGCGGCATTCCGGCTGCGTCCGGCATCGTCGCGTTTGCCGCCCCAGCCGTAGCGCCCGGCAGCGCGCCCATGCCCGCAGGCGCGGGACCAGGCATTTCACCGCAGCCAGGGCGAGTCTGGACCGCCAGCCATCGAAGCGCGCGTCCAATCCCCGCAGCGGCGGCATGCGGTTGGTCACCGATTGATAGCCGGCTGCGCCCATCGTCCCGTGGTAGATGATGGAATCCGCCACCACGCGCACGGGGCCGCCGCCATAGACGAAGCCCGTCCAGATCGCGCCGCCATGCCTGGTGAAACGCGCGGGATATTTTGCGAGCAGAAGTTTTTCCGCCGCGCCGTAGCCGAGTTGCTGGCGGAGAAACGCGCGGATCGAGAGCCGCCGCCGGTGCCAGACGAAGGCTCCCGGCGCGAATCCCAGCCGGTAGCCGGCGTCGCGCAGACGCCAGCAGAAGTCCACGTCGTCACCCGCCGTGTGAAACCGCGGATCGAAGCCGCCGATCGCCTCAAACGCCGCCCTGGTCACCGCGAGATTGCAGCCCGGCAGGTGCTCCGCCTCCTCGTCATCCAGCATCACATGACCCGGCGCGCCCGGTGCCGCGCAAACGACAGCTTGCTCCCAAGTTTGCGGCGGCGGCGGCGGATTGGGCCCGCCTGCGGCGGCGAAGCGGCCGTCCGCGAAAATCGCACTCAGGCGCAAGAGCCACTCGGCGTCCGGCTCGCAGTCGTCATCCGTGAACGCGAGGATATCCCCGCTCGCGGCGGCCGCCCCGGCATTGCGGGCCGCGCTCAAGCCGCCATGCCGCAGCCGCAGCAGCTTCACCTGCGGGAAATGCTCCGCCACGTAATCCGCAGTGCCATCGTCCGATCCGTCATCGACGATGATCGTTTCCATCAAGCCGCCCGCCAGTTTTCCGACAGCGGCCAGACAGCGGCCGATGCGTTCCCGGCCGTTACGCGTGCAGATGATCACGGAGAAGGAAAAGCGCTGGACGCAGGGCGGAAACCGGAGGGCGCTCAGAGCGGACAATGCGGGCTTCGCGCTGCCATCACGGCCGTTGAGGCCGAAGTCCCAGTCGCGCACCTCGGCGCCGCCGTTCCACCAGCGGTCACTCCAGGCATAGACGGTCAGCCCGGCGCACTGCTCCCCGCGGGAAATTTCCATGGCCCGGGTGAGAAGCTCCGCCTGGCGTTGCAGACCATTGCGGCGCGAATCCAGCCCGAACTCGGAGACCACCAGCGGCCGGTCGCCCGCGATGTGGTGCAGGCGTTTGACATAACTCCGGAACGCGGCGGAATCCTCCAGATAGATGTTGAAGGCGGAAAAGTCCGCGTTTTCCGGCTCCAGATACTCGGTGGTCGGATAGTTGGCGTATGCAAACAGCGGTTCCGGCGCGGTTTGCCGGCCCAGCGCGATCAGTTCCTCGATCACCCGCCTCACCCGCACCGGATCCATCCAGCGCACCAGGTCCGCCGGGATTTCGTTGCCCACATACACGCCCGCCAGCGCCGGATGTCCCGCCGTCTCCCTGAGCGCCCGCACCAGTTCCACCCGCGCCGCGGCCCGGATCTCCGGACGCCGGAAAAAATCCGCGTGCCACTCCCACTCCAGTCCGCCGAAGACGCGCAGGCCATGCCGCCATGCCGCATCCAGCAGCCAGCGGCGCGGCATTTCATAAATCCGCACCGCATTGAAACCCGCCGCCGCCACGCGTCCGAAATCCACATCCAGCGCCTCCGGCCAGCCGCCGGGAAACGGCCCGTATGTCACCGCCCGCAGCCAGACGCGCATGGAACCGGCGCGGAAAAATTTCCCGTCCGTTTGCCAGCGATCATACCGGTCCGCCTCGGCCACGGCCGCATCCATAATCGCGCCGCCCGCATTCCGAAACCCAAATCACCCGGGTTCCCGCCGCGTTGACAGACGCCGCCGCTCCGTCCACCGTCGCTCCCATGGACACGATGAAACTTCTCCTCGGCGCCACCATCGCGCTCCTGCTCGGCGCGCTCGCGGTGTCCTGGCAGGGCATGAAAAGCGGCGTCAAAAACGCCCCGCCGGATGAAATCGCACGCCTCAAAAAACAGGTGGCGGAACTCCGCATGGAACAGGACAGGCTCCAGCTCGAAAAACAAATTCAGCAACTCAAGGCCGCTCCCGCCGCCGCAGTCCCGACCCCGGCCGTCAATGCGGCGGAAATCGAGGAGCTAAAAATGAAGCTGGCGGCAAATCAGACCGCCATCGCCCAACTGGAGGCCGAAAAGCAAAACGCCGCGCGCGATGCCAAGGTCGCCCAGGACGAGGAGGGCCTGCTCAGCCAGCGCGACCTCGAAAAGGGCGACACCGAACTTCGCCGCGCCCGCATGATCGCCGAAGCCCTGCTCATCGGCCGCGTCAAGGAATACGTCGAGGACGCCCAATACGGCGGCTTCATCACCTTCGACGTGATGATGCCCGAGCAGGTCCAGCCCGGCGCCATCCTCGCCATCCGCCGCAAAACCGGCATCCTCGGCCAACTCAAGGTCTCGGATGTCACTGCCGAGGGCGGCATCGCCAACCCGCTCCCCGGCTTCGGTCCCGTCCAGCCGGAAGTCGGCGATGAACTCATCCTGCCGCCGCAGTATTGATTTCAAATTTGAAATTTGAAATTTCAAATCACATGTCCACCACCGTCGGCCTCATCTCGCTCGGCTGCGCCAAGAACCTCATCGACTCCGAAGTCATGATCGGCCACCTCGCGCAGGCCGGCATGTCGCTCACGCCCGATCCGGAGCTGGCCGATGTCCTCATCGTCAACACCTGCTCGTTCATCGACATGGCGAAAAAAGAATCCATCGACGCCATCTTCGGCGCGGTGGACGGACGCAAGACCGATCCGGATCGGGAGCGCCAGAAAATCATCGTCGCCGGATGCCTCTCGCAACGCTTCGCCACCGAACTCCCCGGCATCATGCCCGAAGTCGATGCGTTCATCGGTCTCGATCAAATCACCAAGGTCGCGCCGATCATCGAGAATCTGTTAGGAAAGAATAACGACGCCGAGGTTTCCAAAACCGAAGGCCCCGCCGCCACCGACGATCCGCGCGATTTCGTCACTCTCAAGCCGCAATACGTGCCGGACTATTCGACGCCGCGCGTCCGCCTCACGCCCGATCATTTCGCCTACGTCAAAATCGCCGAGGGCTGCAACCACACCTGCACCTTCTGCATCATTCCGAAAATCCGCGGTCCGCACCGCTCGCGCACGCAGGAGTCCGTCTTCCGCGAAGTGGAGGCGCTGGTGAAATCCGGCGTGAAGGAAATCAACCTGATTTCCCAGGACACCACTTACTTCGGAATGGACCAATGGGAGGACCAGCGCCCGAAACCCAACTCGCCCGTCGATTCCTCCAAGGGCAACTCGCTCTGCACCCTGCTCCGCCAGATCAACACCATCGAGGGCGACTTCTGGGTGCGCCTGCTCTACACTCACCCCGCGCATTGGTCGGACGAGTTGATCGAAACCATCGCCGGGTGCGACAAGGTCGCGAAGTATGTGGACATCCCGCTCCAGCACATTTCCGACCACATGCTCAGCGCGATGAAGCGCGTGACCAGCGGCGACTACATCCGCGACCTGCTCCGCCGCATGCGCGCCGGCATCCCCGGCCTCGGCATCCGCACCACCTTCATCGTCGGCTTCCCCGGCGAGACGGAGGATGACTTCAACGAATTGTTGGAATTCATCCGCGAGTTCCGCTTCGAGCGCGCCGGCGTGTTCCAATATTCGAAGGAAGAAGGCACCCGCGCCTACAAGATGCCCGGCCACCTCCACCACGCCACCCGCAAGAGCCGCTGGTCCCGCGCGATGGCGGAGCTCCAAAAGATCGCCGGAGAAACCAACGCCGCTCAGGTCGGCAAACAAGTCCGCGTCCTCGTCGAGCAACCCGGCGTCGCCCGCACCCAGTGGGACGCCCCGGAAATCGACGGCTCCGTCATCGTGGATGAAGCGCTGCCCGTCGGCGAATTCGCCGACATCACCATCGGCGACTGGCGCGGGTATGATCTCGTCGCGGCGAGGTGACGAGGTCCGTTAGAAAGCCGGCAGTTCAGGCCGGCTGCATGGAACGATGGCGAGGCCTTCGATCTCGATGAGCCAGCCCGGGCGGCAGACGGGCGCGTGGACAAGCACGGCGGGCACGGCTCCGAAGCGCTCGCCCAGGGCCTGTTCGATCACCGCGCCATCGGCCGGATCGCGCAGGTAGGCCAGGATCACCGCGAGGTCGCCGGTGTTGGCGCCGGCCTTTGCGAGCAGCGCCGCGATGTTTTCATGGGTGCGGTCGAGCTGTTTCAACACGTCGCCTTCATGCAGGATGCGGCCGGTGTCGTCGATGCTGGCGGTTCCCGATACAAAGACGTGGCGGCGGTCGGCGTAGCTCACGGCGGTGGCGCGCTCGAAGGTCACGCCGTAGTCATGCGTCGGGCACAGGTGGTCGGGCGCGCGGAGATATTCGACCTGTTCGGCGCGGAGTCCGGCGATGGCATGGGAATCGAGCGATAATTTCGCGTTGGCTTGCGCAGGCGCCCCGGCGATGCCGGTGCTGGCGATGTAGTGGGTGCGCGCCGTGAGTCCGCGCCTGGTGAAGAACCCGCGGCGGGCATCGACAAGCCCCTGATAGTCCGCATCAATGTCGCGGGCGAACCACCAGGTGCGCACGACGTGGTCGGCGAGCGTCATGCCGTGGGAGGCGAGCCACGCATCGTGGTTCTCCATCACCCGCCATGTCTGGGCGAAGGCGTCGTGATCGGACGGATCGGCCATGCCGGTGATCCAGTGGTGGGTGAGTCCGCCGCGGCGCACGCTGAAGGATTCCGGACCGCCGGAAACGTCATTCGGCCCGGCCGGATCGCTGAGGTGCTGCGACCATAGCGCGAGTTTCGCGGCGGGCAGCGGAGGCTGGCCGATCACGGAAAGCGCGCCGGGTTCTTCGCGCGCGGTTTCCAGCAGAACGGGCCGCCGGTTCATCACATCGCTGCAGAAAAAGCGGCGGAAGACGGTGCTTGCCGCATCGATTCCGGCGGAAGCAAGCGCGTGTTTCCACGCGCGGTGGAGGACGGTCTCCGGCTCCGGGCTGTTCCCGGTGAGGCGCACGGTGACGTGGCACTCGGTGACGCCGCCGCTGCCCTGGAAGCGCGAGACCGTGGCCGCGACGGGCAGGGTTCCGCAATCGACATGCAGCCATTCAACGGCCGCCTCGCAGTTCGGCATGGCGCCGGTGCCGCGCGATGAAGTGTTCATGGTGGTTTTCATGGGGTGGCGGGTGGAACAATGAGAATCGGAATCGCGGGAAGCGTGGAGAACATGAAACGCTGGCCGGCCTTGGCGGCCTTGGCCGGTTTTCCGCCTGCGGCAGCCGTGGCGTAGAGATCGATAATGAGATTGGTCTGCGTGCCCGCCTTGAGGTCCGCGTCCGCCCTGACGTCGAGGGCGATGCCGCCGGGCACCGGCCTGGCCGGTGAAATGCCGATGCCCTGGGGAGCCTCGTTGAGTTCGGGTTCCGGGTTCCGTTCCGCGACCCACTTCGGCGCGTTGATCTTGAGCACGGCCGATCCTCCGGCCGGAACGCGCAGCGGCAGCTCGGAGCCCACATCCAGAACCGTCCGCTTGCCACGGCCCTCCGCCACGCACACCAGCCATTCCCTGGAAGGCACCAAATGCCTCCATAGAAAGGCCTGCATGATGTCATCCGCTGCGATTGCGGTGCGGGTGACGTTTTCACCATTATGAACCGCTGTGCCTGTCAGATGCGGCGCCAGCACACCGCCCTTGCTTCCTGGCGGGACGGCCAGGGTGATCCTCGCCTGCGAGGCTCCGGCGGGGATCCTGGCTCCTGACAGGGTGAAGCCTGGCGGAGCATCCTGCAGGGCGAGGCGGATCTCGCCATTGAAGCCGTCGTTTCTCAGGACATGCACGCGCAACGGTTCATTGCCGCCGGCCATGGCATTCACGGCGGAGGGCGAGACACGCAGCTCGAAATCCGGGCGCACGCCGCAAATGCGCAGCCGGTATGCGTATTCGGATCCTCCGTGCGTCTGGGTATCGGCGATGCGGATGAAAACCGGTCCATCAGCCGGAATCCTCACCCTGACCCGGGAATCGGCGTGATGAGTCAGCAAGCCGTCGCCGAGATGGAGGTGGCCGTCCTTTTCCATCAGGTCGTCGCTCCAAGCGAGCACCCGGCCGCTGTCGTCGGCGACGTGCACCACCGCATCGAGCGGCGAGCGCAGGCGTCTGGCGAGCGCCTCGACGACGAGTTCCATGCCCTTGCGGCCATCGATGCGGAAGACGTCGGCGTCGCCGGGCTTGCCGATGCGGCCGTTGATGACGGTGGGAAACGGCACGGGCTGGGCGTTCGCGGCGTCCTGGTTGCGCTCGGTGTCCGGCGTTTCCGGGAGGGTGTCCACGATGTAGGGCACTTCATTGGAAACGCCGTGTTTGCCCGGAATGGAAACCATGCGCAGCGGCGGCCCGCCGGGCGAGGTATCCAGTGTCATGTGGCTGGCGGGAAGATTCCAGCCGCGCAGTTCCACGTTTAAGGGCGCGCCCTCCCGGCCGCCCAAAGGAAACACCGAGGCTAGGAATGGCAGCTCGCCGACGTGAACCCGATAGACAAAATCCTCGCGGCCGCGGTAGATCGAATCGCGGATTTCGAGCGTGTATTCTCCATCTTCCGGCACGCGGAAGCACAGCACCGGATCCGGATCGAAACGGAAATCGTCGCCATAGGCCACCTCGCGGCCCATGGCGTCGCGCACGGACACCACCATTTGGAACCAGCCGGGCACGGCGTCCGCCAGATAGGGGATCAGCGCGCGGGCGCGGCCTCTGACCACCAGGTTTTCTCCGCGTCTGGCGCGGAAGCGGAACGCATCCACGTCGCCGGACTGGATCTGGCCGTTGAAGGTGCAAGGGGTTTGCGGAGGTGCGGCGTCTCCGGGTTTCGCATCGCTTTGCGGTTCGTTCGGCTCGCATTCCTGGATTTCCGGCAGCACGCCGATTTCGAAACGCATCGGATTGCTGAGCCCGTGGGGACCGCCGAGGCGCAGCTCGCGCATTCCCGGCTCGGCATCCGGCGCGATGCTGACTTCGATCCTCACCTGATCGCCAAGCTGCGGGCTGGGCTGCGCGCGGTCATGGCGCTCGAACACGGTGAGCCAGTGCTCGATGCCGCGCAGGTCGAGTTTCTCGAGCAGGCCCAGAAGCAGGATTTTCGGCGCTTGCACTTCGGGTGCCGGCGTGCCGTCGGGATTCGGCGGCTGCGCGGGTTTTTCCGGCGGCGGTTTGCCGTTGAGTTGCGCGCGGCGGCAGGCGATCTGCCAGCGCATTACCGCGCGCTGGTCGGGCGGGATGTTGCGCTGCGCGCGGTAGGTGTCGATGACGCGCGCGCGCACGCCCGTGCCGGAAACGCGCACCTCCTTGACGTTGCGGATGTTCTGGCCTGCGGCCACCATCTCGAAGGTGGTGCCGCGGCAGCCGCCGGCCGGATGGAGATAGCCGGCCTGCGGCTCGCCTCTTCCGCTTTGGGCGGCTGCGCCCATGCAGCCCGCGATCCACGCGAGCAACGGTAGCCATGGGTGGGTGCGCATCGTTCCGGGTTTCACATGATTTCCTTCAGGCGGCCCTCGTCCGTGCCGAAGTCGGGCAAGTCATCCGGCATCACCTTGAGATCCTGGCCCATCGGATTGGGCATCGGACCTTCGGGATCGATGCCCATGCGCTGGCAAATGCTGCCTAACAGGTCGTTGGGATGCACCGGGCGCTCCGCGACTTCCGAGCCGGTGGAGTCCGACGCGCCGACCACATGGCCGCCGGTGAAGCCGCCGCCCGCGAGCACGGCGCAGAAGCAGTTTCCGAAGTGGTTGCGGCCGCCGTTCCATGGCGGTTCCCAGAGGATTTTCGGCGTGCGGCCGAATTCGCCGCCCCACCAGACGATGGTGCTGTCCAACAGGCCGCGGTCGGATAGATCCTGGATCAATGTGGCGAAGCCGGCGTCCATTTCCGGCAGGTTGCGCTTCATGATCTCGAAGTGCTGCTTGTGGGTGTCCCAGCCCTTGTAGTTGATGGTGATGTAAGGCACGCCCTGCTCGACGAGGCGGCGCGCCATCAGGCAGGACTGGCCGAAGGTGTTGCGGCCGTAGCGGTCGCGCAGGGCGTCGCTTTCCTGGGAGAGGTCGAAGATCTTGCGCGAATCGCCGAGGATGAGCTCGTAGGCCTGCTCCTCGCACTTGTCGAGGTTGTGGAAACCGATTTCGGCGGGCATGGCGCGGCCGAGCGTGTCAAGCCGGTGGAGCAGTTCGCGGCGGCGTTTCTGCTGCTCGTCGCTGATGCCGGCGGCAATCACGCCCTCGACCTCGAAGCGCGGCTTGGCGGGATCCCCGCCGGTGGCGAAGGGCTTGTATTTCGGGCCCAGGAATCCGCATTCGGAAAAGCGCCCCTGGGTGGTGGTCAGCACGACATAGGGCGGGATGAGGCCCTTGTAGCCGTGGTCGTAGCCCTTGAAGGCGGAGACGATGGAGCCGAGCCCGGGCCACAGCAGGCGGCCCGGCTGGCGGCCGGTCTGCACCATGTAGGCTGCGGTTTCATGGCTGTTGTTTTCATGCGTCATGCTGCGGATGATCGAATACTTGTCCGCCTGTTTCGCCAGCATGGGCAGCATTTCGCCGATGCGGATGCCATCGACGTTGGTGGCGAGGGGCTTGACGAAGGGGCCGCAGTAATCGCGCCCGGCGTCCGGTTTCGGATCGAAGGTGTCGAGGTGGGCGGGTCCGCCCCACATCCAGATCTGGATGATGGATTTGGCGGGTTTTTTGCTGACGGGCGCCGCGATGCCGGAGTTGGTTGCGGCCAGGCCGGCCGCGCCGTAAAGCCCGAGTTTCATCCACTCGCGGCGGTTGTAGGTGTGATCGATCATGGCGGTTGTTGGGAATTGGCGCTTAGTGGCGATAGAGGAACTCCTTGGAGTTTACCAGCGCCCAGATGAGGTCGTCCGCGGAGCCCTTGACGTGGGCGAGGGCCACGGCTTCCTCCTCGGGCAGCGGCGGGCGCGAAAGGACGGTCAGCCAGATTTGCCGCATCAGGTTGGGCGGGTTTTTCCGGTGCTCCTTGACGAGCCGCTGGATGCGGCCGCTGCGCGCGATCTTGGACTGCACCTGGGAGGAGTTGAGGAGATGCAGGCGCTGGGCGTCTGAAATGGCGTTGTTGCGTTCGAGGATCATGCCGGTGTCGCGCTGGGAGCGGCCGAACATTTCAAGAAACGGGCTGGTGATGGATGCGTCCGCGAGATTGACCGAGCGCGCGCTGGCCGGGATGTAGGTGAAGGGCTCGGGAATCGGGCTGTTGTAGCCCTCCCTGGCGCCGGTGAGCTGGCAGAGGGAGTCGAGCAGCACCTCCGCCTCCAGCCGCCGCACGGGATAGGAGGCGAACATTTTCGCGGCGCGCGGATCGTTGCCGCGGGGAATCGGCGAAAGCTGATAGACGCGCGAGTTCAGGATGAGGCGCAGCAGTTTTTTCTGATCGAAGCCGCTGGCGGCGAAGTCCTTTTCGAGCTGCTCCAGCAGGCCGGGCACGGCGGGCGGGTTGTCCGGCCGGAGGTCATCGGGCTCATGGACGATGCCGCGGCCGAAGATCCACGCCCAGGCGCGGTTCACGGCGGCGCGCGAAAACCAGCGGTTTTGCGGTGTGATGAGCCAGTCGGCGAAGGCCGCGCGCGGATCGGTTCCGGGGGGCGCCTTGATCTTGCGGCCGTCCGGCAGCACGGCCGCCAGCGGCCCCATCGGCGCGGGATCCAGGCAGACGATTTCCTCCTTCCACTCGGCGGTGGGCTTGTAGGCGACGCGCGAGAACAGCGCCTCCATGCCCGCGCGGCGGTCGGCGGGCCATTTCTCGATGCGGCTGCCCATCAGGGTGAGCGCGACGGCCGCCGCGAGCGGCTGCGGCCCGCGGCCCTGCACGGCGCGCATGAAATTGACCGGCGGCACGCGGAAATTGCTGCCGCTGGAGGTGAGCATCTGCCGCGCCATCTGGTCATAGGGCAGGTTGTCGCGCAGGCAGTCGTGGATCCAGCGCTGATATGCCTGCACCGCGTTGGGCCACAGGTTGATGGGAAACTCCGACTTCACCCGCAGCAGGTCGCACCATTTCATGGTCCAGTAATCGACGCATTCCGCGCGTTCCAGCAGGCTGTCGATGAGCGCCGCGCGTTTGTCCGGCCGGGTGTTTTTGAGGAAATCCCGCGCTTCCTCCGCCGTGGGTGGCAGGCCGATGACGTCGAGAAACACGCGCCGCACGAACACTTCGTCCGAGCAGGGAGGGGAGGTTTGGACGCCGGCCTTGCGGTGCGCGGCGAAAACAAGTTGGTCGATTTTGGTTTCCGGCGTGGCGAACGCGGCGGCTTCGTATGGCTTCACCGCCAGAGGCTCCGCAGCCTCCGCCACCACCCATGCGCATGCCGCCAAACCCCACGGGAACAGGCGATGGATGGTCCTTTTCATGATTCCGGAGGCGCAACGCGCCCTCAAGCAGGATACGCGCTTCAACAAAAACCTTTTTCAGCGGAAAAAGTTGCGCGGGTGAGACAAGGGATCATCGGAGAAGAGGGCTCAATCACATGGAATCGGGTGGAAATCCGCCAGCCGCGCCAGCCTCTGCACGCTCATGGTCAGCGTGGCCCTCACCCGCAGCACCGGCTTCCGCGGTTTGAGCAGGATGCTTCCAGCCGCCAGCATCAGCGGCAGATAGCGCGGCACCCACCAAACTGGCTCGGCGTGCGAACCAATGCAACTTGGTTTGCGAGCCAAAGCAGGTCGAGACGATCCCAAAGCAGCCCGGAGATCGTCCCACAGCAGCATGGAGATCGTCCCACAGCATCTCGGAGCTCGACCAAAGTAGCCCGGAGATCGTCCCACAGAATCTCGGAGGCGTCCCACAGCAGCATGGAGATCGTCCCACAGCATCTCGAAGCTCGACCAAAGTAGCCCGGAGATCGTCCCACAGCATCTCGGAGGCGTCCCACAGCAGCATGGAGCTCGTCCCACAGCATCTCGGATGCTCGACCAAAGTAGCCCGAAGATCGATTCAGAATCATTCATTCCCACTGAAAAGTCATGCGTGATCCATTCGAAATGCGCGACTTGCGTCATTTCTCGAAGATTTCCCGCCATTTCATTCTTCTCAGCCTCATCGTGGCTCCCTCCATCGATTCCAGGACATCACCATCGTTCCAGCGCCAGCGCGCAAATCCCTCGGATTTCCCGGCCAGCACGCCCCCGCTTCCTTGCCGGTCCGCCGGAAAACTGTTGGAGTCCCGCCAGCATTCCGGCGGTGAAGGTACCCCGAAAAACCTCTGCGCTGTCTGCACCAACTGCAACGAGGGGTTACAAAACACTGCTCTTCCAAAGCCGGATCGCGTTCACTTATTGAGCCAAATTCGTCGCGCAATTATTGACGACCAAGAGGCGGTAGGGCGCGACCGGACCCGGTCCGCCCAATTCCCGCCAACGGGGCGATCCGCCAATCCCCCGCACGCAGCTCCATTTCAATGTTCGATGTTGGACGTTCGATGTTCGCACTCCCCAAACCACTCCTCACTTTATCCTTTGAAAAAGCCTGCGCGGTATTAAGGTAATACCCATGAAGACCATCACCTTCAAAGTCAACGATGAGGAAGCCCGCTTGATTCGTTCCCTGGCGCGGCGGGAAAGGACCAGCATCTCCGAATATCTGCGCCGCAAGGCAACCGGGATTCCGGCGGGGCAGGCTCAGCCGCAGCGCATGCTTTGTCCTCATACCGGAGCCATGGTCTTTTCCGGCATGCCGGACCAAGCGCCTCTCACCACCGCCTCCGTCCGCCAAATGCTCGCTGAATTCCCATGAACAAATACCTGCTCGACGTCAACGTGCTGGTGGCCTGGGGCTGGGCGGATCATGCCGACCACTTGCGCGCCGCCAAATGGATCGGTTCCATCAAGGGCAGGCGCGGCGTCCTCTTGTGCACATCCGCCATCCCGGAGTTGGGATTCATGCGGGTGTCCGTGCAGCGCACCGCCGGGCGTTTGCCAGTGGCCGACGCTGCTGCCACCCTCTCCGGCATGCTGCACGCGCTCGGCAAGTCCCATGCTTTCGTGCCGGATGATCTTTCTTCAGCCACCGCCTGACCTGACTGGTGCCATTCGGCAACCCGTAGCACGGATGCCCACCTTGTTGCTCTGGCGGACCGTCACGGCCTCCGCCTCGCAACCCTGGATGAGGGTATTCCCGCTTCCTTTCTCATTCCGGCCGATCGGTGAAAGTCAGCTTCAATCCCGTCTTCGTGGCATCAAGCATGGAACTCTCAACCTCCTCCGCCGGATGGGAGGCATCCCGGTAGGGCGCGACCGGCCCCGGTCCGCCCACTTGTCGCCAGCGGCGTGAAACGCGAAAGCCCCGCCGCTCCGCCCCGCACCTTTCTCTCTTCCACTGCTCACTCGGCACTTCCCCAACATCCCCTCCGCGTTTCGCTTCCCCTGAAACACCTCTTCCCTTCGCGCTCTTGGCGTCTGCGGTTCCATTCTCTTCCCACGCCGGTGGCGACAAGTGGGCCGGCCACGGCGTGCCAGCCCTACCTTTTCTCCGCGAAAAACCTCCGCGTCCTCCGCGCCTCCGCG
>Ga0114939_10001212_pt1 | contig 20630 bp, 3 predicted proteins | sample AshMeaCrysSpring_FD_87196 | JGI IMG/M metagenome (GOLD analysis project Ga0114939, IMG submission 87196) | Groundwater microbial communities from Big Spring, Nevada to study Microbial Dark Matter (Phase II) - Ash Meadows Crystal Spring | ecosystem: Environmental > Aquatic > Deep subsurface >...
TATCTAAGCATTGGAGTTATTTTAGATCTAGAGAAAAAAACAGAGATGGTAATATTAGATGGATTATTAATTGATTATTCAGATTTTAAATCAGTTTTAGAAAAAGGGAATGATTATTTAATTAAATCTGCAAATTTTGAAGCAAAAAATGTTTTAGAAATACCACTTTCAAATAAAATAAATGTTATTTTTCCACAAAATGAAAAGCCAAGAGTTTTTAAAGCTTCAATGATATTTGCAGAAGGAGTAAGAGAAAGAGAGATAAGATTAAGTGAAATGGGAGATAAAAATAGTGAAAATTTAGTAAATATTTCATTGAAAAAAGAGCATATTCAACATATAAATGAGGGGTTATCAAAGTTATATATTGAGGGTGCAATTAATGAAAGTTATGAAATATTGGATAAAGAAATAGGAGATTTAGTAAAAGAGTATGAAGAGTTAAATAAAATATTAAAGTAGAGGAGGATTTTTTATGAAAAGATTACTAGTTTTATTTTTAGTATTAGTTACAACAGTTTTTGCAGAGGTAAAAACAGAACTAAAAAGTTATAAGGTAACAGTTGAAAATGGAGAGGTTCTAAAAACTGAGGCACAATCAGCAGCTCCAGGAGATATAATTCAGTATGATTTTTTAATTTCAAATGGGACAAAAGAGGCTTTAGAAAGAATAAATCCAACTATCCCAGTACCAGTAGGAACAACTTTATTACCAGATAAAGGGAAACCAAATAATTATCTTGTTTCGACAAATGAAAGAGATTTTTATCCATATCCAATAATGGAGGATGGAAAGCCAGTGGATGATTCTGCATATAGATTAGTAAGTTGGAACATTGAAAAGTTAGATGCTGGAAAATCTATTAATTTAGAGATACAAGTAAAAGTGAATGGAGGTGTTAATTAGAAAGGTTATTGCAGTTAGTATGTAAAAAATAAAAAAAAGGAGAGATTATATGATTAAGAAATCTAGTTTAAAGTTAGCATTAATGTTATCTGTTATTACTGGAACTTATGCTTATGGTTCTGTTGGATCAGGAGTTCCACTTGCTAATACAGATATTGGAAACCAAGCTTATGTTTCATACTATACAGAAGCTAATTTACAAAAATTTTTACAATCGAACATAGTTATAACTAGAATTAATTCAATTTATAACTTAGCATTAACACCAGATAGAACAACAACAGTAACAAGAGGAAGTGCGGCAGTATTTAACCATACATTAACAAATACAGGAAACGTAGCAGATTCATACAGTTTAAGACATGGGTGGGAAGCAGAAAGAGATGTAAAGGTATTTTTAGATAGAAATAATAATGGTATTATAGATTCAGGAGAAACAGAACTTGTAGCTGTAGAAGGATCATATAATATTGCAAGTATTGAACCAGGTTCAAAAGTAAGTTTATTAGTTAGAGTTTCTACAAAAACAGATGATGATCTAGATGGGATAAATAGTAGATTATTTGCAAAATCAATAGGAAGTGAACCTTTACCTGAAGTAAGTGTAACTGAAACAATTACTTTCCAAACAGGTGGAAATGCAATAGTTTATAAAGCTTTAAGTAAAGCTAGTGGAAGCTCAGAGATTGATCAAGAAGTAACAGTTTTCTTAAAAATAGCCAACGATGATCCAACATCTACAAATATAGCAGAATCATTTTCTTTAACAGATTCACTAAATCCTGATTTCCAATACATCCCTGGCAGTGGAAAATGGAAAAACTATAATGGTGTAGATACAGTTTTAACTGATGATGATGATAATGAGTTAGATTCACAAAATGGTCAACCAATAAAATATAAAGTTGCATCTAATGAAGTAAAATTTGAATTACCAAGTGGAATAGCTGGAGGTAATCCATTATCTTCACCAAATGGATATTTAGAATTTAAAGTAAAAGTGCCTGCAAATACACCAGTAAAAACAATTCCAAATGAGGTAACCTACAAATTTACTCCAACAGGTGGAGATCCAGTAAATAGAACATCAAATAAAGTTAATTATGAAGTATTAAAATTCGTAAGAGCTACATTTACAGGACAACATATTCCAGTAGGGCAAGCTGGAGAAACATTAAGATTTGTTAATAAATTTGTAAATACAGCAAATGCACCTGAAAGATATTCATTAACATTATCAGATGAGTTTTTCCCAACAGGAACAACTTTTAGATTAGCAATGGAATCTAAAGAGGGAAGCAATTTAGTTGAAAGACCTGTTTTAGATACAAATGGAGATGGAAAAATAGATACAGGATTAGTAGATATAGGAGAAGCAAATGCAGTAAATGTAATACTATATGCAACTTTACCTATAAATATGCCTAATCCAGGATCAGATTATAAAATTGTGAAAAATGCTACAAGTACATTTACACCAACATATATTGTTAAAGCAAATGATACTTTAGGAACAATAAGAGTTTCAACTGTAGATATTACAAACGATTTTTCTGTTAGTGAAAAGCCAAATGATGCACCAGGAATAGGATTAGGACCAGAGAGAAATCCAGTAACTCAAGTTAACTTAAATCCAGGTGGAGTTGGAAACTTCGTGTTACATATAAACAACACAAGTCAATATGTTGAAGAGCAATATACTTTAGAAGTTAGTACAAAACCTGATTTTTCAACAAATACTTTACCAGATGGTGTAACTGTTAAGTTTAAGCAAGGTGGAGGAGCAGAGGTAACAAAAACTGTTAAAATAGCTCCACAAGGTAGCCAAAGAATAGATGCAGAAGTAACAGTATCATCTACTGCAGGAGCAGCAGTTGTACCGTTATACTTTAGAGCAACATCTTTAACTACTGGTGCTACTGATATTAAATATGATTCTTTAAGCATTAATGCAGTAAGAAGCGTACAGATTATACCTAACTTAAATGGTGAAACTTATGCAGGTGGAAATATAGTTTATACTCACCAAGTTAGAAATAATGGTAACGTTTTAGAGGGAGATGGATTAGCAAGTTCAGTTATTTTAGGAGTAAGAGAAAGTTTAGCACAATGGAGAACAGAAACATTCTTAGATACTAATAAAAATGGTATATTTGAAGTTGGAGTAGATATTCCATTTGTTGATTTTGCTACAATTGGTGGATTAAAACCAGGTGAACAAGTAACAATATTTGCAAGAGTATTTGCACCTTTAGGAGCACCTGCAGGAGTAAATAATCTAACAACAATTACACCAAATGTAACTCAAGGTACTTATTCAACAATACCAACTGTTACATCAGCAATAGATACTACTAAAGTATTAGCTGAAAAATTAACAATATCAAAATGGCAAAGATTAAAAGAAAATGGAAATTGGATAACAGCAGTACAAAATGCAAATCCAGGAGATAAAATTTTCTATAGAATTCAAGTAAAAAATACAGGAACAGATGATGCAAGAACAATTCAATTAAAAGATACAGTTCCATTCTATACAAGAATTATATATGGTGTAGAAGGAGCTCCAGTACCAAAATGGGAAGTTAAAAGTGCAGGTGGAACAGTTGTAACTTCAGGTGAAGTAACATCAAAACCATTAAATGGAGAAAGAGGAGAAATTTCAGTAGATTTAGATACATTAGCACCAGGGCATACATTAGATATGTATTTCACTGTAAAAATTAATCCTTTAAATTAAGTAAATTTAAAATAGTTTTAAATTAAAAATAGAAGGAGGGGGATGTTATAATGAAGATTTTAATTACAATTATAACATCTCTCCTTTTTTTTTATATTAATATTTTAGGTGATGAAATAAAAATTATAAACATAGCAGGCTATAAAATAAAAAATATAGAAGTTTTTAGTAATAGTGTAATAACAGATATAAACTATGGAGATATAGATTTTAAAGAGGACGAAAGTAATATTCCAAAGCAAAATTTAACAGAAAGTAACAGTGTTTTTTTATACGGATTATTAAATATTAATACATCTGATTCAAGAGAATTGATTTTAAAAACTACTTATAGTAACGACATATATCCAAAATTAGTAAAATTTACAATAATAGATTTGTTGACCAATGAAATTATTTACTTGGAAAATGATAAAGATAATCATTTAAATAGCGTTAGTTTTAAATTTAAAGGAAATAGAAAATATCTTATTTTTACAGAGTATTTTGAACTAAAAAATACAATAAACTTAGAAAGTGCATTATTTTCTTTAGTATTAACATCTAAAGATGATAATGCAGTTTTAGGTTTTATAACAAATACTCTTTTAATTGATAATCCATTGAAATTCTCTGAACATATTGAAAATATATCAGAACAGGAGTTTGATAAAGAGAAAGAGCTTAAAATAGTGGGGAATTTAGATTTTAAAAATCTTTTAAAAGAGGAGGTTTTTTTTACAATTGATTTAGGAAAAAATATAAAATTTACATCTGTAGAGGTTTTTATCGATGGAGAGTTAGTTGAAGTTTATTATAATGAGATTATAAAAAAATACCAAACTAAAAATGTAATATTAAAAGGTATAAAGAAAGTAGAGGTTAATATAAAAAATCCTGAATATATAGGAGATGTTAACAGCAGTGATTTGAAATTAGAATTAAATTATAATAATCAAATTTATGGCGTAATTAAAAATAAAATTAATTATAAAAAAGATCAAAATATATTAATAGAAAAAATATCTAAAAATGCAACTGCAACAATAGGGGATTTGGTAAAATATGAGGTTATATTTAAAAATACATTAAATGAAAAATTTGAAAGTTTAGTTTTAATTGACTCTTTGCCAAGAGGAATGAGTTTATTAGAAGATAGTATAAAAACTTCAAATAGCTTTATATTAGAAAAAATTTCAAAAAATAGTGGAAATCAAATTTATATAAAATTAAAGACAAGAGGAACGAGAGAGGCAATAGAAGGGGAAAAAATAACATATTTAGTTAGAGTTAATAGTAATGTAAAAAACGGAAAAAATATAAATACTGTTAGCATGAGTGGAAAAAACCTTTTAGGACAAACACTAAAATCAAATGTTGCAACTGCAGAAGTAGAGATAGAAAAAGATAATTTTTATGATAAAGGTGTTATTGTAGGAAAAGTTTTCATAGATTTAGATGATGATAATCTATTTAAAGAAGGAATAGATTTAGAGGTGCCTGGAGTTAAAATATTTTTAGAAAATGGAGATTTTGCAACGACAGATCGTTATGGAAAATACAGTATTTATGGGGTAGATGCTTTAACTCATACTGCAAAAGTTTTTAAAAATACGTTACCTTTAGGAACTAAAACAAAAAAAATATCAAGTGTTTATAGTGAAAATGGAGAGTCAAGATTTGTTGATTTGAAAAAAGCACAGCTTGATAGAAGTGATTTTGTATTAACATTAGATGGAAGCAGAGATTTAGAGTTAATAAAAAAAGGAATACAAAAAAGATTTGAAAAATTAGCTCAAGATAGTTATGAAATGGATAGATCTATAGAAAATAAATTTTTAGAGCAAAAAAAATTAGGATTAAAAAAAGAACTTTCTGTACAAGGTGGAATTTTAGATAATAATAAAGAGCTAGATATAGAAAGTATAAGAGCAGAAGTTTTACATGAAAATATTCAAAAAGATTCTCTTGAAAATTCTGTAGAAAGTAAGTCTTTAAAAGACCAGTGGAATTTGATACCAGACAATGAGTTAGAAAATGCTTTAAGAAATTTCAATAATGACTTAGAGTTTATAAATGTAAAAGATAAAGATTTAGTACCAGAATATATGAGTTTTCAAGTTAAAGGTCCAGGAGAAGGTACTTTAAAGTTATTTATAAATAATGTAGAAGTATCCCCAGGAAATATAACTTTAACAGCAAAGGCAGCTGAAACAAACGTATTTTTTCTTGAGTACAGTTCAGTAAAAATAGAACCTGGAAAATCAAGATTAAAGCTATCGTATCACGACTTTTTTGGCGTTGAAAGAGCTAAAAAAGAGATAGAGATTTTTGTAAAAGGTCAATATAGTGGCTTAGATGTTAAAGTTGTTGATAACGAAGATGAAAATCTTATAAAAAAAATAATAGTTCAAGGAGTAGATGAATATGGAAATCCAATTGATCAAAGCTTAACAGTAAATATAAAAGCAAATAAAGGGAAATTTATTTCAAGAGATGGAGTAAGCGAAAGTGAAGTAACTTTTGTTACAAATATAGAGGGGTATGGTGAATTAGGATATAGACCGTCTCCAGAAAAAAATAAAGTTGAATTTAATTTGTCAGCTGATGGAAAAGAAAAAGAGATTGTATTAGAAATAGATGGTGGAAAAAGTGAGTTTTTTTTAAATGGTATTTTAGAAGGAAGATATAACTTTAGTAGGAGTAAAGATTCAAATTTCTTCTTTGAAAAAGAGATTAATTCATATAATGATAAATTTTTTTATAGAGGAGCTGTTTATGCAGAGGGAGATATTGATAAAGTAGGATATTTAACAATGACGTATGATTCTACAAAAGATAATGGAGATAAATTTTTTGCATACAGAGACCCAGAAGATTACTACCCTATTTTTGGAGATAACTCAGCAAAAGGATATGTAGGGAAGTCAAAAGATAAGCTTTTTTTAAAAATAGATAGAGATAAAACCTATATTTTATATGGTGATTATAATACCTCAGAGCTACTTAATACGAGATTAAAATTAGGTAGATTTAATAGAACTTTAACAGGTGGAGTCTTAAAATATGAAGATGATAATTTTTTGGTTCACACTTTTGTAGCCAATACATCTAATGTAAAATATATAGAAGAGCTATCAGGAGAGGGAGTTTCAGGTCCTTATAAATTGAGTAGAAGAGATATAATAGAGGGAAGCGAAACTGTGACTCTTTTGGTTGTTGATAAAGTAAACGGAATCGTTTTAGAAGAAAGAAAACTAATTTTAGGAGAAGACTATATTTTAGAGTATGATTTAGGAAGATTATATTTTTCAGAGCCAATTCCTAGTTTTGATTTAAATTTCAATCCTATAAAAATAAAAGTATCATATGAAGTAGAGGATGAAAATGGAGAAAAAAGTTTAGTATATGGTGGAGAGGCTAACTATAAAATTAGAGAGAACGTTACAGTAGGAGGATCTCATTTTAAGGATAATGCTAAAATGGACAGTAATGAAATTTATAGTTTGCATGGGATTTATGAAACAGAAAAACTTTTACTAGTAGCTGAGAAATCCTTTACAAAAGATGAATTAGATGAGGAAGGAGATGCTCTATCAATATCTTCAAAATACGAAACAGAAAAAGTAAAAGCAGAGATCGAGTATGAAAGGGCTAGTCTGGGATATAGTAATGAGGATGCTAATGTAGAAGCTGGAGTTCAAAGAGGAACTGCTGAATTAGAGTATAAGTTATTTGAAAATCAAAAGATTAAATTAAAATCATTATTAGAAGAAAGAATTATAGAAGGAGGAACAAAACAGACTAAAGTTGATACGTACTTAGGGTACGAATTAAAATATTTGGAAAAATTTACTTTTGAAACAGGTGGGAGACAGTATATAAAAGAGGATAGTACTGAATTAGAAAAAAATTATACAATTGCAGGAAAACTAACTTGGGAAGGATTAGAAGATAAAAGGTTAAGATTATTTTTAGAGTATGAACAAGGAATAGAAAACCCAGAAGAAAAAAGATTAGCAGTTGGAGCTGATTATAAGATATTTGACAAAACCTCTCTTTATATAAGACATGAATTAATATCAGATTTAGGAGAATTTTATTACTTAGATATGGAAGAGGAAACCAATCGAACACTAATGGGAATTAAAACTACATATGGAGAAACAGAAATATACTCTGAATATAGAGAGGAAAATTCTCAAGATTCAGTACTTCCAGAGATGGGATATGGAGTAAAAAGAAAAATAGAGATAACAGAAAATCTAGAAGTATTTGGAACCTTTGAAAGAGTATCTCCTCTTAGTGAAGAATCAGAAAGTGAAACGAGTTTCACAGTAGGTTATGATTATAAAAGTGAGAAAGTAGGGCGATTTAGAGGTGAATTTGAAGTTGAGATAGAAGAGGAAATATCTTTTTTAAATCGGTTAAGTTATGGAAAACAACTAAATGATAGTACATATTTTATAGGTAAAAATAGATACTACACAGGGGACTCAGAAACAGAAAATAGATTTTTGATAGGTCTTGCTTATAGAGATGCAAAGGATAATTCTTATAGTTCTTTAAATAAGTATGAATTAAATTATTCTAAAAATATTATAGATGATAACTATACTAAATTAACTCATATTTTAAGAAGCTCTCATAATTTTCAAGATAGTATAGATTTAGAAAAAACTGTAACATTTGCTTTAAAAAATAGTGATATAAATTATGAAGGAATAAAAAGTAATTACACAGCATACTTAGTTGCTGGAAATATAAGTTATGATATTTATGAAAATTGGACAGCAGGAGCTAGTTTAGCTGCACTTTTTGATAGTGAATCTAATATTGATTATGGAATTGGATTAGAAGTAGGTTATGTTTTCCAAAGTAATTTATGGGTTTCAGTAGGTTATAACTTTGTAGGTTTTAAAGATAAAGATTTTGATCCAACAGGAGAATTAAATCAAGGTGCATATGTTAGGTTTAGAATGAATATCGGAGATTTATTTGATAAAGTTAAATAAAAAAATGAATACTAAAAAAGGAACGAAAAAATAAAATAGAATAAACTTTTAAAAGTTTTTTATTAAGGGGGAGTTATGAGGACACAAATGATAAAAAATCGCTATTTAGGGTTAATATTATTTTTGTTAAATTCAATATTTATTTTATCAGCACCAACTATCGAGATAACGAAAAGTGATTCATCAGGAATTACTCAACCAAACTTATATGATAATGGTGAACAAATAATATATAAAATTAGAGTAAATAATCCTTATACGGAAGAGTTAAATAATATAAAAGTAGCAGTACCTCTAAGTGGAATAACAGCCAATAAAGATGGAGGGGGCACGGGATTAGTATTTAATAACTTAGTAAATCAAGTTAAAGGGACTAGTGCTGGGGCAAATGCAGGAACTTTGAATCCATCAGGAGATTTGTTAGCGTCTGGAGTAGATATTCCTGCAGGGGGCTTTGTAGAGTATTATGTTTTAGGAACAATTAATCCTCTTATAAATAGTTCTGTGACAATAACAGCAGATGTTACAAATAACTCTGGAAATGATAATTTAGCTACAACGACAAATACGCTAATAAGAGTTCCTTATACATACACAATAGTGAAAAGTACACCTATAACTTATTATGAAAAAGAGGGAACTGTAACATATAAAATAACAGTTACAAATACAGGAACTACAACGATAAAAGATTTTACATTAACAGATAATTTATCAACAGAACTAACAGGAGCAACAATAACAGGAACAGCTACAGGAGGCAGTGATATTGGAAGTTTTTCTACTTCTGGAGATTTAATAGCTACAGGGATATCTATAACACCAGGGAATAAAGTTGAATATGCAATAACAGCCACAGTGAAGCCTGGAGTAATAACACCGATAGCTAATAGTGCTACATCAACTGTAAGAAGTCAAAGTGAAGTTTCAAATACAGTTACTTTGAATTTAGCAAGTTATGATCTTGCAATTTTAAAAACAGCAACACCTACAAGCTACACACCAAATCAAAATTTAACATATAAAGTAAGAGTTTTAAATAACTCATCAACAATACCAGCAACAAAAATAAAAATAGAAGATATATTATCAACAATAATAGCCACAGCAGCAAATGGAAGTACAAAAGCTGTTTTTGATTTAAGTACAGTAACAGTAACAGCTACTAGTACAGGGGCAAGTAATACTGGAACTTTTAGTTCAACTGGGGATTTAACAGCTACAAATGTAACTATTGCTCCAAGTTCATATGTTGAATACACAATAATAGGAAAAGTAAATGCAGATATAACTGGACCAATAGTTAATACAGCAAAAGCTACAGATAGAAATGGAATTGAAAAAGTAGCAACTAGCAATACAACTTCAGTTGCACCTACATTAAATGTTACTAAAACAGCTAATAAAACAACGTATAAGCCAGGAGAAACAATTGTTTATACAGTAACAGTTGAAAATACAGCTGGTGGGATAGCTAGCAATTACTTAGTAGAAGATTTATTAGCTTCTATAACAGGAAATGTAGGAAATGCTGGTGGAACATCGGCATCTAATCTTAATCCTTCTGCATTATTTAAAAGCTGGACAACAAATGTAGCTTTAGCTCCAGGATCAACAAAGTCTCTTTCAGCAATTATTTCTAATGGTGGAACAACAAGTAATGCTAATATTTTAGATATAGTTACTGTATTCCCAGGAGAAAAAATAATCTATACAATAACAGCAGTTGTAAAGGATTCTTCAGTTAGTAGTATAGTTAATAAAGTAGATTTAAAAAAAGATTCAGTTGTACAAAAAACAGCATCAGTGACAACAACAACAACAACAGCAACCAATTCTTCAGCTGTAATAACAAAAGTTCCAACAGATTTAGAGTACGAACCAGGAGATATTATAACTTATAACATTACAGTAAATAATCCTACAGATAATTTTATGGATAATCTTAATATAAAAGATTTGATAAGTTCTATAACAGCAACTCAAATAGATGGTAATCCAGGACCAGCTTTTGATAGTTGGGATTTATCTGTATTAAGTAGTAGCGGAACGGGAACAGCTCCAGGAGCAGGAACAATAACTAATGGAACGGGAGATTTAATATTAACAGCGGATATCGGTCCAAATGGATTTATTGTGTATCAATTAAAAGCTAAAACAAAGCTTACTACAGTTGGCACAATAATTGATACAGTAACAACTGTTGGAAATAATGTAGATAATGTACCAGAATCTGGACCTGGTGTAAAAATGGCAGCATCAATTTTAGAAGTTAGTAAAAACGTTGATACAACTGAGTATGTTCCAGGAGAAACACTAACATATACATTAGATGTTGATAATCCTGGAGATGGATACGCGTTAAACGTGAAGGTTAAAGATTTATTAAGTACTATAACTACAACATTAATAGATGGTAGTACAGGACCAGCTTACAATTCTTGGAATATAACTTCAAAAATTTATAATATATCTACAGGTTCTCCAGTTCTTGTAACAGAATCTGATCCCTCTTCTGCAGGGACATATTCTCCTACAGGAGATTTAAATATAACAAATGCTATACTAGGGCCAAATAGACGTATAACTTATACAATTGTTGCAGTTGTAAATCCCAAAGCCAAAGGAACTATAAAAAACTTAGCTAGAGTAAATGATGCTATTTATAGTGATAAAGGTTCTATAACAAGAGACTCAAGAGTGAGCATAAGTAAAAGTGCATTAACAACTAGTTATGCAGCAGGTGAAGATGCTACAATTCAATATGAAGTACTCATTAGTAATTCTGCTAGTGCAGGAGTAGCTTTGGGAGTAAAAGTAGAGGATAAAATAACAGATATAAGTGCAGCTCTTTTAGGAACAGGAAACACTAATCCTTTTTCTAGTTGGACAATATCAGCTCCTGTTTTAGTTGGACCAGCAACAAAATCAACATTAACAGGACCATTGAATAATGTGAATTTAGTAGATACAGTTGATATATCCCCAGGTGGATCTGTAAGGTATAGAATAGTAGGGACTTTAAAAGCTCCTACAAATGGTGATGTAGTTTATGGACCAATATCAAATACAGCAACAGCTGATGGATTGACATCAACAGCAACGGCTACACCAAAATTACCAAAATTAGTAACTTCAAAAACAGCGTTATCATCAACATTTATTCCAGGAGATACAGTTTCATTTAAAGTTATTGTAAGTAATAAAGGAGATGGGTACGCCAATAATGCAGTTGTAAAAGATATTTTAAATAGTACATATTTTGAATATATTTCAATAAGTGGAGTTCCAACAGGTATTGGTACAACTACAGGGATATCGGGAGTAATAAATACTAATTTAAATGCAATTGTAGATATTGCACCAGAAGGAAATATAGAGTACACAGTTGTGGCTAGAGTAAAAGCTGAGTATACGGGAAATACAGTTTCAAATACTGTTGAAGTAACTGATACCCAAAATAATCTAACAACAACAACATCAGCTACAATAACAAAAAATAGTGGAACAGGAAATTTAATTGATTTTATTAAACGTAGTGATACCTCAACTTTTTCACCAGGAGGAACTATAACATATTTCATAGATGTAAGAAATAGATTGGAAGTAGCTAGAACAGTTACTGTAAAAGATTTAATAACTGATATAAAAGCTACATATGCAAATGATCTAACTATAGATAATGTTACAGATATGCCTAATCAACCAGCTTTTACAAGTTGGGTAATAACAAAGGGCGAAAATATAGCAAATCCAAGTACGCCAGTTGGAAATAGTATAGATTTAAATGATACAGTTACAATAAGTGCAAACTCCACTATGAGATATAAAATAGTAGCAACAGTTAGTGATAGAGTTGTAACACCTCAGCTTAAAAATATAGCGACACTTTTAGAAGGAACTGAAGTAATAGGAACCTCATCTGTACAGCATAATATTATTCCACCAGGGGGAGGAATAACAAGAGAAGTTGATAAAGCAAGATATGTTCCAGGAGTTGATACGGTTAAGTATACAATAACTGTGAATTCAACAGGGCCTGGATATCAAAATAATATATCTATAGATGAACTTATAAAAAATCTATCAGTACCTTTAATTGATGGAACACTTGGAAATCCATTTATAGATCCTGTGACTGGTAATTATAACTTTACTGTTAAAAAAGTTGTAACAGGGGAAACAGATGGAACAGAGCAATTTTTTACATCGGGAATAGCTAACAACGAAAACTTAGTTGGAACTGTAGATGTAAAACCAGGAGAAAAAGTTCAGTATGTAATAGAGGGAGTTGTAAGAAAAGATGCCATTGGAGTAATAAATAATAATGGCCTTATAACAGAACCTTTTAGATATAATCTACAAAATACAAAAAGTGTAATGCCTAATAAGTATGAACCAGGACAATATATAACTTATACAATTACTCTTAAAAACAATAGTAACGGTAATGCGCAAAATATATTAGTTACAGATGATTTTAATACAATATCTGTAATAGATTCAACAGGAATAACAACTACACCAGCATTAACAGATATAACTATAGATTTAGCAAATAGTACTGCTACAGGATATAATGCAGATTTAGGAAATCCAGTGATAACAGCAGGAAAATTGACAGCTACTCCAGATATACCAATTGGTGGAGTTATAGTTTATAAGGTAAAAGCCAAAGTAAATGAGAAAGCAGTTGGATTTTTAACTAATACAGTAATGGTAGACGGAGATGCTGTATCAAATCAAGTTGGATCAATAGTAGATAAACCAGAAATAAAAAAAGAGGTTATTAATCTATATAGACCTGATGGAACAACAGTTGTTTCAGATGGTAGATATATGCCAGGTGGATTTATAGAGTATAGAGTAACTCTTAAAAATACAGGAAAAGGTATTTTAAATAATGGAACATTTATAGATGATTTAGGAGCCGTGGTAACAAACTACTCAACAGGAGTACCTGGACCAGCTTTTGATAGTTGGACTATAACAAGAGTTAGTGCTACTGGAGCTTCAACAATACCTGATATAAATAACAGTATAGTTTTAAATACATCTACAACAACAGGAATAAATACCCTTATGGATTTACATCCAGGTGCAGAAATTGTATATACTATAAAAGCTAAAATAAATGAAAAAGCAGTTGGAAATATAATAAATGTGGCTAGTTTAAATGGACAGAAATCCTCTGTTACAACTAGCATGGCATCACCTTCAATAACTCATACAAAACAAGCATATGAAGCCAATGGAACAACAGTAAAAAAGACCTTCTTACCAGGAGAAACTGTAGTTTATAAAATAGTGTTAGAGAATACTGGCCTAGGAACAAGTTTCTTAAAAACATATAAAGATCTTGTGAGCTCAATTGTAGGAGAGATAGCAGAGACACCAGGTTCTCCAGAAGCACCTAAAGCACCAGTTTTTGGAAGTTATACTGCAACATTTAATTATATTCCTGCAAATCCAACAGTTACAACGGTGGGAACATTTAATCAAACTATTGATTTACCAAATATGGTTACAATAGCACCACTTCAAAAGATTGAGTTTGTGATAACAGGAGTTTTAAAAGATACAATTATTGGTAAATTTACAAATACATCAAACTATGATGGAAATGTTAAAACAAAAGTATTAGATCCAGTAGCACCTATAATAGTAGTAAAAAAGAGTTTAACAAAATTAAATGGAGTACCATTTACAACAGGAATGACATATACTCCAGGAGATTCTGTAGAATATGAAATTGTAATAGAAAATACAGGTAATAGTTTTTATAATGATTTAAAAATAGGAGATAATATTAATGCAATAGTAACATCTTTAACAGGAGATTCAACTGGGAAAGCTTTAGAAAATGTTGTTATATCAGCACCTGTGGTTACGAATACTGCATCAAAACCAGTATTGACAGATATAAAAGCAAAAGCAGGAGATAGTCCAACAAATCTTCAAGTTGAAGCAGATTTAGCTCCAAAAGATAAGATTGTTTATAAAATAACTGGAAATATTGTAAAATCAGCCATTGGTGTTATACCTGCAAATATAGCAAATGTAGGTGGTAAAAATTATTCTTCAGATCCTATAAATCCTAAGGCACCAATAATTACTTCTAAAAAGGAGTTAATTGCACCAGCTAATAAGATATATGGACCAAATGAGGTAGTTGAATATAGATTAACTATTGAAAACACAGGAGAGGGATATGGTAATGATATCAAAATCATTGACGAAATTAGTAAAATTAAAACGACTTTATTAAATGGTACATTAGGTCAAGCATTAACTAACTGGACAATAGATACAACAATATCTCATGGCAATCCAGTATTTAATAATCAAACAATTTTACAAAATACCTTAGTTAACAATACTGATATAAATACAGAAGTAGACATAGCTCCATCAGGAAAAGTTGAAATTGTAATAAAAGCCACAGTATCAAGTTTAGCAGTAGGGGAGATAATAAATATAGCAAAAATAAATAATATAGACAAGCCAAGTGATCCAATAAATCCAAAAAAAGCAGAAGTTGAGTTTTATAAATTACCTCTAGTAAATGGAGTTGCAACATATGTTCCAAATGGCGATATTGGATTTAGACTAGTTCTTGTTAATACCAGTACTGATGCGATTGCTAAAGATATAAATTTAGTTGATATAATTAGCGGTATTACAGTTCAATCATCTACAGGAGGAACAGTACCAGCTTTCCAATCAGGATGGACGTTAGAAATAGTAAGTTTTAGTGGAGATACTACAAAATATACAACGTCTGGAATAGGTGCAACAGGAGATATAACTGCTGGAAAAGTTACGTTAGGACCGAGTGAAACTTTAAGTGTTAGAATTAAAGGAAAAGCTGTTAATACAGCAATTGGAGATATAATAAATACTGCAAATGCAACATATAACGGTACAGATTTAGGACCAAAAACACTGACATTAAAACCACAACCTGGAGTTGCAGAGTTAACTAAAACTGTTAATAAAGTAGATTATGCTCCAGGTGGAAAAATACTTTACACAATAGTGGTTAAAAATACAGGAACAGGATATTTAAATGATATATCTATAGTTGATGATTTGAGTTTAATTCAAACTCAATTAGCAGGAGGAGCTACAGGTCAAGCGATAACTAGCTTTACTCAAATTACAATATCAAAAACAAATCCAGCTACTATAGTAACTAGAGATAATACATACGCAAATGGATATAAAGCAATAGGTGATATATATCCAGGAGATACGGTAACAATAGTTTTAGAAGCTACTGTAAATCCACTAGCAGTAGGGTCAATAGTAAATATAGCTAAAGTAAATGATTCTAATGGTACGCAGTTAGATGATGATACAAAAACAGTAAATCCATTACCAGCTGATGTAAAAATATTAAAATCTGTAGATAAAGCTGTATATACTGATGGAGACACATTAACTTACACGGTTACTTTAGGAAATACAGGAACAGGATGGGCAAATGGAATAAAAGTTACTGATGCGATTAGTGCAATAACAGCTGAGATAGGTGGAGTTGATACTCCTGCATTCCAGTCTTGGACAATAACTTGGGCAACAAAAGATGGAAGTGGACGACCTGCAATTGTAACTGGACAAACATTCCCATTAACAGGTACAGATTTAAATGCAAGTGTTTCATTGGCACCACTATCAGGAGTTGATTTCACTATAGTTGCTAACTTAAAAACAGGGACAACTTCAGATATAAAAAATACAGCCAAGTACAAGTATGATCCCGCTAATCCTACAAACCCAACAACGCCAGACAAACCTAGTAATGAAGTTGTAACAACACCTAAAATAGGAGATTTAACAATATTTAAACAACAAAATAATCCTAGAGAAAACTCAGGATATACAGATGGACCAGTAAAATATTGGTTAAGTGACACGATTGAATACAAGATAATTGTTACAAATCCAAAAGGAGCTGCAGCAGTTACAGACATAGAAATAATTGATAATATCAATGATATTCTTGTAGCAGGAAGTGGTGGTGGTAATATACCAGCATTCTCTCAATGGAAAATTAAATCAGTTACTTATGATAAGGGAAGTACGGTAGGAGGTACAGTTCCAGCTATAGGTACAGTAGTTTTACAGCCAAATACTAATATCTCTGTAAAAACAGGATTAAAAGCGGAAGAAACAGTAGAAATAGTAATAGAAGCTAAAATAACATCAGGAGTAGCTGATAATTTCCCTCAGTCTGTTATAAAAAATACAGCATTATTAAAGCAAACTTTAAATGAAAATATAGTAACAGAAAACTCAAATGAAGTTATATTCACACCATATCCACCAGTATTAGAAAAAGATAAAGAGATAACTAGTATTGGTGGAGTACCATATACACCTGGAATGACTTATGAACCTGGCCAAACTGTAGTTTATACTATTAGTGTAAGAAATACAGGGAATGGGGTGGCAGATAATATTTCTATAAAAGATAATATAACCTCTGTTGTAGCAGAATTAGCAGGAGAAACAGTAGCATCACCATTCGCTAGTTGGACAATAGCAATAGATAAATCACCTGCAACGAAAGTTGAGGAGATAATACCGATATCTGGCACAAATCCAAGTGTTGATTTATTAGTAGACTTAGGTCCAGATAAGTTTATAAATGTAGTTATAACTGCAGTTATAAAAGATAATGTTATAGGAACAATATCACCAAATATAGCAGTTATAAATGGAGAGGGTGGTCCAACACCACCAATTCCACCAAAAGAATCATTGGTACCAAGTTTAACTAAATCAATAGTTCAAGGTAATTCTTATTTACCAGGTGGAATAGTAGAATACAGTATTGCATTAACTAATCCAAATACAAAACAATGGTTAAATAATGTAAATGTAGTAGATTCAATAAGTACAGTTTTTGCTACAGATTTAAATGGAAACTCTGTAAAAGCTTTTAAACCAGGGTGGACTATAACAAAAGCTGATTTAAGCAAAGGAACTATCTATACTAACGCATATCCAATAGTAAATACTAATTTAAATGAAACAATGGATTTAGCACCAGGAGATAGCGTTACATTCACTATAACAGCAATTGTAAATGATAATATAGTAGGAGACATAGTTAATAAAGTTTCAGGATCTTACTTATTTAATAAAATTACAAAACCACTACCAGAAGTGAGTGTTACATCTACACCTACATCGGGAATAGCCAAAATTACTAAAACAGAGTTTGAGGAATTTTATATTCCAGGTGGACCAATAGGTTATGATATAGTTATTGAAAATACATCAACAGATAATCTAATAGATGATTTAAAACTTTTTGAATTAATCTCAGAAATTAAAGCATCTAAAATAGGATCGGCAACACCCGTACCTGTTTTCAAACCAGGATGGACAATAACATATCAAGTAGTAGGAGATAGTATAAATACAAATGCTACAGCTATTCCAAGTTCAGGAGATATAAATGGAGTAAATCTTGATATAGGAAAAGCTACAAAAATAATTATAAGAATAAGAGGAACAGCTGAGGATGGAATTTACGGTGATATTTTAAATACTGCTAGTTATGAGTATTTAAAAGGTATAGGAGACAATCAAAATGGTTCTGACGATGCAATAATAAAGGCTAAAGATCCAATTTTAGATTTAATTAAAACTGTTTCTAAAACAACTTATTCACCAACAGATGAGGTTATTTACACGATAGAAATTACTAACACAGGGACAGGGCCAGCAATAGGAGCAACATTAACAGATGAGATAGGGTTAATTACAACAAATCTAGCTGGAAGTAACACTCCAGGGTTAGCATTTACATCGTGGTCAAGAGTATCTACATCAGTAGCAGCTACATCTGCAATAACAGCAGAAAATCTAACTGGAAACACTTATGGAGCAACTTTAAATATAGCACCAGGAGATAAAATTATCATAACTTTAAAAGGTATCTTAGATCCAAAAGCTTATGGTGAAATAAATAATATTGCTAAAGTGATCTATAGAAATGGTAAAAACGAAGAATTATCGTTGGAAAAAAATGCAATTACTACTGGTGAGATACCAAAATTAAAAATAATTAAGCAGATAGATAAAGAGGTATATGAAGATAAAGACACAATTATATTTACTATTTTAGTTCAAAATGGAGGATTAGGATGGGCTAATGATATATTAGTAGAAGATAAGATTTCAGAAATAATTGATGATATTGTAGGTCCAGTATTCCAGTCGTGGACAATAATTACTGAAAGTTCATCAGTACTATCTTCAATAATACCAAATCCATTACCAGCTGATACAGATTTAAGTGCAATAGTTGATATAGCACCGATAAGTCAAATTAAATTTATAATAACTGCTAAGTTAAAAGCAGATGTTAGTTCTACAATAAAAAATAAGGCTACTTTAAAAGAAACACCAACTTCTACCCCTTTAGTAAGTAATGAAGTAGTTGCAAACCCATTAAATGGAAAGTTGTCGATTATAAAAAGTGTAGAACAAAGTAATTATTCAGTACCAGGTAAGTTAATTTATGTAGTAAAAGTTACAAATAATAATAATATATTAGCAAGAGATGTTTTAATACAAGATTTACCAAATACTATAAAAGTTTCTACAACAGAAGGAGTAACAATAGATCCATTTAGTTCTTGGAAGTTGGTAAGTGTAGTTGGAGATGCAGGCTCAACTCCATCAACAACAACTGCACCAGTACCAGTAATAGGAGGGGCACCATCAACAACAAATATATCTGTACTAACAAATATAAAGGCAAAAGAAACGATAACTTTAACGATAGAAGCAGATATAAACGAAGGAACAGTAGAGGGTGGATCGCCAATTGGAGTTATAGAAAATATAGCATCAGCAACTTATAAAGATAAGAAAATAGAGAATTCAGTAACAATTTTACCAGGAAATCCAAATTTAATAGTTGAAAAAATTATTAAAACTTTAGATGGATTACCATTTAATAATCAGAACTATGAAAGTGAAGATGTAGTGGTATATGAAATAAGAGTTTCAAATACAGGAGCTACAGCAGCTGATAATATTAAAATTGAAGATTATATTTCTGCTATGAAAGTTGAAGTTGCAGGAGATGTTTTAGGGCCAGCGTTCCAAAGTTGGACTACAACTATAACTAAATCAGAAAATACAACAAAAGTAAGACCGTCTTTAGTAGTGCCACCAAATAGAGATATATTATTAGATGCAGATATATCAGCAGGAGATACAGTTGTTATTGAGGTAACTGCTACAATAAATAATGCAGCAGTTGGAACTATTCCCAAAAATCTTGTAACAGTAAAATTAGGAGAAACTACAAATGAAGCTACAGCACCTGAGATAAAACCAAAGAAAGGAGATTTAAAATTTACAAAAGAGATAATAGAAGGTAGTGAATATACTCAAGGTGGAACAATAAAATATAAATTAACAATAAGTAATAATAGCGATACATTTATAAATGATATTAATTTTAAAGATGAAATATCAAAAATTACAGCTAAGTCAATAAATGAGATATTAGTTCCAGCTTTCCAATCATTTACAGTTACAAGAAGTGATAAGGGAACAGGAACAACATATACTCAAGGTGGAACTTTAACTGGTGAAGATATAAATGCTATAATTGATTTATCTCCAAGAGATATAGTTGTTTATACAGTAACAGCAGTTGTAAAAGGAGATATAATTGGAGATATTAAAAATATTGGATTTGTTTACTATGAAGGGGCAGATGGAGTTGTAAAATTACAAGAAGCAGTAGTGTCAAAAACAGCTCCAGGAAACATAACTATATTTAAAGAACCATCAGTAACAACATATGTGCCAAATTCACCAATAGGATTTGATGTAATTGTAAGTAATACATCAACGACTAATGTTGCAAATAATATTTTAGTAAAAGATATAATAACAGATATTTTAGCTAATAAAATAGGAGGAGGAACAACCCAAGCTTTTAAACCAGGTTGGA
>Ga0114939_10001214_pt1 | contig 20603 bp, 23 predicted proteins | sample AshMeaCrysSpring_FD_87196 | JGI IMG/M metagenome (GOLD analysis project Ga0114939, IMG submission 87196) | Groundwater microbial communities from Big Spring, Nevada to study Microbial Dark Matter (Phase II) - Ash Meadows Crystal Spring | ecosystem: Environmental > Aquatic > Deep subsurface >...
TCGGCACCAAGCTTCATCGGCAGACTCCTCACCCAGGCGGTGTTGGGTCGCCTTCCGGCTGGGCATGATCGTCTTCAGGAAGACCGTCTCGTCGTCCTCGACGAACGGCACGAGGTACACGAACTCATCGCGACGCACCACGAAGATGCGCTGGCCGGCGTAGCGCTCGGGGTTCGGGTGTTCCAGGATGTCGAGCAGGTCACCGCGTTCGATGTGGAACACGACATCCTCGAAGCCGATGCCGCGCTCCTTCCTTAGCTTCGCGTTCTTCGCGTCGTCCCAGTCGAAGTACTTCACGGATTCATCAGCGTAGCACGATGTGTGCTTGATAGGCACACAGTGGCGTCGGAGGTGACCGTGCTCAGACTGTACCTGGACCTGTGCCTGAAACTGTGCCCGGACGCGGTCCGATCCGAGCCAACCTGGACCTACGCTAATAACCTGCGTACGTGAAAACAGGCCGGAAATCCTTCGATTTCTGGCCTGAGTCTCGCGGTCTTTCAGTTTAGCAACGCGTCCCCACGAGCTCGCCCGCAAGTCGATCAGGATCAATGGGTTACGGCGAGCGGACTGTCCCCACGATTGTCCCTAAGATCGCCGCCGCGAAGCAGTTCGGGCCTTTCAAGAACCCTGTGGGCGACCTCGCTAGCCGGCCGCCGGAAGGCAGCGGTTCTTCAAACGCGAGCCTTCTCCGCAACCAATTCCGAATCAGCCGCTTGCAGCCGGCCCGTTTACCCGGCCTTCTGACGAACGGCCGCGACGAGCGTCAGATCGGGTTGCGTCGTCAAGCGCGGGAACGGTTCGGTCTACACCCGTTTCCGGAACCGTCGATTGGTGCTGTGCCACGTCCCCACTTGTCACCACCTGACCTTTCGACCTTGGCGCTCTTGGGGCGATGTCGCTGGGCTGTCTCAGCACGCACACCCCTGCGTCCGGTCCGACACCCTGCGATGCTCACGTCCGATGGTCAGTACGAAACCGGCCCGTCCGATTAGTGCCAAGCACGATGACCAGGACGACGACCGGGTCCTACATCCGATCGCGGGACGTGCTGGTTCATCGCTTCTTGCCGCCGAAGCCTGGCATCGCCGTGGCCTGTCGCATCCAGGCGGCAACCTGGCGCTCGTCAAGATCTTCGACCGATGCGAGCTCGACGCCGCGCGAATTCTTGCCCATGCCGATGGGGGCGGCGGGCGGTACAGGTGTGAGCGACGTCCCGCGTCCGAACGTGAGCTTGACGTGGCCGGCGAAGCCGCCGCAGCAGAAGCACCAGCCGTCGCCGACGCCGTACCACGCGATGCCCCATTTCACGGAACGCTGCAGGCCCGGCAGCGTCCTGGCCGCCAGCGCATCCACGCGCTCAGCGATGGAGCGCTGCGGCTGCGGCAAGGTGCTGATGTAGGCGAACACGGGCTTGTCGCCGACGGCCGCCTTCGCGGGACTCGCTCTGCACGTCATGGCGACCGGCAACGTCGTGACGGTGTCGCCTGGCGCCGCCGGTCGCCTGGTGGCCTTTCGTGCCTGCGGCGTCGCGCGCGTGGACGCCCTCTTGGAGTTCGTGCCAGACCCGCTGGCGGCGATCTGTCGATTCGTGCGGTTGTCGGACGCAGCCATCGCTGATTCCTCGTGGGAAGTGGCGTCACCAGACGCAGGTGCCAGGCCAGGCGCCTCGAAGAGGCCGCCGCTCGTGGGAACTACTTCATCGTCTTCACGTGTTCCACGAACTGGTCGACCGCCATTTCGGTGCCCTGGTAGAAGCCAGACGCCCTGTTCTTCGCGAGGTCTTCCTCATTCCGGTGCAGCGCGGTGAAGACGTACCGCGTGCCAGCTCCGACCGGCTCCATCGTCACGATGGCTGTGATCGGAATGTCATCGAAGACCGCCGGACGGTAGCCGGGGAACAACATCGAGGTCCAGGCGAGTCGCTCCATCGGCACCACCTCGAGAAAGCAGCCGAGATTGGGCGAGTCCTGTCCGTCTCCCACGACGACGTCGACGCTGAAGATGCCGCCCGGTCGGACGTCCATTTCGGCCCGCGCCACCCGCCCCCAGGGCTTCGGCATGTACCACTCTTTCAGGTGCTCGGGCTTCGTCAATGCCTCCCAGACGAGCCGTGTGGGAGCATCGATGAACCGTTCGATGGCGAAATCCAGCTTCGGATTGAACGCGAATACCTGACTCATGATCCTGACTCCTTCTCTTTGAGCTGTGTGACGTACTGGTCGAATCGGTTCAGCCGTGTCTCCCACGCCCGACGGCGCGCCGTCAGCCAGTCGTCAACGACCGCGAGCCGTTCCGGTGCAATTTCGTAGGTCCGCACGCGCCCGAGCTTCTTCGACTTCACCAGCCGGCTGCGTTCGAGTACGGAGAGGTGCTGCACGAACGAGGGGAGTTGCATGTCGAAGCGGGCCGCCAGCTCGCTGACGGTGGCCGGTCCGGCCGACAGCTGCTCCAGGACCTTCCTCCTAGTCGGATTGGCCAAGGCATGAAAGACGACGTCAGTAACTGCTGAATGCACCATCTCGATCCATCCAGACACCCGCGTTGTTCCGTGTGACGAGTACATGCTACGGCTTCATAATACTTTTGTAAATGCCTAAGTATTAGTCCAGACAAGCCCCGCCACCCACTCGGGTTGCTTACCGACCGCGACGGGTCAGCGGCTCAAGGGTGACAGCCATCGGGGGACCCGTTGGCGATAGCGCGTCCAGTCATCGTTGAAGGTCTTCGCCAGTTGCGGTTCCTCGTACGGCACGACGCGCAGGTGGAATGCGGCTAGGACCACCACGCCGTAGATGGTAATCGGCCCGGAGTGGAAGCCGACGGCCCAGCCCGCACGAATGAGGGCGAGCCATGCGGCGTTGGTCGGTGTCTGTCGTGTCGGCCTGTCGCGTCCTGTGCCCGACGCGACAGGCCATCGATCGCTTCCGCGGCTACGCGCGTCAACGGTGGAGACCCGAGGCGTTCGTGCCAGGCACCGCCCATTCCGCGTGACGGCGCAGGGCCGCCGCGCCGTTGGGCTGTCGGTCGTACTACGCCTTGCTGACCGGGTAGCGCAGGTGGGTGACGCCGACACCCGGGATGACCGTCGGGTTGCCCAGGATCACACACGTGCCGGCGAGGTGGTCGAAGAGCCGGACGCCGGCGCCGAGACACACCGCCGCGATGTCGATGGACAGTTCATCGAGGAGCCCGGCACGCAGTAACTGCTGGATGGTGTCGGCACCGTGCACCCCTACGTTCCTTCCACCGGCAGCGGCCTTGGCTTGCTTCACAGCGCTTGCGATGCCGTCGGTCACGAAGTGAACCGTCGAGTTCGGTCGTGGCCATCCGGCGGGAATGTCGTGGGTCACCACGAACGCCGGCCCCCACGCGTGGTGTCCGCCCCACCCGTGTGCCTTGTCGAACGTGCGTCGGCCGGTCAGCACGGCACCAAGTCCAGACCAGAGATCGCGAAGGTGCAGGGCGGTCGACCCTGACACCTTGAAGGTCATGGGGTCCGCCCCTCCGGTCTGGAACTCGACGTCTCCCGAGTTGAAGTACCAGTCGAACACGTCGCTCACGCCGTCGTTGCGGTCGGCGACGTAGCCGTCGAGCGACATGGACATGATGGCGACGAGCTTTGACATGGTGATGCGTCTCCCGCGAACCTATGTCGACGTACCCCTCAACGACTGACACTACCCGATCCAGCACATTCCCCTGCCAGGGACCCTGTCCCAATCCCTGCCCGTCGATGTTGTGAACTGACGCGTGGGGGGACACGTTCGAGGCGTCTCACGCTCCTGCCTCCGCAACTCAGTAGCGTGAGCTGCCCGGTGGACTGTCGCAACTCACGAGACGCGATCACGATGACCGGCTGGACGGCCCAGTGGCCCTGGTGTCCTCACGCCGAACGCGATGCCGCGGAGCGACACTCAGCCGGGGCGCCGTGTCGCGATGACGGCGCCCAGCCAGCCGCATGGGATCGCCGTCACCACCAGCGCCAGCGGGTACCAGTGCGGCCCGAACTCGGGGCCCTTGTTCCACGTGACAACGGCGCCGACCGTGGCGAGGACGGTGCCGATCGCCGCCCCCACGAGCGAGTGCGCCATCGGCCGCGAGGGTGCCAGCCGCGCCGTCATCCAGCTGCCGAACGTCCCGTAGGTCAGGCGGTAGGCGGTGGCGAGCCCGAACAGGCCATCGCTCATGGACTGTCCCCACGGCGGATAGACGCCGGTCGCGTGCAACAGGACGTCGGTGCCGAGCGAGAGCGCGAAGACGGCGATGAACGCCACGCCAATGGCCAGCACGCTGCGACCGAGCTGGCGTCGTTGGGCGACCTCGGTGCCGGCCGTCACGCGCGCCTCCGCGCGATGAGCGCCTCCAGCTTGCCGAGCTCACTCTCCCAGCCCATCGCCGCCCGTTCGGTCCACACGTCGTCGTGCATCGCCTCGACGGTGAGGACCAAGCGCACCGAATCGCCGTCGGCGAAGAGTTCGAGGACGTGCGTGACGTCGTAGGCCTCGACGCCCGGGACGAAGTCGGCGATGTGGATCCAGGCGAGGCGCTCGTGCGGGACCACCTCGGCGTAGGTGAGCCGCGCTTCGGTCGTCGTTGGCATCCCGTGCTGCTTCATGAACGCGATCTGCGGCGGGTCGGTCGCGGTCATCGCATAGCGGAGCTCACCGCCGGGCCTGAGATCGATGGCGTGCACGGTGACGGCGAACCCGCCGGGTCCCCACCACGACTCGATCCCGTCTTTGGTCGTCCACAGGTCCCACACGTCCCGGGCATCGGCCTGGTACGTGCGTTCCAGCTCGATCGTGCGGCGCGTCTGGGCGCGGCGGGTCGTGTCGGTCATCGTCTCTTCCTCCGGGTTGCGCGGGGGGCTGGGGGCGGCGGTGTCGCCGCGCGCGCAGCCTGCTTGCGCGCGAGGGCGTCGCCGAACGCGTCGAGCCGCGCCGTCCACAGCCGGCGGTACTGCGCGACCCACGCGTCGAACGCCTGGAACGGCTCCGGGCGCAGCGAGTAGAAGCGGCGAGGTCCGTCCGGGCGGACGCGTACGAATCCGGCCTCCTCGAGGATGCGCAGGTGGCGCGACACGCCCGACTGGTGGATGTCCATCCGGGCGACGAGGCCGTTCACGGCGTGCTCGCCCTCGACCAGCGCCTCGACGATGCGCAGCCGACTGGGATCGGCCAGCGTTTCGAACAGCGTCGTCTGCATGACAATACATATATACCATCATGCAATCCGATAGCGGGCGAACGCCTCCTTCATGAAGGTCTCGAACCAGTCGTCGGTCGACCACCGCAGGTGCGCCGGCAGTTGCGGGGCGAGCATGATGAACGGAAACTCGCGTCCCCGGTAGACCTGGTCGGGGATCCCGGACGAGTACAGCTTGTTCAGGTCGTTCCCCCTGTCAGACCCGCCGTGCAGGTAGATGATCAGCGGCCACGTCTTGCCGACGTCGGCCTCGTAGCCCCTCGGCAGCGACGACAGGTAGGGATAGCTGACCGTCCGGCGGTGCTGGTTCATCCCTCGGTCGAACGTCGACTCGAACTCCAGGTCGCCTTGCTCGGACCAGTACCTGACGCGGCCGTGCAATTGCCCACGGCGCCAGTGCTCCTCGGCTTCCTTTCGCCCGTCCTCATACCAGGCGGTACTCACACCATCCCGCCGACCCTGCGAGAAGCGGGCCTCGTACTTCAATTGCCCGTTCCGGTACCACTCTCGATACGGTCCGTCCTTGGTGTTCGAGCGGTAGTTGCACTGGTAGTCCTCTTTCACCTGCTTATCGAAGGCCGTGTAGAAGGCGTCCATCTGGAGGCGCCCGTCGTCGTACCGGTCCTGGACGTGGAACAGGTGCCGGTGTGCGTCGAGACGAATGGTCCGTGTGTAGACGATGGTCTCGCGATTCGAGACGGCCTGGCGCAAGACGTAGATCTCGGCGTCCTGCGCGTGCACGTGTCCGACGCAAAGGAGCATCGACAGAACGACGACCGCGCGTGTCATGACAGTAGCCTACGCTCTTCCCGGACGACGCCGGGCTGCGGGTGGGTCGACGGCAACAGTCCTGGCGGATCTGCGGCGACCGTCGGGCCCCTTCAGCGCACGGCGGTTCCAGAACCGCCGCACGAACGTGGTCCACGGCATACGGTTCCTACCGCACGAGCCTCCACACAATCAACCCCAGCGCGATCACGTAGAGGGTTCCACAGACCGGGAAGATCCGGTCCGCCAGCGCCTTGGGCAGGAAGATGTCCGCCACCGAGCCGTGTGCGGCCCCGTGTCGTTCAGCGAGCAGGGTGAGCGGGCATGTCCAGCCACTCACGGCGAGGACGACGCTCTCGAGGAACAGCGCGCCGACGGCGACCCACGTCCATGTGGTGATGTTGCCGCTCATCCCACTGTAGAGCGTGACGATCACGCACGCGCTCAGCAGCCAGAAGATGGCGGTGTGGACCCACCTGATCTGGACGATCGTGATGCGCACGTTCGTTGCCCCTCCTCGCGCACGCCCGGGCCTGGCTCCTGTCGCTCCGACGCGTGCTGAAGCTCGCGCGCGCCAGAGGGTCAGCTTCGAGCGTGCCCCGCCGCGCACCGAGGTCGAGCACTATGCCATCTCGATCACGATCGCACCGAGGCGCCGTTCGCTCTCGACGAGACGATGCGCCTCGGCGGCCTGCGCCATCGGGTAGACGCGATCGACCACGGGTCCGATGTCGCCGCGCTCAATCATGATCCGCAGCGCCTCCAACTCGACCTTTGTCTCACGCGCCAACGCGACGCGCGCGGTCTTGTCGGTCAGCCGCGTCGTGAGCACCGACCGGACCATCACGGCGAGACGGGGATTGCCCGCGAGGTAGCGACCGCCCGGGCGAAGCGCTCGCATGCAGGCGCCGTAGTGGCTCCGTGGCACCATGTCGAAGATGACGTCGAAGCGCCGACCGACGGCCGTGAAGTCCACCCTGGTGTAGTCGAGGAAGTCGCTCGCGCCCATCCGGCGCACGAACGCCTCCTTGATCGTGTGGTCGACACCGGTCACGTCCCCGCCCATGGCCCTGGCGATCTGGACCGCGTGCGCGCCGATGCTGCCGCCGGCCCCGTTCACCAGCACCGTGTCCCGAGACGAGATCTTCGCCAGGCGCATGAAGTGCAGCGCATTGAGTCCGCCGAGCGGAACGGCCGCCGGTTCGGTGAACGTCATGTCATGGGGCTTCGGCGCGATCGCCGAGTCGGCCGGGAGCGCGACGTACTCCGCGTAGGCACCCAGTCGCAGCCCGGCCGACCCGAAGACGGCATCGCCCATGGCGAACGCGGTGACACCAGGACCCAGCGCCGCAATCTCACCAGCGAAGTAGCCCCCCAGGATGCGGCGGCGAGGCCGGCGCACGCCGATCGCGAGGCGCAGCGGCAACCAGAACCACTTCACCGCATACCGGAAGCTGCGCAGTTCACAGTCGGACTTGGTGGCTTCGGCGGCGCGGACTGTGACGAGGATCTCCCCCGGCCCGGGTTCGGGCGTAGGGACGTCCTCCACGTGCAACACGTCGGGGTTGCCGTAGCGCGAGTAGCAGATGGCCTTCATCGGTGTCACGGGCTGTCATGCGCGTGGAGGGCAGTAGCGGCGGCCCCCCTTCGCGGTGGCGACCGCCGTGCCGGCTAGCACGACGGCCGACCACGCGTAACGACCAGGCCCTCCATGGGCCGCCGTGCAGGACATTGTCGGTTGGCACGGGGGTCTTACGCAGTTGTTGAGACGGGTCCTGGCCGCAACGGTTCCCAGCCAGCCGCCTTCCGACCGCCTCAGCGACCGCTCACGTCAACCTGCCGACGCCCTGCACATGGGAGTGGCCGGGCCACGGACTCGTGTTGGTCCAGCGGAGCCACACTTCTTCACGATCCCCTCACCACTTCGCGACGGCGCGCCTTCTACCCTCGTATCGGAGGTAATCCCGTGAAGGACGCTCCGGCTCTGGCCATCCTCTCGATGTCATTGGTGCTCTCGGGGTGCGTGACCATCGCGCCACCGACGACACCCCCGGCCATGGCGCCCTGCACCATCGCTGGACCACTGACCGGGACGTGGACCGACGCGCGGATGACCTCGCTGGGGCCGGCATGGGTCCGTCTCGACCTGCAAGACAACTGCGCGTTCACGTACCGCATCCAGTTGCTGTGGATGCGAATCACCGAGCACGGGGTCTACAAGACTGTCGGCGGCCATCTCGTCCTGACGCGAAGGACGTCCACGACGACCTGGCCTTACGACCGGGTGGGGCGGGAACTTCGCCTGACGGAAGCCCAGAACGAGACGTACGTCATGACGCGCTCAGGCAGGTGAGATCGCGCGCGGAAGATGACGCCGGACGAATCATCTCGGATCTCTCGGACGCGGCTAGAATCCGCGCCATGTCGATTGCGCTGACGAGAAAGGCACTGTACGACCGCGTCTGGGCCGAGCCCATGCAGAAACTCGCCAAGGCGTTCGGCTTGTCCGACGTGGCCCTCGCGAAGACCTGCCGGCGATACAACATCCCGGTGCCTCCACGCGGCCACTGGGCGAAGAAGCAGGCCGGTCGAGCAGCGCCACAGCCGCCGCTTCCCACCGAAGCCCCCAAGCGACTGGGCGACAAGGTGATTGTGGGCGCCATGGCTGCGCCCCCAGTGAAGCCGTCCCCGTCGCTCGCACCACCAGTCCATCCGCTGATCACGGCCGAAGACGATCCCGCGGCGGCCATCGAGATCCCCGAGGACCTCCGCATTCGACACCCGCTGCTCCAGTCCACCAAGGAGGCGTGGCGCATCCAGAACTCCCCGACATATCGATGGGATGTTCGGCTTCCGGAGCACTTCAGCATCGATGTGGCCAAGGCCTCACGCACTCGGGCGCTCCGTCTGCTGCAGGCGCTGTTCACCGCACTCGAGCAGCGAGGGCACGGAATCGCGTGCAGCGAGAAGCACGCCATTCTCGTGAAGGTCCTGGACGAGACCTGCGAGATCGCCCTGCGCGAACGGCTGCGTCAAACACGAACGCCTCCGAGCAAGGACCCGTACCGACGCCCCTACGACCTGACACCGACGGGCGAATTCGAGTTGCGCATCGAACAGCCGTTTCGACGCATCACGCTGCGCGATCGAGCGCAGTGGCCCTTGGAGCAGCAACTCAACCGCGTGGTCGTCCAGTTGATCCAGACGGCGCTGGCGCACAAAGCCCGCCGGGCGGAGCAAGAGCGTGCCCGTGCCGAGCAGGCGAAACGCGATCGACGTCTCGCCTTGGCCAAGCAACGTGCGCGAGAGGAGCGCGCTCGCGCCAAGCGGTTCCTACGATTGGCGGCGGCGTCGACTCGATCCAAGCGACTGGCCGCGTTCGCGGCAGAACTGCGCGACGCCGTCGGGAGTGTCGATGAGCAGACAGAGCTCGGTCGATGGCTGTGCTGGATCGACCGCTACGTGGCCGAGGCCGATCCCCTGACGCCATTCCGTAGTCGCAGGGCGACACTGACGCTGTATCACTGCGCGGCGAGCGACGACGCAGACCGCCTGGTCCGGGACGGGTTCAGAGACGGAGGCTTCGGGTACAGCGATGACGCCGACCCCGCCTACGTCGAGTTCGCCAACGTGCCGTTGGTGGGCACCTATGGGAACACGCGATGTGTGATCGTGGCCGTACCCGAAGACGACGTCTTGCCGTATGAGATTCGGCACGCGGACAAGTCGTACCGGCGGTTTCGCGTACCGACGGACGTCGTCAACCGAGTCGAGCGCCGGCTCGATGAACCCCGGCCCTGACGTAGTACGGGATTCCGGCGTAAGCGGAGCAGGTTCGAGGCGAGCCAGGCTGCGTGTCGGTGTGGCCGCAGCGCGAGTCGCGGTGGACGCCCCAGTTAGTCCAGGCGGCCGCTTGGTCACGGTGACCATGCAGGACTCGCGCGATCAGGACCTCATCGTCAACGCGGTAGTAGATCACGTAGCGCTCGACCACGAACGACCGAACGCCCGCCCCGAACTCAGGTCGAGCACGTCCCACCGCAGGCTGTTCCGCGAGCAGATTGAACCGGTCGACGATCGCGTCGATCAGCCGGTCGGCCGTCGTCTGGCTGGCGTCCTCAGCGACGTAGAGCCAGATCTCCTCGAGGTCCTGCTCGGCCAGCGGGGACAGCCGGTAGGCCATCTACGTCTTCCGGGAGGAAGTGGCTCGCCCTTTCGCCTTGACTCGATCGGCGAGCTGTCGTCCCGTGGCCTTGTCGTACGAACGGCCTTCGCCACGCGCGAGTTGATCGAACCCGGCCTGCACGTCGGCGCGAAGATGCGCACGCGCCTCGTCCCGTTCCTTCAAGAGCCGGAGCGCTTCCCGAACGACCTCGCTGGCCGTTTGGTACATGCCACTCTCGACCTTCTCGTTCACTACGCGCTCGAGCTCTGGCGTCAGCGAGACATTCATGGATCGAGCGTAGCGGTGATGCCCAATGATGTCAAATTATGACATAAACGGACATGCGTCGCCCGGCCTTCCTGTCCCTACGATTGTCCCTGTGAGCGGCCAGAACGGGCCATTTAGGGACAACGGCAGCCAACTCGCCTCGGCGAGAGATCGCTGGAATTGTTAGGAATTAGGCCTGAAATTGAGGATCGCGGGGAGGAAATCGGCCGTTTAGCAAACCGCCGCCTTCAGCCTCTCGGCCACCTCACCGTTCGAGTCGCTGCGCTCCCTCACGGTAAACCGTAGCGAGGGCACAGACGATCAGGATACCGCAGATCGACGGATTGGCGCGACAGGCAGAGGCTGGCGCTCCTCTCCAGGGGCATCGCGCCCAAGGGGCACCGAGGGCGCCGGCGTGCTGCGGCCGGACAGAGGGCCTGCGCTCGGTCCCCCGAGACGCTACGACGGCACCCCCAGGCTCGCCCAGAGGCGCGTGGGCACCGCATCCCGTAATGCCCAGCGAATCGTGATGGGTCGGCTTCCCTCCCACTCGATGAAATCCACGTCGCCGCAGTAGGTGAATGGTGAGGACCCGCCCGAAGCCGTCTTCTTCGCTGGCCGCACGAACAGGTGAACGGCGTAGCCCTGGTCGCGGTGCCGGCTCAGCCGCTGGCCGTCGGCGCTCTCGGGCGACGTGCGATTCTGACTCTGCCACTGGAACACCGCCGGCGAGAGGAACGTATCGCCGTACTTGAACTCCTGGCTGTGCCCGCGCTTGTCCAGCGTCACGAGGAGGAAGATGTGACCGCTGCGCGCAACGTAGCCGACGTTCCAGATCGCCTTCGAGAACTCCATGCCGAACAGCGGCGGAATCTCCTCGCGGCTATAGGCTTGCCAGATCACCGCCTGGTCTCTCCGTCGCCCTTCCGGGAACAGATGCCAGGCGTCACCACGCCGCTCGAACGCCACCGAATGGCGCGTGCCGGGCAGCCCAGCGTCCGGGCCGAACCAGCGCCGCAGGATGGCCGGCAGCTCGTTGGGGCCGCCGTCGATCCGCCGGATCACGTTGACGGCAACCTTGACGAAGTCTGCCCGGTGGACGTCGCCGTCGATACGCACGTCGGTCGTGCCCTCCGGGATCTCCGGATGCTGCGCGCGATCGGGCAGGAAGAGAATCGGCCTGCCACCCGCGTGGCTGACTTTGCAGACGAACGACTGGTCCGGTGTGGAGTCCGGGTGCGGGCGATCGAAGTACTCGTCCAACCTCCACTGGACGACTTCACGGACGAGTTCCTGAAGGGGTGCTCGTAGCCCGCGCGACTCGGAGAACGTCGTCCTGAAGGTGCCCTGCTCGTAGGCGAAGTACGCGACGTTCCCGGTGCCTCGTCCGCCAACCCAGGCCTCGACGGGATTGCGCTCCAGGAGGCGCCTAAGTGCGGATCGGTCCGCCAACGCGCCGCCGAACTCCTCGGCCAGCCTCGGGCTCCGTTGAGCCAGGCTGTTCACTCGGGCCGCCAGGTCCTCCATGGAAATCGCCCCGGGGAGTGCGTCGGCATCGAGCATCGCCTTCAGGACGAGCATCTTGAAGCTGCGCGTCATCTCGGTCGTTTCGAGCGCCATCAGGAACTGGCGATGGGCCTCGAACGCTCGGCCGAGGTCGCCGGGAAGATCGCCCATCTCTCGGGCGAAGGCCAGCCAGCTACCGTACCGGGTCCGTACGCTGCGGAGATTGAACCCGTCGTGGTGCGCTTCGCTTGCCGTCGGACGTTCACCGTGCAGCTCTCTGAAGTCCTCGTAGTACCTGCGGAGTGCCTGGTCCTGCGATCCCGGAGGCTGCGCGAGCTTCCTGAGGATCTCGATGGCCTCCAACTCGTAGGTGACTTCGCAGCCGGGCGGAAGCGGCCACTCCCCCGCTTGCACCTTCTCCAGACAGTTGAAGACGTGTTGCCGGCCTGCCGGGAGATCGAACAGCGTCTGGACCTTGACGAGGAAGACGCGGTGATTGCCGATGTAGTCAACCACGCGCAAGAAGGACTTCCCCTCGGCCACGCGCAGCCCGCGGCCGAACTGCTGCAGCCAGACGATGCGCGATTCCGTCGGACGCAGCATGAGCACGGCGTCGAGGGCTGGCAGGTCCACGCCCTCGTTGAACATGTCCACCGCGCACACGACGTCGAGTTCCAGGGCCGCGAGCCGCTCCAGTGACAGCGCCCTCGGCGCACTCGTCGGGCCCGCGTGCACGGCCACGGCCCGCACACCCTGTTCGGTGAAGAACCGCGCCATGAAGTCGGCGTGTCGCTGGGACACGCAGAACGCCAGGGTGCGCGTTCCGGGTCCGGCGTGCTTCCGCCACTGTTCCAACGCGTTGAGCGCACGCTCCTGCGTCGCCACGGCTTGCGTCAAGGCCTCTTCGTCGAAGCGCGTGCTTCGCCACGGGATGTTCGTGTAGTCCACGCCGTCCGGAACGCCGACGTACCGGAAGGGACTCAACAGCCCGCGTTTGATGCCCTCGGCGACATCGCACCGGTAGACGAGGTTCTCCTGGCAGAGCGCCAGCAGGTCTCCACCGTCCGTCCGTTCCGGGGTTGCGGTCAGGCCGAGGAGGAACCTGGGCTCGAAGTGCTCGATCAGCCGCCGATAGGTCTGCGCGGCCGCGTGGTGGAACTCGTCAACGACGATGTAGTCGAAGGCATTGGGCGCGAAGCGCTGCAGGTGGTGGTTGCGGCCGAGCGTCTGGATGGACGCGAACACGACGTCGGCTTCGACGTTCTTCTCATCACCGGTGCAGAGCCCGAGCGATGCAGACGGGCGGATGCGACGGAACGTGTTTAGGGCCTGGCCGAGAATCTCCTCGCGATGCGCGACGAACAGCACGCGCCGGTACTCGGGTCGCGCGGAGTCGAACGCGCTGAGCCACGTCTTGCCGAGGCCGGTCGCCAGCACGACGAGGCCAGCCGAGTAGCCGCTGCGCCGAGGGCCCTCGAGGGCAGCCAGCGCCTCCTCCTGGACGGAGTGAGGCACGACCAGCGTCAGTGGCTCGGGTCCGACCTCCGTGGCAGCAACCTTGAGCGCCGTGAGGGCACTGCGACGGGCGCGGTACGCCTCGACCCAGTCCCTGGTCAGCGGTCGCACCGACGGGTGGTTCCACAACTCCTCGAAGGCGGTCTCGACTGCGGCCCAGCCCTCGACGTCCACCGACGACAGCACCCGGTAGTTCCATTCGACGGCGCTCGTCAGGGCAGACTGGCTGAGGTTCGAACTCCCCACGAAGGCAACGCCGAAACCGGCGCGACGCCGCAGCAGGTAGGCCTTGGGGTGAAAGGCGCGGCCGAGCCATTCGTCATCCAGGTGGCCGCATTCGAACACCCGCACGTCGGCGCGGCCCGCCAAGTCCAGCAAGCGCAGCAGGGCGTCCGGGTCCGTCACCCCGCGGTAATCGCCGGTCAGCAGGCGCAGGCGCCCACCGCGGGTCAGGACGTCTTCGAGGTGAGCGGCCACAGCCTGCACGCCGGCGGGCAGGACGAAGGCGACAGCGATGTCCACGGCGCTCGCCTCGGCAAGCTCACGCACGAGATGCCGCAGAAACGGGTCGGCGTCGCCTCCGGTCACGAGCGGGCCGCGCAGCGCGGGCACGTCGTGGATGGTCCGCCCCGCGTCGGTCAGGTAGTTCGCTCGTGACGGAACGACGTGTCGCACACCTCCCCGCGGGTCCGGCACGTCTCCCCTGTAACGAGGAATCACGTGCACGTGCAGGTGGAACACCGTCTGTCCTGCGGCCTCACCGACGTTGATCCCGACGTTGAACCCGTCCGGATCGTGGCCGCGCACGATCGCGGCCCTCGCCACGTCGATCGCCTCCGTGAGGGCTACGCGCTCTTCCCGACTGGCATCGAACCAGCTGGCAATGTGTCGCCGCGGCACCAGCAGGGCGTGGCCGGGCGTGACGGGGAACGCGTCCCAGAGTCCCACGACGAGGTCGCTCTCGAAGAACACGCGACCGGCGTCGGGGCGGCAGAAGGGACAGGCGGGGTCCATCGGAAGGGCACTACGGAGTGACGCAGACGACGTCGATCACGAGGTGACCCTCGAGGCCGGCACCGACGCAGTCGCGGCAGCGCCAGCGCGGGATCGGGCGCTTCGCGATCCGGACCATCTGGCAGACGGGGCACCGGTGCGCGTACCGTGTGCGACGGGTGTCTCGCTCCCCGCGCGTGGGCAGTGGGACAGGGTCGCGGCTAGCCAACGGCCGGGACCGGCAGCCAGCCACTGCACGGGCCGTGGGCTCGACCTGCGCCAGGGTCATCAGGCGCTTCCACTGGCTGCCGTGGGCACGCGCGGCCGTGCCGTGCCGCTGGAAGACGGCGGCGTGGGCGAGTTCGTGAATCAGCAGGGGGCGCAAACGCCGCGCCGGCCATCGCGCGACGTCGGCCCGGATCTCGATCCGGTTGCGGCGCCCATCGAAGCGGGCGAGGCTGCGTCTGAACCGGGGATTCACCTCCACGCGCGGCAGAGACGCGAGTCTCAGCAGATAGCCGGCCGCACGCCACGCTTCGGCGGCGGCACGCGCGCAGTCGGCGAGGCTGCGAGGAACGTCGTGGCGGGTGCCCATCGGGGCCGAAGCTCTTGGCGTGGCCACTGGGGCGGCATTCTAGACTGGGGTTGGTTGCAGGTCAGCAAGTGCTCGGGCACGACCGTGAGCCCCGGTCATCGCCGTTCGGGCCCGGCAGAGCGCAAGGGGCACTCCGTCTGCTGGCTCGTGGCCGGCCCACTTGAGGCAGCGCGTTCTTCCCGGCCGCCTCAGTCGCCCAGGCGACACCGCCGGAGGGGTCTCACCGGCAGCGCCGACTGTGCTGTCGTCGGCCGGACTTCGACCTGGCTCGCCGGACGCGCTTCAGCAGTTCCTCTGCGAACTGTGACCGCGTCAACTCGGAGCTCATGCAGTCACGCGCTTGCGTGGCCGCCCACCCTTGGCCCCGTTGGCACGCGCCGCGGCGGCCTTCGCCTTCGAGCGTCGTCGGCCGCCTCGCTGTCCCGTCGCCCGCGCGAACAACCGCGTGCCGAACGCCCGCTCCACGAGGCCGGGCACGTACACGTCCACGTCCAGCGATGGCCAGGACAGGGCGTCTCCGGCGGGCGAGATGCTGATGGCGTCGAGGGCCGACGCCGGTACCGCATCGAGGCCCGGAACGACCTGGCGAGGAATCGTCATGACGCCCCCGCTGCGGAATCCCAGATCGATGGCGTCGCGGGCGGCATCGTAGCGCGCCTCGACAATCGCGGACGGGTCCTGGGCGCGGGCCTCGCCGCGGGCGCGGGCGCGATCGAAGCGTTCACGGTCCTTCGCGGTCACCTTGGCGGCGGGCATGGAGCTTCTCCCACTCCGATCGGAGGAACTCGGCGTGTCGTGCGACGAGTCGTTCGGCGCGCCGGACGTCGCGGTCTGCGATCGCGCCGACGATCTCGACCGCGTGATGGGTGGCCAGATCGATCTTCACGATGGCACCAGCCCTCGCAACATGCACGTGCGGCGGCGGATGATCGAGGGTGTAGATTCTGACCTCGAATCCGGCCTCGCGGATGAGCGTCGGCACGATGCGAGTCTACCGAAGGCCTTGGGTTGAATCAAATCCGCCCGATTCGCCCGGTTCGCCTGTGCCGCGCAGCCCTTGCAGCTCGACGCGCCGTGCGCGTCCTGCGAACCGGGAGGCTGAAGCACGGCGAGACGCTCGCACGCGCGGGCCACACCTCCGAGGTGTCGAACACCACGGTGAAGCCGAGGCCGACCGTGAAGAAAGCTTCCGTTACCGCTCGTACGCCGAGTCGTGGTCGGGATGGAGGGACACCAACCGGAGCAGGTCGCCGTCGCGATACCCAATCGCCCGAATCTGCTGACTCAGACGGATGGAGTAGACCCCGGCGCCGCACGGGCCCTTCAGGTGGGCGATGTGCTCCCATTGGTAGCCGGTGTGACGATAGAGCGCGTTCCAGTCCAACCCTCTCAGGCGACCGATCGAGGCAACCACCTGCTTCAGTTGCTCGGCGGACAGCCGGAAGAAGAGGTCCTGGAACTCCGGGCTGTCGAGGTCGAGCCGGACCCGGTTACTTGCCGCCACGGCGACGTCCGGGACGCTCATGCCATCATGCTATCGTGCGGCCAGTCAGGCGGGCACGCGAAGGCAGAAGCTCGTCTCGCCGTGCTCGACGACCGAGAAGCCCCCCGTGACCCGCCGAAGCGCCTCGCGGCACCCCGGCGTGAATCTGTCGTGCAGTTCGATCATCACGCAACGCACGTCGTCCATCCAGTCGCAGGACTCCAGGACCTCCTTTTCGGCACCCTCGATGTCCATCTTCAGCACGTCGATCCTGGAGATCGCATGTTCCCGCATCAGGGTTCGCATGGACGCCGCTCGCACCCTCACGCCCCCCGGACCGTCGAGGGTGAAGAGCCCCCACTTGCCGGCCCGGCCGCTGGAGGCGTCGGGTTCCATGATGCGGACCTCGCCATCGTGACTCCACAAGGCGGCGCGCACCGGCACGATGGCGGGATAGGGTCGCGTGTTGCGGACCAGCATCTCGAAGTTCGACGCGTCCGGCTCGATCGCCAGCACCCTCGCCTGCGGGAACCGGTGGACGAAGGAGATCGAGGCGATGCCGATGTTCGCACCCGCGTCCACGATCGTCGGACGGCTCGAACGGGATCTCGAAGTCGTACTCCAGTCGCCGCAGGATGAGGTCGAGCGTCAAGATGTCCGTCGTACCCAACCGGATCTCAATCGGGTGCCGGATGCCCGCAACGCGCGCGACGGCCTCACTCGGCCGGCCACACAGGAGGCACGCCGCTTCGGCGACGACACCACGGAGCCCCAGGTGCCGTCCATGGGCCCGGAGGCTCCGGCGGAGCGCGCTCAGCGCCACGCCTGCCTCGCTCACCACGAGCCCTCGTGCCGCGAGCGCAAGCCACACGCCCTGCCGTATGGCGACGCTCTGCCGCGCACGTCGTCGGTCATGAGTGTCCCTATCGTATGAACGCGAGTCAGGGCGGCGCAGCAGGGATCGGCAGGCAGCGCCTGTCCATCCTGGAGCTCAACCCGCTTCGCGAGCTCGCGTCCGACCGGGCGAACGGCGGCGTGCTCTGCGCCCGCGCCTTTCTGGACGAACTTGCCCGATTCGCCGACCTGACCGTCGCAGGCAGCACCCCGTCCGGCGCAGCGACGCCTTACCGGCTCGAGTACACCTTCCGGGGGGGACTGTTCAGGTTCTTCAGTCCTCAATCGTTCCGCCGGGCCCTGCGGCTCGCCAGACGAACACGGCCGGACATCATCACGTTCAACTTTCCGTGGCTGGGGTGGATCGGCATCGCGCTCGCCCGGATCCTCGGCGTGAGCGCCGTGTACCGCTCCCACAACGTCGAGTTCCTGCGGCTCAGAGAGCTGGGCTACGTCTGGTGGCGCCTCTTCTTCGTCTACGAGCGGTGGCTGTGCCGCAACGCCGATCTCGTCCTGACCGTGTGCCGCGGCGACGAGCGAATCTACCGTTCGGTCTTCGGACTGCGACCCGACAGAACCCGCACCGTCCCGCCGCATCTCGACACGGTGTTCCGTTCGTCCGACACGCGGGCGAGGGCGCGCGGCGAGCTCTGTCGCCGACTGGGACTCGATCCCGCATCGACGATCATGCTCTTCTTCGGTGCGTTGGAGTATCAGCCGAACCGTCAGGCCCTGGTGAATCTGAGGGACGAGGTCGTGCCGCGGCTGCGCCGCCGCGCGGCGGCCTTCTCGGTGATCGTCTGCGGCGAGCGACTGGAGGTCGGGCTTCGACGCTCCCTCGAGTCGCTGCCCGAGTTCAGGCTGCTTGGGTGGGTCGACGATCTCGAGCCGGTCCTCGCCGGGGTGGATCTCCTCGTGTCCCCTCTGAGCAGTGGCGGAGGGATCAAGATGAAGTGCCTGCTGGCTCTCCGGTCGGGGTGCCCGGTCGTTGCGACGCGATCGGGTGCGAGGGGGGTGACGACGCGCGAGTGGCCCAATCTCCTTCACGTGGTCGGCAACTCCGCGTGGGACGACTTCGTGTCCGCGCTGATCGCGCAACCTCCCAAGGCGCAGGCACCGCCGACGCCGACAGTCGTTCCGCTCGAGACAGTTCTCTCCGCGTTGTGCCCTGGAGCGACTGGCGGAGGGCGCCCCGAGTGACGCTGACCCCGCAGTCCCGTGGCGGGGGCCCCGTTCTCACTCGGAGGGCGTCACGATGGAACGTCTTGGTGCGGTGAGGTATCCCGCGAGGTACAGAGGGACGATCAACGGCGCGAAGAGGAGATCGTAGCGGTTCGCGGGTGTCTTCAGGCCGCCAGGAACTGGCCCCAATGAGGCCCGCTGTCGTCCCGCCGCGAAGATCCGTGGCGCCATCCACCGAAGCGAGGCTCGCGCGGGGGCGATCGCATGCTCGACCGCCGTCGTTCCGACGTAGAGGACCCTCAGGCCGGCGCGCCGTGCTCGCAGACACAATTCGATGTCTTCGCCTGAACGAAGTGAGCCAGGCGTCCGTCCGAGGCACTCGAGGAAGTGCGGTCCGGGAACACGCTCACGGTGGAGTCCGAACGACGCGCCGATCACCCAGGCCGTCTCCCGGAGCTGCGGTCCGTGATCGAAGATCGAGTAGTAGGCGCGCAGACGGGCTGCACGGGCGAACAGGAACTCCCTCGACTCCCAAAGCGGGACGACACGGCTGCCCACGATGCCGGTCGCCGGCATGTCGAGCGCGGCGCGCATCTCGGCTATCCAGTTCGGGGCGGGGATCGCATCCGCGTCGAGCAGGAGCACAAAGTCCGACGCGCTCTCCCGAATGCCGCGGTTGCGGGTGACCGAGAGAGGCAGCGGCGCGGCCTCGCAGTAGCAGAATTCGATCGATGGGGAGGACAGCGTTGCACACAACCTGCGGAGCGTGTCGCTCTTCTGCTGATCGTACAGGCGGACTTCGTAGCCGCGACCGGCGAGGCTCTGGTGCGCGAGCCCCTGGAGCACTCGCGCCAGCAGGTCGTCCGGTTCGTTGTACCTCGTCACGACGACGGAGACGTGCATGGACAAAATTCGATCGGGACGAATTATTCTTCTCCACGGACTTCCGTGCGGCCGGTGAGCGTCATCGCCAATGCGCAGCCATTATCATGGACACAGCAAGTGGCTTCCCCAAGGGGAGTGTCCGCGGCGCGCCCGGCGCGGCGTGAACTCGACGCGACGTCGGAGACGGATGGGATGAGGGACGGCCGGGCGCTGGTGTTGGTGATCGTGGTGTGGGCGCTGGCGGCGGGCGTCGGCCGCGCCCAGGAACCCACCACGCCCACGCTCCGCGTGGGTGACCTGCCGGACGATGCGCGCATCGACGGACGCCTGGAGGAGCCCGCGTGGCAGTCGGCCGATACCGCCGACGCCTTCACCCAGACCGACCCGTCAGAGGGCACGCCGCCGTCGGCGCGGACCGTCGTCCGAGTCCTGGCCAGCCGCAGGGCGCTCCTGATCGGCGTCGACTGCACGCAACCCGACGGGGTCGGGGTGGTGAGCTACAGCGTGCGGCGCGACGCCCCGCTCACCTCGGAGGATCACGTCCGCCTCGTGCTGGGCCCGTTCCTCGACGGCCGGTCCGGCTATGTCTTCGCGGTCAACCCCAGTGGCGCGCGCTACGACAGTCTGATCAACCCGGGCGGCGAAACCGACAACCCGGAGTGGGATGGCATCTGGACCGCCGCGACTGAGCAGCACGCCACTGGGTGGAGCGCCGAGATCTGGATTCCCCTGCAGACGCTCAGCTTCAAGCCCGGCCTGCACGAGTGGCATTTCAACGTGCAGCGACGCTTCCAGCGCCTGCTGGAGACCGTCCGCTGGGCGTCGCCCCTGCGTCAGTACCAGGTCATGCAGACGAGTCGCGCCGGGGTGCTCACCGGCCTGCCGGAGGCCGACCTCGGGCGCGGGCTCAGCATCCGGCCGGCGGTGACGACGGGCGGCGGGATCCCGGCGCCTGGCGCCTCGATCGACGGGGAGTTCCACCCGAGCCTCGATGTCACGCAGCGCCTGGGCTCGAACACCCTCGCGTCGGTCACGGTGAACACCGATTTCGCCGAGACCGAGGTCGACACGCGGCGCACCAACCTCACGCGGTTCCCGCTCTTCTTCCCCGAGAAGCGCACGTTCTTCCTCGAGGGTGACGA
>Ga0114939_10001215_pt1 | contig 20570 bp, 15 predicted proteins | sample AshMeaCrysSpring_FD_87196 | JGI IMG/M metagenome (GOLD analysis project Ga0114939, IMG submission 87196) | Groundwater microbial communities from Big Spring, Nevada to study Microbial Dark Matter (Phase II) - Ash Meadows Crystal Spring | ecosystem: Environmental > Aquatic > Deep subsurface >...
AGAAGAGGGTTGGTCTTCACTACAACGAGTTTTCGAAGAGCCCCCCTGTATTTATGCGGCTCGGCGGGACACGGAGGCCAGAAAATCGCGAAAAATCGCCTCCAGTTGAGAAAGTCGGGTTAGCATCCCGCCGGCGACCAGACCAAGCAGGCCTCCCGCCAGCGCCGGCAAAGCCCCTGCCAAAACGGGCAGCGACTCCACCGCATGGGCCACTTCTTCGACCGCATGGAGCAAAGGAGCAATCCCATGCAGCACAATCCCACCCCCCACCAGAAACATCGCGGCCGTTCCAAGGACCGACAACCCCCGCATCAGATAGGGAGCCGCCGCCAGAATCCACCCACCCATGGCCCGTGCGGGAGCCTCTCGCCGCGCACTGAGCCATCCCCCGAGGTCATCCAGCTTCACAATGCCCGCCACGAGACCGTAAACGCCCACGGTCATCAGCACCGCAATCGCCGCCAGCACGCCCACCTGCACGGGAAACGCAGAACCCGCCACCGTCCCCAGCGTGATCGCAATAATCTCGGCGGAGAGGATAAAGTCCGTGCGCACTGCACCACGAATTTTCGCAGCCTCCGAATGTGGCTCGGCGGTTTCCGGTTCCTTGTGGCCGGAATCATGTGCGGGGAAAAATTTGTGGAGGAGTTTCTCGGCCCCCTCGAAGCAGAGATACAAGCCGCCGACCATCAGGAGGGGGGTCACCGCCCATGGGGCGAAGGCACTCAGCACGAGGGCCGCCGGAACTAGGATGAGCTTGTTGACAAACGATCCTTTTGCGACCGCCCAGACGACTGGCAGTTCGCGGGACGAGGCGACGCCGGCGACTTGTTGCGCGTTGAGGGCAAGGTCATCGCCAAGGACGCCCGAGGTCTTGGCGGCGGCGACCTTCGTCATTGCCGCCACGTCGTCGAGCACCGAAGCAATATCATCCAACAATAACAGCAAACTTCCCCCTGCCATGCGCGCACCGTTTAGCAGAAGTCTCCGCGCACCGCAACCGCGACGACGCGAAGGGGTCAGGAATGGGTCCCGGAAAGAGGTCAGTCACGCGTTTTATCACATAATATCAAGGCAAAGGATTTGCGTGTTGAATACAAAGTGGCGGTTTATCTCCTTATGAACCGGGGGGACAGCCCTGTGGCCAAGCTCTCGGGGCCACAAACAAACAGACGATAATACGCGGGACTTCTTGGCTGCGAGCCGCTATTCGAGCCCAACGCAGTTACAGCCCGCCTCCCGCAAGTCGTAGCAGATGGCTTGTGATCCCACACGGGGGGGGGAACGCCAGCAACGCCAACCGCTGCGGCGGCCGCAATGGTCCATCCCCGCGCGGGTGGGGAAAACTCTGGTTTGACAAGAAGTTACGCCGACAGAATGAAGAAAAAAAGCGGTTTTGCCAGGGTATCAGAAAGGTTGGTTTTGGGGATCGACCCAGTCCTCCGCGATGAGTTGGATTCCCGAGAGGTTGACTTCACGGCGACCCGATTTTCCCTCCGGCCCGATGCGTTCGATGAGGTATCCTTGGCAGTTTGGGGACGAGGAAACCGAGAGGAGGTCGAAAGACTCGGGAGCGTTGCGTGAGATAAAGTCGAGAACTTTGCGATGGGTTCTGGCGTTGATATTATCCGCGAGATGCCACTTGGAGAGGTTGTAATCGCGGCCCTTCCAAGTCACGCCGAAATTTTTCCGAGGTCGTGTGCGGCTATGAGAAACGCTCCGCCCCCGGGAACGATGGCCGGCAACGGGGCCGGCAGGCGGGAAACCACTTCAGCCCCCACCGCGCCAACATGCAGGCAATGGAGGCCGACACTCAAGGCCGGTTGACCCAGGTCATTCGTCTTTGCCCAGCAATGATCAAGCGCAAGCCTTTGCGGTGGGGGGGATTGAGCGGGTAATGGCATGGTTGACTTCGTGGAATCCTACTACGGGGGTGGGACAACGGCAGTCCCTTCCACCGGAAAAATTTTATTTTTTTCCCGGCCTCAGGCCCCGGCGGGGTCGTTGGCGGGGAGGGAGACGCGGCCGGCGAGGGCGCGCTGGAGGGTGAGGGGGTCGGCGTGGTCGAGGCCGCCGCCGGCGGGGAGTCCGTGCGCGATGCGGGTGATGCGGGCGGGGGAGGCGGCGAGGGCCTGGCGGAGGTAGTGGGTGGTGGCCTCGCCTTCGACATCGGCGCTGAGGGCGAGGATGACTTCGGAGGGGTGTTCGCGGGCGACGCGTTCGAGGAGACCGGCGATGCGGAGTTCGTCGGGGCCGATGTGGTCGAGGGGGGAGAGCCTGCCGCCGAGGACGTGGTAGAGTCCGCGGAAGGTTCCGGTGCGTTCGATGGGGAGGATATCGGTGGGTTGTTCGACGACGCAGATTTCGCGTCCGCCGCGGGCGGGGTCGGCGCAGAAGGCGCAGAGGTCGTCGGTGGCGAAGAACCCGCAATTTTGGCACGGTCGCAGGCCGGAGGCGGCAGCGGAAATGGCGGCGGCGAGATCGGCCGGGCGGGCGTCGCGGGAGGAGACGAGAAAGAGGGCGATGCGTTCGGCGCTGCGGGCTCCGATGCCCGGAAGGCGGCGCAACTCGCGGGCGAGCCCGAGGAAAGGGGCCGGGTAATCCTGCGGGCCATGACGCGAGGGCCCGGCGGCGGTCTCCCGCATGGTGGTTATTTGCCGAAGAGCATGGCCTGCTCCCGGGGATCGTCGCCGCCTTTGCGGGCCCGTTCGACCCGCCGGATGTAGAAGTCGAGGGCGGCGTCGGGGATGCCGGTGATGCGGGCCTGTTGGAATTCCTCGACCGCCTTGTCCCAGCGCTTGTCGCGGAAGTAGAGAACGCCGCGCCAGAAGTGGTCGCGGCTGCGTTCGCGTTCGGGCGAGAGGGCGTTCTTCGGGGAGAGGATTTCGTAAAGCTCGATGTGGCGGCGTTGGCCCGAACCTTTGAGGACCTCGATGGGGCGGGCTTCGAAGGTTTCGCCGGCGATTTCAAACGTTTCCGGCCCGATGAGGGTGCGGCATCCGTAGGTCCCGCAGGCGGCGCAAAGCCGGCGCGCGAATTCGACGGGGGCCCCCGCGACGCTGAAATTGGCGAGTCGGGCACCGCCGTAAGCGGCGGCGATCATTTCGCCCGAGTTGATGCCGACGCGGAAATCGAAGCGTCGCTGCCAGGTGGCGTCGCATTCTTTGTTGAGGATATCGAGGCGGGCGAGGAGGTCGATCGCGGCGCGGCAGGCTTTTTCGGCGTGTTTCTCGTCGGGGACGGGCGCGCCGAAGACGACGCGGAGGCTTTCGCCTGTGCATTCATCGAGGTAGCCGCCGGTTTCGACGAGGTAGTCCGAGGCGGTCTGGAGGTAGAGGTTGGTCATGGAGGCGTAGTCCTCGGGCTCCATGAGGCCCATGAGTTCGTTGTGATTCTGGACTTCGCAGACGATGACCGTGCCCTCGACGAGGTGGCCCGGGAAGGTGGCGGGCACGTCACCGTTCACCAACCGGGTAAAATCCGACCGCGAAACCCGCTGGGAAAAGAGCCGCTCGATGGCCTTTTTCCGCGATCCGTCGCCGGTGCGCCCCCATGCCATGCCTGTGCAAAAGCTGAAAATAACCGCGAAGACCGACGGGAAGGGGGAAAAATAGACCCCGTAGAGCGAGACGACGACCGAGAACGTGAGCAACAAAAAAACCGCCGTCGCCGCCACAACCGCCTTGAGGGCCGGGCGTGTGATATCGACGGTCGTCCATGCCACGCCGAAGGCGAAGACGACGAATGCGAAAATCTGCGCCCAGTGGAGCTTGTCGGCGGTGGGAGCCTTCGCGGCCAGCCCGAGCGCCTTTTTCATCACAAGATCGGGCGTGGTGGTGATCCAGCCGGTGGCGGCAAGGATGAGCACGAGCAGCGCGCTCGCGGTTCCGATGAGCAGAGTCGCCTTGAAATGTCTCACGGTCGCTGCGGATGGGTTGGGTGGACGTGCATGGGATCCCGCATATAAAGCGGACAGATGCCCGCAAGATCAAGCCCGCAGTATGGGCCATGATCGGCGCGAAACTCATACGGCGAGGGGGCGAACCTCCGCGTGGGCCCGAATTTCGGCCCGGCCAGAGCCTCGCCCCGCCGGCATCATCGATGACCCGTCGGGGCTCTCCGCTTGTGGTATCGGCTTCCGCTTGGATTTGGGCGACGGCGCGGCTTGATACGCGGAAACCACGGCCGCATTCCCCCGGGGTAAAACTCCGGCTCAAGGCTGTCCCGGTGACGGCCGGGGGAATTTGCGGGCGAGGGCGGCGAGGCCGGGTGTGCCGGGGAGGCGGAGGGCCCCGGCGAGCAACCCGAGGTAGTCGGCGCGGGGAATCTCGACGCCGCCGAAAAGCGCGAGGTGGGGGGTCGTCCACTGGGTGTCGAGCAAAACGAACCCGCCCGCCCGCAGCAGGGTCGCCAACCATGCGAGCGCGGCCTTCGACGCGCCGGGGAGGTGGTGGAACATCGACTCGCCGAAAAACGCCCCGCCGATGCGGACGCCATAGAGTCCGCCCGCAAGCCGGCCGTCGCGCCACACCTCGACCGAGTGGGCGCGGCCGGCGCGGTGGAGGGCGAGGTAGCTGCGCGCGATGACCGGGTCGATCCAGGTTTCCGCGCGGTCCGCGCAGGCCGAAATGACGTGTTCGAATGCCGAATCGACCCGGAAATCCCAGGCCGGGTCGGCGACCTCCCGGCGGGCTCCGCGCGGGATTTTGAAACGGTCGAGCGGGAGGATTCCGCGGGGGTCGGGCGAGTAGAGGCGGATGCGGCCTTTCCCGTCGGCCATGGGGAAGAGTCCCTCCGCGTAGAGAGCCAGGAGTTTTTCGGGTGGAATCAGGATTGCCATCGGCGCGCGGTAGTTTATTTTGTGCGGGGTGAAAACGCTCGCCTCAATTTTCTTGCTCGCACTGGCTGCCCTTCTGGGCGGATGCGCCGTCGCCGAACAGGACGCCGCCTCGGTCGGCACCCAGCTCCAGGATGGCCTGCAGGGCCGGGGCCGGATTGTTCCGAACGACCCGATGTCCGACGCCTTCGGGGCCGACTACCGCTAGGCCGCGCCAATGCCTCCGGCACCATCGGTCGAAGACCGCGTCCTCATTCTGGACTTCGGTTCCCAATACACCCAGGTCATTGCGCGCCGTGTGCGCGAGTGCCGGGTCTATTCCGAGATTGTCCCCTTCTGGACGAAGGCGCGGGACCTTGCCGGGATGCGGCCGAGGGGGATCATCCTCTCGGGCGGTCCGGCCAGTGTGTATGCCAAGGGCGCGCCGAAGGTGGACCGCGGGATTTACAAACTGGGGGTGCCGGTGCTGGGTATTTGCTATGGGATGCAGTTGCTGGCCCGCGATCTCGGCGGCGCGGTCGAGCGCTCCGACCGCCGCGAATACGGCGCCGGCCGTCTGACCGTTGACACGAAGACGCCGCTCTTCGACGGCCTCCCGCGCGAGATCGATGTCTGGAACAGCCACGGCGACAAAATCACGGGCCTGCCCGCCGGATTCCGCGCGATCGGAAAAACCGAAAATTCGCCGCACGCGGTGATCGCCGACCCGGCCCGCAATCTTTACGGCCTCCAATTCCATCCCGAGGTCGCGCACACGCCGCGCGGCACGGCCATTTTGAAAAATTTCCTGCTCGGCATCTGCGGGTGCCGTCCGAAGTGGACGATGGGGTCGTTCATCGCGAGAACGTGCGAGGCCATCCGCGAGCAGGTCGGCGGCGACAAGGTGATTCTCGGCCTGAGCGGCGGGGTCGATTCCTCGGTCGCGGCCGCGTTGATCCATCAGGCGATCGGCGACCAGCTCACGTGCATTTTTGTCGATAATGGATTGCTGCGCGCGCGCGAGGCGGAGGCGGTCGAGCGGCTTTTCGCCGGCGAGTTCCGAATCCGGATGAAGCGGGTGGATGCCTCCGCGCGATTCCTCGGCAAACTGCGCGGAGTCACCGATCCCGAGCGGAAACGCAAGATCATCGGCAACGAATTTATCAAAGTCTTCGAGGCCGCCGCGCGCGACCTCCGGCGCGAGGCCCCCGGCAAATACCGCTTCCTTGCCCAGGGAACGCTTTACCCGGATGTCATCGAGAGCGTTTCCATCTCGGGCAATCCCGCCGCCCTCATCAAGAGCCACCACAACGTGGGAGGACTCCCCGAGCGCATGAAATTCGAGCTCGTCGAGCCGCTCCGACAGCTTTTCAAAGACGAGGTCCGCAAGGTCGGCGCCCAGCTCGGTCTGAGCCGCGAGATTGTCCAGCGTCAGCCATTTCCCGGCCCCGGCCTTGCCGTGCGCGTGCTCGGGGACATCACGGCCGAGAAGCTGCGGATGGTCCGCGAAGCCGACGCGATTGTGATCGAGGAAATGAAGACCTCGGGCTGGTATTACAAGGTCTGGCAGTCGTTCGCCGTCCTCCTTCCGGTCAAGTCGGTGGGAGTCATGGGCGACGAGCGCACCTACGAAAACACGGTCGCCATCCGCGTGGTCGAAAGCCGCGACGGCATGACCGCCGACTGGGTGCGGCTTCCGCCGGCCCTGCTCGCCCGCATTTCCTCGCGCATCATCAACGAGGTCGCCGGCGTCAACCGCGTCTGCTACGACATCTCGAGCAAGCCCCCCGCCACCATCGAGTGGGAATAAGGCGCCGCCCGGCGCACCGGTTCCCGCATGCCCGAAAATGCGGACTTCTCAAAGCGGGGCGGCGGTGTATCTTTGAGGCATGAGCTCCCCAGGTTCCTCCCGCGACGCGTCCGAGCACAGCATCAACATGATCCAGGTGATCCTGATTTCCGCGACGGCGGCGATCGGCGGGTTTCTCTTCGGGTTCGACAGCGGAGTGATCAACGGGACGGTGGACGCGCTGCAGGCGGCCTTCAAATCGACCTCGGTGGGATCGGGGTTCAACGTGGCCTCGATGTTGCTGGGGTGTGCGGGGGGCGCGTTTCTGGCGGGAACGATGGCCGACAAGTTCGGGCGCCGGAATGTGATGGTGGTGACGGCGGTCTTTTTTGCGGTGAGCGCATGGGGGTCCGGGATCGCGAAAAGTTCCGAGGAATTTGTATTTTACCGGGTTTTGGGCGGGTTCGCGGTCGGGGCGGCGAGCATTCTCTGCCCGGCCTACATCAGCGAGGTCGCGCCGGCGGCGATGCGCGGGCGGCTGGCATCCTTGCAGCAACTGGCCATCGTGCTCGGTTTGTTCATGGCCTTTTTGAGCAACTTCCTCATCGCGAACGCGGCGGGGGGTGCGGCCCAGCCTTTCTGGCTGGGGTATCAGGCCTGGCAGTGGATGTTCTGGGCCGAGCTTGTGCCGTCGCTGGTGTTTTTGATCGCGCTGTTTTTGATTCCGGAATCCCCCCGGTTTCTGGTGGCCGTCGGCAGGCGGGTCCACGCCGCGAAGGTCTTCGTGCGGCTCGGCTTTCTCATCCACGAGGCCGAGAAAAAGGTGGACGAGGTCGAGGCCACGCTCGCGGGGGATTCCAAGCCCCGCATGGCGGACCTCATCGACAAGCTGCCCGGGGGCGCCCGGCGGGTCACCCCGATCCTATGGGTGGGCATCGGCCTCGCGACCTTCCAGCAATTGGTGGGCATCAACGTCGTCTTTTACTACGGCGCGGTTTTGTGGCAGGCGGCCGGCTTTCCCGAAAGCGAGGCCCTCATGATCAACGTCATCACGGGAGCCGTGAATATCGGCTCCACGCTCGTCGCGATGGCATTCGTGGACAAACTCGGCCGCAAGCCGCTGCTCGTCTTCGGATCGGTCGGGATGGCGCTCACGCTCGGCACGATGGCGGCCGTCTTCGCCATGGCCGGCACGGTCGAGGGTGGCACCCTCAAGCTGGGCGGGGCGGCCGGGATCACGGCGCTCATCGCGGCGAATTTGTATGTGTTTTGCTTCGGGGTTTCGTGGGGTCCCGTGATGTGGGTGATGCTCGGCGAGATGTTCCGGAACCGGATCCGCGGCGCGGCGCTCTCGGTGAGCGGCTTCGCCCAGTGGATGTCGAACTTCGCCATCACGATGACGTTCCCGATTTTCCTCGCCGCCTTCGGGCTCGGCGGGGCCTACGGGCTTTACACACTCTGCGCCGTCCTCTCGATCTTCTTCGTGCTCAAGCTCGTCAAGGAGACCAAGGGCAAAACCCTCGAAGAAATGTAGGCGGCGGCCCCGGTTTCCGCCGGGCCCGCAATCGGGATTGCCTGCCGCCGCCGGTTGCGGCATCCTGCCCCGCATGATTCCAGAAATTCCCCGGTTGCTCGAGATCCAGGAACGCGACCGCGAAATCGCCGCTCTCGAAGCCGAGCTGGCCCGCCTGCCCGACGAACGCCGGCTTCGCGAAAGCCAGCTTGCCGCCGCCGCCGCGAAACTCGAACGCGCCAAGACCCGCCTGCGCGAAATCGAGGTCGAAAAGAAAAACCTACACGTCGAAATCGCCGCCAAACAATCCTCGATCGAGCGCTACAAAAACCAGCAACTCCAGACCCGAAAAAACGAGGAATACACCGCCCTCGCCCACGAAATCTCCGCCGCCCAGAAGTCCATCTCCGGCTTCGAGGACCGCGAGCTGGCCCTCATGGAAGAAGCCGAAACGCTCGCGCCGGAAATCGCCGCCGCCGAGGCCGCCCACAAAGACGAACAAGACAAAATCGGACGCGCGATGGCGGCCATCGCCGCCCGCGAGCCGAACCTCCGCTCGCGCATTGCCGAAGTCGCCGCCCTGCGGACCAAGGCCGTGGAGGGATTCGACGAGGACCTCCTCGAGGCGTATCAGCGGCTTTTCAAATCCAAGGGCGGCTCGGCCGTCGTCGCGATCGAGCACGAAGTCTGCACCGGTTGCCACATGAAGGTCACCACCCAGACCGCCGTCGCGGCCCGCTCGGGCAAGTCGTTTGTGAACTGCCCGAATTGCGGACGCCTGCTCTACCACGCCGACTGAGCAATCACCGGCAGCGCCGGCGCGCTGCCCGCCGCTTCAAAGATAATCCCGCATTTCGTAGAGTTTCGGGTCGCGGGCCGGTTGTTTGCGCCGCGAGCGGAGGATGGCGCGGGCCTCTTTGGCTTCCGGGTTGTCGCCGAGGTCGCCATCGCCGATCTGGTCGAGGGCGTCGCCGAATTCCTCCTCGAGTTTTTCCGGGTCCTCGCCGCTTTCGAGGCGGCGGAGCATTTGTTCCATTTCGGCCGGCATTTTCTGTCCGGTGGCCTCGGTCATCTTGCGCATGAGCCTGCCGAGCTGGCGCGGGTCGGGGTTGTTTTCATCCATGCCCGCCATCTCGCGTTCCATTTCGGCCATGAGTCCCGCCATGCGCGGGTCGAGGTCGTCCGCACCCGGCGGGTTGTCGGTCTTTTCCTTGGCGCGGCCGGTGACGGCGAATCGGGAGACCATCTTTTCCATGCGGGCGGAGGGTTTGTCCGGGCACTTCGGGATGGCGGAGGTGATCCCCCGGGCAAGAAAACTGTAAATTTTGTGGGTATCGGGCGAGTAGAATTCGTAGATCGGCATAATCGGAAAATTCCGTCGGAAAACTAACCGGATCGGGTCACCCGCGCAAGCGTTCGAGAAGGTGCGGCAGGGCCTGCTTTTTTCGCGAAACCATCCCCGGAAATAGCCGCCCGGCGGCCGCGTCCGCGCATCCGAGCAGGCGCTCGCACCGGCCGGGTTCGGAATCCACCGCCACGAGCCAGGAATCCGAGGCCGCCACGTCGGTCACCATGAGGACCGCAAAATCGGCTCCCCCCGCCCGCCGCGCCGCCTCCAGCGCATCGACCAGCCCGGCGCGGCGGGCGGGGAGGAGTCCGAGATCGACGGTCTCGACTTGGCCGACCAGGAAACGCAGTCCGCCGGCCTCGAATTCTTTGAGGTCGCGTGCGACCAATTCCGCGGCGGGGGCGTCGGCGAGCGAATCATTGCGAGCGAGCACCGCGCGTCCGAAGGATTCCAACTGGACACCGGCGATGGTCGCCAGTTTCCGCGCCAGCCGTTGGTCTTCCGGTGTCGTGGTGGGGGAGGTGAGGAGGAGGGTGTCGGCCACGATCGCGCCAAGGAGGAGCAGGGCCTGCGCGGCGTCGGGTTCGCGTCCGGCGGCTTCAAACCGGCACGCAAGGATCGAGGCCGTGCTGCCGAGCGGCCGGCAGTCCACTTTCACAGGCCCCTCGGATTCCAAGTTTCCGATCCGGTGGTGGTCGATGATTTCCATGAGTTCGGCGGCCGGCAGGCCCCTGACCGCCTGGGATTTCTCAAAGTGGTCCACCAAAACGAGGCCCGGTCGGGGTGGCGCGAGCGCCGCCCGCTGGGAAATCATGCCCAGCAATCGTCCGTCGCCGTCCACCACCGGAAGCGGGTGGGGCAGCCTTGCGAGGACCGGAAGAAGGTCCTCGAGGAAGTCGGTATCGCGCGCGCAGGCATCGGCGGCCGACATAATCCGGCCGACCGGGATCGCGCGCGGCAGAGAGGTGGCCAGCGCCATGAGGCTGCCCCCGAAATGCCACACCGGCACCGGGCTGCCCGCGAGTGCCCGCTCCGCATCCCCCGGCCGCGGGCCGCAGACAATCACCCCGGCCGGGTCGGCGGCGGCGGCCATCCGCGCCGCTTCGATTCCTTCCGCCAGAAGGAGTTCGTCCGGCCCAACCGGAAGGCCGGGTTGGAAAATTTGGATGCGCCCCGCGCGGGAGAGGTCGCGGCCCGCGGGAGAGGAGATCGGACGCAGGCCGAGACCGCCCGCGAGGTCCTCCGCGAGCAAAATCGTGCCCAGAAAATCCTCCACATTCAGGTGGAACAAAAATTGGGCCTCCGGCTTGCGCGGGCTCAGGAACCCCACCAACCGGGCATCCGCCCCCACCACCGGCAGCGCCCCGAAGCCCCGCATGGCAAGCAGGTCGAGCGCGTCGCCGAGCGGGGTTTCCGGCCCCACCGCAACCGCCTCCCGGCAACACTGCCCGGCCGTCGGCCGGATATCCTCCACGACCTCCGGCAGCGCGACCCCGGCCTCGGAGAAAAGCCAGACGGTCTGCGGAATCGCCGGCCCCGCCAGGATCGGACGGTAACAACGCGCGTCGTCGCCGCCACCGAGCAGCCCGGCCGCCACATGCGCGGACACTGCGGAGTCGGTATCCGGCTTCCGGTGGCCGCACACATAAACGGTCGAAGCAAGCGCGCTCATGGGAGCCGGGGGAGATATTTGGGATTGGGGTTGCAAGACAGTCCGTCGAGCACGCGCCTTTTTGTGGGGGGCACGCCTTTCGCTTTTCGTTTTTCCGATTATCGCGGCCCCGGTGTTGACTTCAATGACAAAGAGGGCCCCGCCACTCCGGTGAGGCCGGGCGTTCGCCTTTCATTCGCTCAAATGCTTCCTCCGGGAAGAAAACTTTTTTCAAAAATCCCAAAGTTTAGGCTTTACATCCCGATGGAAATTAGTAAGCCTTATATCTGCAATGACTGTGAACCCACTCAAGAACGGCAAGAACGGACAGGCGACTGTGAGGAAAGTGAGCATGGATGGAGCGGAGGCTGCGGCATCGGTCGCCTACCGGCTCAGCGAGCTGGTGGCGATTTACCCGATCACGCCATCGACGCCGCTCGGGGAGTGGGCGGACGAATGGGCGGCGCGGGGCAAGCCGAATATCTGGGGCGGGGTGCCGGAGATTGTGGAGATGCAGTCCGAGGCGGGGGTGGCGGGGACGGCGCACGGGATGTTGCAGGGCGGATCGCTGGCGACGACCTTCACGGCGTCGCAGGGGTTGCTGCTGATGCTGCCTGTGATGTATAAGATGGCGGGGCAGTTGTTGCCGTTTTGCATGCACGTGGCGGCGCGGACGGTGGCGACGCACGCGCTGTCGATTTTCGGGGATCATTCGGATGTGATGGGGGCACGGCAGACCGGGTTTGCGATGCTGGCCTCGGCGAACCCGCAGGAGGCTCACGACCTGGCCTGTGTGGCGCACGCGGCGACGTTGCTCTCGCGGGTGCCGTTTTTGCATTTCTTCGACGGGTTCCGCACCTCTCACGAGATCAACGACGTGGTGGTGCTGCCGGACGAGATTCTGGCGGCGATGGTGACCAACGAGATGGTGCTCGCCCAGCACGCGCGGGCACTGACCCCCGACCGTCCCACCGTGCGGGGGACCGCGCAGAACCCGGATGTGTTTTTCCAGACCCGCGAGGCGGCGAATCCGTTTTTCGCGGCGCTGCCCGGGATCGTGCGGGCGCAGATGGCGAGGTTCGCGGGACTGACCGGCCGTTCCTACGATTTGTTTGAATATTCCGGCGCGCCCGATGCCGAGCGGGTCGTGGTGGTGATGGGGTCCGGGGCGGAGACCTGCATGGAGACCGCCGACGAGCTTGTGCACAGGGGGGAAAAGGTGGGCGTGCTCACCGTCCGGCTCTACCGTCCGTTCGACGTGGCGGGCTTTGTCGGGAAACTCCCGGCCACCACCAAAACGATCGCGGTTTTGGACCGCACGAAAGAACCCGGCGCGCCGGGCGAGCCGCTCTATCTCGACGTGGTGGCCGCGCTGGCGCAGTCCGACAAATGGGCGAGGGGAGCCGCTCCGGAGGTCGTCGGCGGCCGCTACGGGCTGGCTTCGAAGGAATTCACACCGGCGATGGTGGCGGCGGTTTTCCGCGACATGGGCGCGATGCGCCCCGGCCGGTCTTTCACGGTCGGCATCAAGGACGACGTCTCCAACCTCTCGATCGAACCCGAAGACGGCTTCGTTCTGCCGTCCGACGGGCTGAGCCAGGCCGTGTTCTTCGGTCTGGGATCGGATGGCACGGTGGGGGCGAATAAAAACACGATCAAGATCATCTCGGACTGCACGGGCGACCACGCCCAGGCGTATTTTGTCTATGATTCCAAGAAAGCGGGTGCGGTGACAGTCTCGCACCTGCGTTTCGGCAAGAAGCCGATCCGCGCGCCCTATCTGGTCGAGAAGGCCGACTTTGTGGGATGCCACCAATTCGACATCCTCGAGGGCCAGCCCGTGCTGGATCTGGCGCGGGACGGCGCGGTTTTCCTGCTCAACAGCCCGTATGGGGCGGACGACGTCTGGCACCACATCTCCCGCGACAACCAGCAGCAGATCATCGACAAGAAACTGCGCTTCTTCGTCATCGACGCCTACAAGGTGGCCCGCGAGACCGGCATGGGCGCGCGCATCAACACCATCATGCAGACATGCTTTTTCAAGCTCTCCGAGGTCATGCCGGTGGATCAGGCCATCTCGGAAATCAAGGGCGCCATCCAGAAGACCTACGCCCGCAAGGGCGCCGAGCTGGTCGAGAAAAACAACGCCGCCGTGGACCGCGCGATCGAAAACCTCGCGGAAGTCCACGTGCCCGCGCAGGCAGACGGACCCGCCCGCCGCGCCGCCGTGCCCGCCGAGGCTCCGGCCTTTGTGCAGGCGGTGACCGCCCAGATCCTCGCCGGCCGCGGGGACGCGCTGCCCGCGAGCGCGCTTCCGGTGGACGGCGTCTGGCCGACGGCGACCAGCAAATGGGAAAAACGCAATCTGGCCCAGGAACTCCCCGTCTGGGATCCGGCCATCTGCATCCAGTGCAACAAATGTGTGCTGGTCTGTCCGCACGCGGCCATCCGCGCCAAGCACTTCCCGGAATCCGCGCTCGAGGGCGCGCCGGAGACCTTCAAATCGGCCGCGTTCCGCTCGCCGGAGATCAAAGGCCACCGTTACACGATCCAGGTCGCGCCCGAGGATTGCACCGGCTGCCGGCTCTGCATCAACGTCTGCCCGGCCAAGGACAAATCGAATCCGAAGCACAAGGCGCTCGATCCCGCGCCGCAGATTCCGCTGCGCGCGCCCGAGGCGGCCAACTACGCGTTCTTCCTCTCCATCCCGAATCCCGACCGCTCGCGGTTGAAGACCGACGTTGTCAAGGACTCGCAATTTCTCGAGCCGCTCTTCGAGTATTCGGGCGCGTGTGTGGGCTGCGGCGAGACGCCGTATATCAAGCTCATTTCGCAATTGTTCGGCGACCGTGCGATCATCGCGAACGCGACGGGCTGCTCGTCGATTTACGGCGGCAACCTTCCGACGACCCCGTATGCGGTGGACGCCGCCGGGCGGGGTCCCGCGTGGGCGAATTCGCTCTTCGAGGACAATGCCGAATTCGGGCTGGGCCTGCGGGTTTCCGTGGATTCCAAGCGCGCGATGGCCGAGGCGCTCCTCCTGCAATGCCGCGAGCAACTCGGCGCGGCGCTTGTCGATGCCATCGTGAACGACCCCCAGGATTCCGAGTCCGCCATCGCCGGCCAGCGCCGCCGGGTCGAGGAACTCCGCAAAAAATTGCCGTCCCTGCCCGAGCCCGCGCGCTCGCGCCTCGACGCCCTCGCCGACTACCTCGTCGCCAAGAGCGTCTGGATCGTGGGCGGCGACGGCTGGGCCTACGACATCGGCTTCGGCGGACTCGACCACGTCCTCTCGCTCGGCCAGAAGGTGAACATCCTCGTGCTCGACACCGAGGTGTATTCCAACACCGGCGGCCAGCAGTCGAAATCCACCGCCATCGGAGCCGTCGCCAAATTCGCCGCCAAAGGCAAGGCCCGCGCCAAGAAGGACCTCGGGCTCTATGCCATGAGCTACGGGGACGTCTATGTCGCCCGCGTCGCCTTCGGCGCCAAGGACTCGCAGACCGTCAAGGCCTTCGCCGAAGCCGAGGCCTATCCCGGCACCTCGCTCATCATCGCCTACAGCCACTGCATCGCCCACGGGTTCAACCTCGCACAGGGACTCGACCATCAGAAAATGGCGGTCGATACCGGCTACTGGCCGATCTACCGCCACGACCCGCGGCGCAAGATCTGCGGACAAAACCCGCTCGTGCTCGATTCGCCGCCGCCCAAGCAACCGCTCGAGCGCTTCACCGAAAACGAGATCCGCTACCGCGCCCTCCACGCCACCAGCCCGGACCGCGCCCGCGCGCTGGCCGAGCAGGCCCAGGCGGACGTGGCCGCCCGCTACGCGCACTACGCCCGGCTTGCCGCCGAACCGGCTCCGTCCACCGACTCGAACGAACCCACCGCCGCCTGATTCCCATGAACCCAGCCAACGCACTCGAAACCCGCTACCTCGGACTCACGCTCTCCTCCCCCTTCGTTGTGGGCGCTTCCCCCCTTGCCGACAAGGTCGAGGTGCTCCAGAAACTTGAATCGATGGGGGCCGGCGCGGTCGTCATGCACTCCCTCTTCGAGGAACAACTCACCCGCGAAAACCTCGCCGCCGACGAACTCACCGACGTCGGCGCGGAGTCCTTCGCCGAAGCCATCGGGTATTTCCCATCGGCCAGCGATTACAACCTCGGACCCGAGGAATACCTCGAGCAGATCGCGAAACTCAAATCCGCCCTGCACATCCCGGTCATCGCCTCGCTCAACGGATGCACACCGGGGGGCTGGGTCGAGCACGCCCACCTCATGCAGGAGGCCGGAGCCGACGCCCTCGAGCTGAATATTTACGACGTGGTCACCGACCCGGAGACGTCGTCCGAGGACGTCGAGAAGCGGCTCTACGACATTGTGGTTTCGGTGCGCGAGCGGATTACGATTCCGCTGAGCGTGAAGCTGGCGCCGTTTTACTCGGCGCTGCCCTCGACGGTGAAACGCCTGCGGCTCTGCGGGGCCGACGGGGTCGTGCTATTCAACCGGTTTTACCAACCCGACCTCAATATCGAAGAACTCGAAGTCGAGCCCCGGCTCTACCTCTCGACCTCCGCCGAGTTGTTGTTGCGGTTGCGCTGGCTGGCGATCCTCCACGGGCGCTGCAATCTGTCGCTTGCTCTCAGTGGAGGGGTGCACAAACCGACCGACGCGGTGAAGGGCCTCATGGCGGGTGCCGATATCCTGCAGGTCGTGTCGCTCATCCTGCGCCACGGCCCCGAGGCGTTCGGCCAGTTGGTGGCCGATTTCCGCGAGTGGATGGCCGGCCACGAATACGCGACCGTCTCGTCCATGCGCGGATGCCTGAGCCACCAGAACAGCCCCGACCCCGCGGAATTCGAACGCGCCAACTACCTGCGCGTCCTCCAGCTCTGGAAAGCCTGAGCCGGGCGGATCTCCGGCGCCTCATTTTCCAACCGGGCCGACTGTCCAATAATCGGTTTTTCCTCAAGAGCGGCAAAGGATTGCGCAGCGAGGGCGCTTCGCGCGATTCCGGCTCGGGGCTTTCTCCCGGGTTCCGTGGTGAAACACGAACTTTCCGCATGAACCCGAAAATGGCCGTGCCCCGGCGCGGGCCGGGAGGTCCGCAGGATCTTGGTGGCGCGAACGGGGCCGGTCCGCTATAGATTCGCGTTGTGTCAGTCTATTTGAGAGCGATCCGCTACGTGCGGCCGTATTGGTTGCCGACCCTTGCCGGCACGATCCTCACCTTCGCGGCGATCGGGCTCAACCTGCTGCGCCCGTGGCCGTTCAAGTTTATCGTGGACGGCGTCCTGCCGGGCGGGAACGCGGCGGGCACGGCCGAGGCGCGGGCGTTTGTCGCGCGCTGGTTTGGTGCGGACAACCCCGGCGGGGCGGTGCTCTGGCTTTGTGTGGCGCTGGTGGTCTTGAGCCTGCTCTGGGGTGCCGTGAACCTGCTTGCGAATTATTTTTTCATCCGGGTCGGACTGCGCGCGCTGCTCAAGTTGCGGACGGATTTGTATGCGTATCTGCAATCGCTGCCGTTGAAATTCCACGACGCCCGGCGGAGTTCGGATTCCAGTTTCCGTGTGGCCTACGACTCGCAAAGCATCCAGACCCTCTACAACAAGGGCTACGCCGGCATTCTCGGATCGGCGGTCACGCTCGTCTCCACCTTCGCGGTGATGTTTGTGATGAACTGGCCGCTTGCCGTGGCGTCGCTCTGCATCCTTCCCGCCGTCGTGTGGGCGGTGCGGTTTTACGCCGACAAGGTGCGCCGGCAGTCCACGACCATCCAGGAACGCGAGAGTGACCTGCTCGCCGTCGCCCAGGAAGGTCTCGGGCAAATCCGGATGGTGCATGCGTTCGGGCGGGAGAGCCACGAGGTGGGCCAGTTCCGCGAGCGCGCCGAACGCAGCCTCGCCGCCAATATGCGGCTCAACATCACCTCGGTGGTGAGTTCGCTCGTCATCGGCACGCTCATGGCCGCCGGGCTTTCCGTGATGTATTACATCGGCTCGACGCAGGTGCTGCGCGGCACCTTCACCCTCGGCGACCTGCTGGTTTTCTCGGCCTATCTGCAAATGCTCTACCAACCCCTCGAGCAACTCAGCTACACCGCATGGGCGCTCGCGGGAGCCGCCGCCGGCGCCCAGCGCTGCTTCGAGGTGCTCGACCGCGAGAACGACGTGCCGGAATCGCCCCATGCGAAAAAGTTGGCACACGCCGAGGGCGCGATCACCTTTCGCGGAGTCAAATTCGGCTACGAGCCCTCGCGATTGATCCTCGACGGCATCGATCTCGACATCCGGCCCGGCGAGTCGGTCGCCTTCGTCGGCGGCACGGGCGCGGGCAAAAGCACGCTTCTGAGCCTTGTCCCGCGGTTCTACGATCCCCTCGCGGGAGTCGTGACCCTCGACGGACACGATCTCCGCGAGATCACTAAGGCCTCCCTCCGCGAGCAGATCGGCATGGTGCTCCAGGATACCGTTCTCTTCTCCACCACCGTGCGCGAGAACATTTCCTACGGCAAACCCGGAGCCACCATGGAGGAGATCGAGGACGCCGCCCGCCGTGCCCAGGCCCATGATTTCATTTGCGCCATGCCGGGCGGATACGACGCGCCGGTCGGCGAACGCGGCGGCTACCTCAGCGTCGGCCAGAGGCAGCGCATCGGCATCGCCCGCGCCTTCCTCAAAAACGCGCCGATCCTGCTTCTCGACGAGCCGACCAGCGCCCTCGACCCCGGCACCGAGAATGCCATCATGCGCACGCTCCAGGATCTCATGCGCGGACGCACCACCCTCATCATCACCCACCGCCTCGCCACCGTCCATGCCCTCGGCCGCATCGTCGTCCTCGAACACGGCCGCATCGCCGAGTCGGGAAGCGGGGCCGACCTCGTGCGCCAAAACGGCCCCTACGCGAAACTCTTCTCGGCCGGAAACTACGGCGGGTAGGCGCGTGCGTGTCCAGCCGGCTTCCGAATTTCCAAGGCGTTTTCCTCCCCGCCCCGAATCTCCGAGCAAGAAAACAAACGCGAGGGAAGCGGGATTTCCAATCCATCCATCACGAGAGGAAGGGCGAAGCATCGTTCCGGGAGGGCGAGGCTTTGGACGCTTCGCTCTTTCCTTCGGAAAGCCTGTCTTCCTTCGGTCGGCTGTCCGAGCCGAAATTTGGGCTCACACCGAGGTTCACCCTCCCGGCATGGAGGTTCGCCCTCCCATCGTCGGCGTTGCGCGCGGACCCGGCCGTTGGATTCCGCGAGGGCTTCTCAGCTCGCCGGAAGCAACCCCATCCTTGCGAGGAGGGTGTCCGCCATGTCGGCGGGCGAGGGAGAGACCGCAATCCCGGCCGCCTGGAGCGCCTCGATCTTCCCGGCGGCGGTGCCTTTGCCGCCCGAAACGATGGCTCCGGCGTGGCCCATGCGGCGTCCGGGAGGGGCGGTTGCCCCCGCGATGAAGGCCGCGATCGGCTTCTTGCAATTTTCCTTCGCCCATGCGGCGGCCTCCTCCTCGGCCGATCCGCCGATTTCGCCGATGAGGATGATCGCATCGGTGCCCGGGTCGTCGTTGAGTAGCTTGAGGGCATCGAGGTGGCTGGTGCCGTTGATGGGATCCCCGCCGATGCCGATGCATGTGCTCTGACCGTGTCCGCGCGAGGTGAGCTGCCAGACCGCCTCGTAGGTGAGGGTGCCCGAGCGGGAAATGACGCCGATGCGGCCCGGCTTGTGGATGTAGCCCGGCATGATGCCGATCTTGCACTCGCCGGGGGTGATGATGCCCGGGCAATTCGGGCCGATCAACCGGCTGGGGCTGCCCGCCATGGCCTCCTTCACCCGCATCATGTCCATGACCGGGATCCCCTCGGTGATGCAGACTACCAACTCAATCCCCGCATCGACCGCCTCGAGAATCGAGTCGGCCGCGAATTCCGCCGGCACAAAAACCATTGACGCATTGCAACCGGTCTCCCGGCGGGCCTCGCGCACGGTGTCAAAAACCGGCACGCGGCCTTCGAACGTTTCTCCGCCGCGCGCGGGGGTGACCCCCGCCACAACATTCGTGCCATATTCCATGCACGAGCGGGCATGGAACCCGCCGGCTTTTCCTGTGATGCCCTGCACGAGCAGGCGCGTGTTTTTATCGACTAATACGGACATTTTTCGGTGGTGGTTGGAGTGGGTTTCAGCGGGCGGCTTCGACGGCGAGTTTGGCGGCCTCGGTGAGGCCGTCGGCGACCTGTACGCGCAGCCCGGATTCCGCGATGAGCCTGCGGCCGGCCTCGACATTCGTGCCCTCGAGGCGGACGACGAGCGGCACAAGGCGCTGCTCGCGGTTTTCGAGGAAGCGGATCGCGTTGATGATGCCCTGGGCGATGATGTCGCATTTCATGATCCCGCCGAAAATATTGACGAGGATCGCTTTCACGTTGGGGTCGGCCATGAGGATCTTGAAGGCCTCGGTGACCTGCTGCTCGTTCGCGCCGCCGCCGACATCCAGGAAGTTCGCGGGCTCGCCGCCGTAGAGTTTGATGATGTCCATCGTGGCCATGGCAAGGCCGGCTCCGTTGACCATGCAGCCGATGTTGCCGTCGAGGCCGATGTAGTTGAGGTTGAATTTCGTGGCCTCGACCTCCCGTGGGTCTTCCTCGTGCACGTCGCGCATTGCGAGGATCTCGGGGTGCCGGAAAAGCGCGTTGTCGTCGAAGTTCAGTTTCGCGTCCAGGGCCAGCACATCGCCGCCCTTGGTCTCCACAAGCGGGTTCACCTCGACCATCGAGCAGTCGCACTTGATGAACAAATTGTAGAGGGCCGCGAATTGCTTGCACGCGGCCCGCATCTCGTTCGACGGGAAACCCAGCAGACGCGCGATTTTTCGCGTCTGGTAGGGCTGCAGCCCCAGCGAGGGATGCACCGGCTCGCGGATGATTTTTTCCGGCGAGCGCTCGGCCACCGTTTCGATTTCCATACCGCCCTCGGTGCTCGCGATGATCACCGGGGCCGAAAGCGCCCGGTCGATGAGAATCGCGAAATACAACTCGCGTTTGACCTCGATCCCCTCGGCCACCATCACCTTGCGCACCACCCGCCCGGCCGGACCGGTCTGGTGCGTCACAAGCGTGTTGCCCAGCATCTGCTCGGCGAGGTCGCGGACCTGGTTCGCCGTCTTCGCAAGGTGGACCCCTCCCTGGAAACCGGTGTTGAAGGTCCCCTTGCCCCGCCCGCCGGCATGAACCTGGGATTTGACGACAAGGTTGTTCTTACCGAGCGCGCGCGCGCCCCGCTCGGCCTCCGCCGGGGTCTCCGCAACGCTTCCGCCGGGGACCGCCACCCCGTATTTCTCCATCAATTGCTTGGCCTGATACTCGTGGATATTCATGAGATGACTCCCCTACTACCAGCCCGCACCCCGGCGCGCAAGGCGCGCGTTGCCACCCGAATCCGGCGTAACTCAAACGATG
>Ga0114939_10001216_pt1 | contig 20566 bp, 21 predicted proteins | sample AshMeaCrysSpring_FD_87196 | JGI IMG/M metagenome (GOLD analysis project Ga0114939, IMG submission 87196) | Groundwater microbial communities from Big Spring, Nevada to study Microbial Dark Matter (Phase II) - Ash Meadows Crystal Spring | ecosystem: Environmental > Aquatic > Deep subsurface >...
AGGCGCGGAAGAAGTCCCTGCAAGTCCCGCGTCGCCGACGCGAGCGAGCGCCGCGACTCGCCCGCCAGCCGCCGGGCGAGGAACGCGAGCCTTTCGCGGCTGGCGGCGATGCGCTCGGTCGGGGTCAGGAGCCGCCGCGCCACGTCGTCCAGGCGCTGCGCGGCTTCGTCGAGCGCTCGCGTGGCGGCGCGCGCAAGCCGGTCGTGCTGCCGGGCGAGCTGTCCGAGCAGGGCGTCGCGGTCCGGGCTGGCGGCCACCGCCGCCGCCGTCGGCGTGGCGGCGCGCAGGTCGGCGACGAAATCCGCGATGGTGAAGTCGGTCTCGTGGCCGATGCCGCTCACGACCGGGATCGCGGAGGCGGCCACGGCGCGGGCCACCTTCTCGTCGTTGAAGGCCCAGAGGTCCTCGATGCTGCCGCCGCCGCGCGCGATCAGCAGCACGTCGCACTCCGCCCGCGCATTGGCGGCCGCGACGGCGGCGGCGATCTTCGCGGCCGCGCCCTCGCCCTGCACGGGCGCGGGGTAGAGGATGACGGGCAGCATCGGCGCGCGCTTCGCGAGCGTCGTCAGGATGTCGCGCAAGGCGGCGGCGGCGGGCGAGGTGACGACGCCGATCGCGCGGGGAAAGGCGGGGATGGGCCGCTTGCGGACGGGATCGAACAGCCCCTCGGCGGCGAGCCGCGCCTTCAGCTTCTCGAAGGCCTCGAAAAGCGCACCCATCCCGGCATGGCGCATCTGTTCCACCGCGAGCTGGTAGGCGCCGCGCGGCTCGTAGACCGTGACGCGGGCGCGAACCTCCACCTGGAGGCCGTTTTCCGGCTTGAAGTCGAGATGCTGGGCGCGGCCCCTGAACATCGCGCAGTCGATGGCGGCGCCGTCGTCCTTCAGCACGAAGTACCAGTGGCCGGAGGGGGCCAGGGTCGCCCGCGAGATCTCGCCGACGACCCAGACGAGCCCGAACTGGTTCTCGAGCAGCTGGCGCGAGCGCCGGTTGAGGTCGGAGACGGTGAGGGGGGCGTTGCCGGGCGGGCGGGACATGCGGTCATCGTAGTCGCATTCCGGCGGCCGACCAATGGCCCGGAAATCCCCGCGCGGGCGGCGGGATTTTCCCGGGTCCCGAGGCCCGTGGCCCGGCCTGACGGTGCCGCCGGGCGCGCGGCTGCAGAGGGAAACGGGCCCGTGCCGCAGGCCGGCCTGTCCACTGCGCGCCCCGTGGCGCCGAGGGCCGCCCGCCAGGAGTTTGCGTCCCGCCCCTTGACAGGGGAGAAAAAGCTCAAGTGCTTGATTCCAAAAGAGGTTAGCGACTCGCCTAAAAATTGAGCGGAGGAAAAAAAAGCCTTTCGGCAAGCCCACTTGGCGAAGGTCGCCGGAAGGCGCCCACAGGGTTATCCACAGGCTCTGTGGATGAATTGCCACACCGCAGTCCGCTTCCCTCGGGAGCAGCCGGTGGCGCGAGAAATGGCGCGACATTTCCGGGGATTTCGCTTGCGAAGCCGCGCCGTTGCTCGATTCCCGACCGCGGGCGGCGGGCGTTCGTGCCTCGCGCGGGCGTTCGCCTTGTGCCCGGCGCCCTCGCGGAACACAAGGCCTTGTGGAACCGGGGGCGGCAGGCGAAAATGCCCCACGCCTTTCCGAAGGACTTCCGCGTGCTGTCCATCATCGAAGCGGCCGGCTGGCCGATCTGGTTCATCCTCGCCACCTCCGTCGCGGCGCTGGCCATCATCATCGAGCGGTTCTGGTCGCTGCGCACCCCCCTGGTGGCGCCGCGCGAGCTGCTCTCCGAGACCATCCGCGAGTACCAGGCGAAGGGCGTGACGCAGGACCTCCTCACCAAGCTGCACCAGGGGCCGCTCATCGGTCGGATCTTCGCGGCGGCGCTCGCCAACGAGAACAGCCCGCGCGAGGTCATCAAGGATTCGGTGGAGGATGCCGGGCGCGCGGTGGCGCTGGAGCTCGAGCGCTTCCTCAACACCCTGGGCACGATCGCCACGGTGTCGACGCTGCTGGGCCTCTTCGGCACGATCGTGGGCATGATCGAGATCTTCGGCTCGCAGACGCCCGCCGGCGGCAACCCGGCGCAGCTCGCGCACGGCATCTCGGTCGCCCTGTACAACACGCTGTTCGGCATCGGCGTCGCGATCCCGGCCGTGATCTTCTACCGCCACTTCCGCAACCGCGTCGACGTCCTCGTGGTGGAGATGGAGAGCCAGGCGATCCGCCTGATCGAGATCCTGCGCGGCGAACGCAAGGCATGAACTTCCGCCGCGGCCGGGCGCGCGAGGAGCCGGAGATCAACCTCATCCCGTTGATCGACATCCTCATCGTCGTGCTGATCTTCCTGTTCCTGACCACCACCTACAGCCGCTTCGCGGAGCTGCAGATCAACCTGCCGGAGTCGTCGGCGGAGAAGGCCCCCGAGCGCCCGCAGGTGCTGGCGGTGGCGGTCGACGCGAACGGCCGCTACGCGATCAACGGCGCGGCCGCCGCCTACGACAGCCCGGCGGGCTTCGCGAGCCGGCTGCAGGAGGCCGCCAAGGGCGTCCGGGAGCCGGTGGTCGCCATCAGCGCCGACGCGGCCGCCACGCACCAGTCGGTGGTGAACGTGATGGAGGCGGCGCGGCTGGCCGGCTACAACCACATCTCCTTCACCACGCAGACCCGCAAGTAGGCGCGCGGCGGCGCGGGGATCGGGACATGCGCGCCTGGTTCGAAAGCGAGTGGCAGCGCCTGGGCGGCGGGGCACTGGTCTTCCTGCCGCTGGCCGCCGCCTACTTCGCGCTCGCGGCCCTGCGCCGCGCGCTTTACCGGTGGCGCGTCCTGCGCGCCTGGCGGGCCCCCGTGCCGGTGCTGGTCGTCGGCAACATCACGGTGGGCGGCACCGGGAAGACGCCACTGGTCATCGCGGCCGTCGAGGCGCTGCTCCGCGCCGGCCACCGGCCGGGCGTCGTCTCCCGCGGCTACGGCCGCGTGCCGCCGACGGACTCGGATCCGCGCGGGGTCGTGCGGGTGCTGCCCGGCCTGGCCACGCCCGAGCACTTCGGCGACGAGCCCGTGCTGATCGCCCGGCGCACCAACGTGCCGGTCTACGTGTCGCCCGACCGGCCGGCGGCGGCGAAGGCCCTCCTCGCGGCGCACCCGGAAACCGACGTGCTGGTGAGCGACGACGGGCTGCAGCACTACGCGCTCGCCCGCGACGTGGAGATCGCCGTGGTGGACGGGGAGCGCGGGTTCGGCAACGGCCTGCCGCTGCCATCGGGACCGCTGCGCGAGCCCGTCTCGCGGCTGCGCGCGGTCGACGCCGTGGTCGTGAACGGCGGCCACTCCGACCGCGTGCCCGCGCCGCGGCAGTTCGCCATGGCGCTGGGCGGCGAGCGGTTCCAGTCCTTCCGCGGCGAGGAAGCGTCGCCGGCCGCGTTCGCGCTCGCCTCGCGCGAGCGCCGCGTGGCCGCTGTCGCGGGCATCGGCAACCCGGTCCGCTTCTTCTCGCACCTCGACCGCCTCGGGGTCGTGGCGGAGCGCCATCCGTTCCCGGACCACCACCCCTTCCAGCCGGGCGACCTGCGCCTGCCGGGGGTGGACCTCGTCGTCATGACGGAAAAGGATGCCGTAAAATGCACCGCGTTCGCCGATGGGCGGATGTGGTTCCTGCGCGTCGAGGCGGCGCTGCCGCCGGACTTCGACGCCTTCCTCCTCGAAAGCCTGTTCCCGCGGAAGCGCCCCTGATGGATCCCAAGCTCGTCGAGATTCTCGTCTGTCCCCTGTGCAAGGGCCCGCTCGTCTTCCGCCGCGAGGCGGGTGAATTCATCTGCCGTGCCGACCGGCTGGCCTTCCCCGTGCGCGACGACATCCCGGTGATGCTCGAGGAGGAGGCGAGGAAGCTCGAGCCGACGGAGGAAGCGTGACCGCGGGCGGGCGGGTGCGGCGGTGAAGCCGCCCCCCTTCCGGGTGATCATCCCGGCCCGCATGCGCTCGACGCGCCTGCCGGGCAAGATGCTCGCCGACATCGCGGGCAGGCCCATGGTCGCGCGCGTGGCGGAGCGCGCGGCGCAGAGCGGCGCGGCGGAGGTGGTCATCGCGACCGACCACGCGCGCATCGCCAGGGCGGCGCGGGCGCTGGGATGGCGCGTCTGCGAGACCTCGCCCTCCCACCCCACGGGAACGGACCGTCTCGCGGAGGCGGTGGCGCAACTGGGGCTCGGCGATCGCGCGATCGTCGTGAACGTGCAGGGCGACGAGCCCCTCATCGACCCGCGGCTGGTGGGCCAGGTCGCCGGCGAGCTGGCCCGGCGCCCGAAGGCATCCATCGCCACGGCGGTGCACGCGATCGCGACCGCGCGCGCGTTCTTCGATCCCAACGTCGTCAAGGTGGTGCACGACGAGGCGGGCTACGCGACCTACTTTTCTCGCGCCCCGATCCCGTACGCGCGCGATGCCTTCGCCGCGGGCCGCCGCGCCCTGCCGCCGGGGTTCCCTGCCCTGCGCCACATCGGGATCTACGCCTATCGGGTGGGCTATCTCCGGCAGTACGCCTCGCTCGCCCAGACGCCGGCGGAGCGGTTCGAGGCGCTGGAGCAGCTGCGCGCGCTCGGCCACGGACATCGCATCGCGGTGACCCGCTGGGACGGCCCGGTCGCCGCGGGCGTGGACACGCCGGAGGACCTGGAGCGGGTCCGGGCGGCCTACGCCCGATCCGCCGGGTGAGGCTGCCGGGCGCGCCTGCGCCGGTTTGACCCGCTTCCCCGCGAGCGGCGATAATCGAGCGCTAACTCTCAAAAAAATGCGTCTCTCGGGGGGCGACAGCATGCGCCTGATCTTGTTGGGTGGTCCGGGTGCCGGCAAGGGCACGCAGGCGGGCTTCATCACGCAGAAGTACGGCATTCCGCAGATCTCGACGGGCGACATGCTGCGCGGCGCCGTCAAGGCCGGCACGCCGCTCGGGCTCGCGGCCAAGGCGGTGATGGACCGCGGCGACCTCGTCTCCGACGACATCATCACCGGGCTGGTGAAGGAGCGCATCCTCGCCCCCGATTGCGCCCGCGGGTTTCTGTTCGACGGCTTTCCGCGCACGATCCCGCAGGCCGAGGCGATGAAGGCCTCGCGCGTGGGCATCGAGCACGTGGTCGAGATCGACGTCGACGACGCCGTGATCATCGACCGCATGTCCGGCCGCCGCGTCCACCTGCCCTCGGGGCGCACCTACCACGACAAGTACAACCCGCCGAAGGTGGCGGGCAAGGACGACGCCACGGGCGAGGACCTCTTCCAGCGCGACGACGACAAGGAGGAGACGGTCAGGAAACGCCTCGGCGTCTACCACCAGCAGACCGAGCCGCTCGTCGCGTACTACGCGAAGTGGGCCGCGGCCGGGGATGCGCGCGCGCCCCGCTACCACAAGATTTCCGGCGTCGGGACGGTCGAGGAGATCCGCGACCGTGTCTTCGCCGCCCTCGGCTAGCCCGCCCATGCCGCGCAACGCGTTCTACGCCCAGTCCGGCGGCGTCACGGCGGTGATCAACGCCAGCGCCGCGGCCGTCATCGAGACCGCTCGCCGCCACAAGGCGAAGGTCGGCAAGGTCTACGCGGGCCGCAACGGCATCATCGGGGCGCTCACCGAGGACCTCATCGACACCAGCCGCGAGTCGCCGGCCGCGATCCGCGCCCTGATGCACACGCCCGGAGGCGCCTTCGGCTCGTGCCGCTACAAGCTCAAGGGCGTGGAGAAGGGCGGCCACGAGTACGAGCGCCTGGTCGAGGTCTTCAAGGCGCACGACATCGGCTATTTCTTCTACAACGGCGGCAACGATTCCGCCGACACCTGCCTCAAGGTCTCGCGCATCGCCGCCGAGATGGGCTATCCGCTCATCGCCGTGCACGTGCCCAAGACGATCGACAACGACCTCCCGGTCACCGACAACTGCCCGGGGTTCGGGTCGGTGGCGAAGTACGTGGCCACCAGCATGCGCGAGGCCGGGCTCGACGTGGAGTCGATGGCGGAGACGTCCACGAAGGTGTTCGTCCTGGAGGTGATGGGACGGCACGCGGGGTGGATCACGGCCGCCGTGGGGCTCGCGCAGGACAAGGCCGGCCAGGCGCCGCACGTGCTCCTCTTCCCGGAGATCGCCTTCGACGAGGCGGCCTTCCTCGCGAAGGTGGACGACAGCGTGAAGCGCTTCGGCTACTGCGCGATCGGCGTGTCGGAGGGCCTGCAGGACAAGGACGGGAACTTCCTCTCCGAGACCGGGCTCAAGGACGCCTTCGGGCACTCGCAGCTGGGCGGGGTGGCGCCGATGATCGCGAACCTCGTGAAATCGAAGCTCGGCTACAAGTACCATTGGGCGGTGGCCGACTACCTGCAGCGATCGGCGCGCCACATCGCGTCGAAGACGGACCTCGAGCAGTCCTATGCCGTGGGCAAGGCCGCGGTGGAGCTCGCCGTGGCCGGGAAGTCGGGCGTCATGCCGACCATCGTGCGCGTGTCGAGCCGCCCGTACCGGTGGAAGATCGGCACCGCAAGGCTCGAGGACGTGGCGAACGTCGAGAAGAAGATGCCGCGCGACTTCATCGCGCCCGACGGCTTCCACATCACCGCGAAGTGCCGGCGCTACCTGGAGCCGCTCATCGCCGGCGAGGCCTTCCCGCCGTTCGAGAAGGGCCTGCCCCGGTACGTGCGCCTGAAGAATCACGCAGTCCGCCGCAAGACCAAGCCCGCGTCCTGACGGGCAATCCGCAGTTCCTTTACGTGGCAAACAACCGCTGTCAATGGGAGACGTGAGATGTTGAACACCGCAATCATCCTGGCGCTCGCCTGCGCGGGCCTGGCACTGCTCTACGGGGCCATGACGTCCCGGTGGATCCTGTCGCAGCCGGACGGCAACGACCGGATGCGCGAGATCGCCGCCGCCATCCAGGCCGGGGCCAAGGCCTACCTCAACCGGCAGTACTCCACGATCGCCCTCGTCGGCGTGGTGCTCTTCGGCGTCATCTGGCTCGTCCTCGACTGGATGACGGCGCTGGGCTTCGCCATCGGCGCCATCGCCTCCGGGGCGGCCGGCTACATCGGCATGAACGTCTCGGTGCGCGCGAACGTGCGCACGGCCGAGGCGGCGCGCCGCGGCATCGGCCCGGCGCTCGACATCGCCTTCAAGGGCGGCGCGATCACGGGGCTGCTCGTGGTCGGCCTGGGCCTGCTGTCGGTGACGGCGTTCTTCCTCCTGCTGCAGGGCGCCGCCCCGCACGGCGCGAAGATGAGCGACATCGCCAAGCCCCTCATCGGGCTCGCCTTCGGCTCCTCGCTCATCTCCATCTTCGCCCGTCTCGGCGGCGGCATCTTCACCAAGGGCGCCGACGTGGGCGCGGACCTGGTGGGCAAGGTCGAGGCCGGCATCCCCGAGGACGACCCGCGCAACCCCGCCGTGATCGCCGACAACGTGGGCGACAACGTGGGCGACTGCGCCGGGATGGCCGCGGACCTCTTCGAGACCTACGCGGTGACGATCATCGCCACGATGGTGCTGGGCGCGCTCCTGATGCCCAGCCCGGCCGTCGTCGGCAACGCCATCACCTACCCGCTGGTGCTGGGCGGGGTCTCCATCATCGCCTCGATCATCGGCTGCTGGTTCGTGAAGACCGCCGAGGGCGGCAAGATCATGAACGCCCTCTACCGCGGCCTCATCGTCGCGGGCCTCATCTCGCTCGTGGCCTTCTACTTCGTCACCGGCTGGATGATGAAGGACGTGGCGAGCGTCTACCCGCACCTCTCGGTGATCAACCTGTGGGGCGCCGCGGTCGTCGGCCTCGTCCTCACGGCGCTCATGGTGATCATCACCGAGTACTACACGGGCACCGACTTCGCCCCGGTGAAGCACGTCGCCGAGGCCTCGACCAAGGGACACGCCACCAACATCATCGCGGGCATCGGGGTGTCCATGCGCTCCACCGCCTGGCCCGTCCTGTCGGTCTGCCTGGCGATCTGGGCGGCCTACTACCTCGCGGGCCTCTACGGCATCGCCGTCGCCGCGACCTCCATGCTCTCGATGGCCGGCATCATCGTCGCGCTCGACGCCTACGGCCCGATCACGGACAACGCCGGCGGCATCGCCGAGATGAGCGAGCTGCCCAAGGACGTGCGCAACGTGACCGACCCGCTCGACGCCGTGGGCAACACGACGAAGGCGGTGACCAAGGGGTACGCCATCGGCTCGGCCGGCCTCGCCGCCCTCGTGCTCTTCGCCGACTACACGCACAAGCTCGACGAGATGGGCCGGCACATCGCGTTCGACCTCTCCAACCCCGCGGTCATCATCGGCCTCTTCGCGGGCGGCCTCATTCCCTACCTCTTCGGCGCCATGGCCATGGAGGCGGTGGGCCGCTGCGCGGGCTCGGTGGTGGAGGAGGTGCGCCGCCAGTTCCGGGAGATCAAGGGGATCATGGAGGGCAAGGCGAAGCCCGACTACTCCAGGGCGGTCGACATGCTCACGCGCGGCGCCATCAAGGAGATGATGATCCCGTCGCTGCTGCCGGTGCTCTCGCCGGTGGCGGTGGCCCTGGTCGTCGGCTTCCTGATGGGCAAGGACGCCGGCGTGCAGGCCCTCGGCGGCATGCTCATGGGCACCATCGTGACGGGGCTCTTCGTGGCCATCTCGATGTGCACGGGCGGCGGCGCCTGGGACAACGCCAAGAAGTACATCGAGGACGGCCACCACGGCGGCAAGGGCTCCGACGCCCACAAGGCCGCAGTGACGGGCGACACGGTGGGCGATCCCTACAAGGACACCGCCGGCCCGGCCGTGAACCCGCTGATCAAGATCATCAACATCGTGGCGCTGCTCATCGTGCCGCTGCTCTGACCGGCCCCGGCCGGCTTGGACGGGCCGCCTTCGGGCGGCCCGTTCGTTTGCGGCGGCAGCGATGATTGGGGCTGAGTCAGCACAGAGGACGCAGAGGGTTCGCGGAGGAAATGCGTTCAGGCCGGAATTCGCGCTGCGGGCTGCCGTTGGCGAATGCCAGACTGTCAGTGCCCTTCCTCTGTGAACCCTCCGTGTACTCTGTGTTCAATTTTCGCGTCCCCGTTCTGTAGACTGCCCCAATGTCCAGCGAAAAGAGATCCACACCCATGTCCCTCGTCTTTTACCATGGCCACGGCTCGCCGTACTCCTGGCGCGTGTGGTTCGCCCTCGAGCACCTGCGCATTCCCTACGAGCTGAATGTCATCTCCTTCTCGGACAAGGATCACCTCAAGCCCCAGTTCGTGGCGATCAATCCCCGCCACCAGGTCCCGACGATCGTCGACGACGGCTACGCCCTCTGGGAGTCGCTCGCCATCCTCGAATACCTCGACGAGAAGGCCGTGCCCGGCGGACCCCGGCTCTACCCCGGCAACGCGCAGGAGCGGGCGCGCATCCGCCGCCTCATCCGCGAGGAGGAGGAGCACCTCGACAAGGACGGCCTCTCGCCCATCTACGAGGAGTTCTACAAGAAGCCCGAGGGCGCCGCGCCGGACGAGGCGCGCCTGGCCGGGGCCCGGGCGCGGCTCGCCGAGGAACTCGACTACTTCGGGCGGCAGTTGCAGGGGCCCTATCTCGCGGGCGACTCGCCCACCGCGGCGGACTTCGTGCTCTACCCAGAAGTCGCGTACGTGAAGCGGATCGGCGCGAAGAAGCCCGCCTCGAAGCTCGAGGCCATCCTGCCGCCGCCGATCGCCGCGTGGGCCGCGCGCATCGAGGCGTTGCCGTACTTCGAAAAGACCTACCCCCCGCACTGGCGGTCGTGAAGTTCGAGCTGCACGCCACCGACGGCGCAGCGCGTCGCGGCACGCTTGCGCTGGCCCACGGCACTGTCCAGACGCCGGCCTTCATGCCCGTGGGCACCTACGGCACGGTCAAGGCGATGACCCCGGCCGAACTGGTCGAGATCGGTGCGCACATCGTGCTGGGCAACACCTTCCACCTGTGGCTGCGGCCGGGGCTGGAGGTCATCCGCGCGCACGGGGGGCTGCACCGGTTCATGGGGTGGGACGGTCCCATCCTCACCGACTCCGGAGGCTTCCAGGTCTACAGCCTGGGGGCGTTGCGCAAGGTGAGCGAGGAGGGCGTCGCCTTCCAGTCACCCATCAACGGCGACAGGCTGTTCCTCACGCCGGAGGAGTCGATGCGCATCCAGCGCGTGCTCGACTCGGACATCGTGATGGTCTTCGACGAGTGCACCGCCTTTCCCGCGACCCGTGACGAGGCGGCCGCCTCGATGCGCCTGTCGCTGCGCTGGGCGCGGCGCTCGAAGGAGGCCCACGAGGGCAACGCCAACGCGCTCTTCGGCATCGTGCAGGGGGGCATGCACGAGGACCTGCGCGACGAGTCGCGGGGCGCGCTCGAGGAGATCGGCTTCGACGGCTACGCGATCGGCGGCCTGTCCGTGGGCGAGCCGAAGGAGGACATGGCGAGGATTCTCGCCCACACGGCGCCGCGCCTGCCGGCGGGCCGTCCGCGATACCTCATGGGGGTGGGAACCCCCGAGGACCTCGTCGGGGCGGTGGCGGCGGGCGTGGACATGTTCGACTGCGTGATGCCCACCCGCAACGCCCGCAACGGGTGGCTGTTCACGCGCTTCGGAGACATCCGGATCAAGAACGCGCGCCACCGCGCCGATCCGCGGCCCCTCGACGAAACCTGCGGCTGCCACGCCTGCGGGCGCTTTTCCCGCGCCTACCTGCATCACCTGCACCGCACGAACGAGATCCTCGGGGCGCGGCTGAACACGGTCCACAACCTGTACTACTACCAGGCGCTGATGCGGGAGATGCGCGAGGCCATCGCCGCGGGCGCCTTCGCGGCCTTCCGCGAGCGGTTCCGGCGCGACCGGGCGGGCGGCGAGGCCGACGACTGACCGGTGGCACCCAGGGGGCGGATGGCCCCCGCCGTGCTAAAATCGCACGTTTTTCGGCAGGGCGATTCCTTGCCGCACCAAGACATCCCGCCCGGAGACTTCCCATGATCGGAACCGCCTTCGCCCAGACCGCCGGCACCGCCGCGCCGGGGAGCGACCTGATGGGCCTGCTGCCCATCATCCTGATGTTCGTCATCCTGTACTTCCTGATGATCCGCCCCCAGATGAAGAAGGCGAAGGAGCACAAGACCATGCTCGAGGCCCTGCAGAAGGGCGACGAGGTGGTCGCGGTCGGCATCCTCGGCAAGGTCACGAGGATCACCGACGCCTACGTCGGCCTGGAGATCGCCGACAACGTCGTGATCCAGGTGCAGAAGCAGGCGATCACCCAGCTCCTCCCCAAGGGCACCGTCAAGGAAGCCCAGTGACAGCGGCGCCCGCGCCCCGCGCGGGCCCCGCCGAGGGATGGCCCCGGCGCCCCGCCGCGTCCCCCGGCCCAACGGACAGGCAACCCGCATGAACAAGTACCCCCTCTGGAAGTACGTCGTCATCGCCTTGGCGCTCGTGGTGGGCATCATCTACGCCGCGCCCAACCTCTTCGGCGAGGTGCCGGTCGTGCAGGTCTCCGGCGCGCGCGCCTCGCAAAAGGTGGACGACGCCCTGCGCGCCTCGCTGGAGGCGGCGGTCAAGGAGGCCGGCATCGCGATCGCCGGCGTGGAAGCCGCCGAGGGCCAGGCCGGATTCCGCTTCGCCGACACCGACACCCAGCTCAAGGCCCGCGACGTCATCCAGTCCAAGGTCCCGCCGGGATACGTGGTGGCGCTCAACCTCCAGCCCGCCACGCCCAAGTGGCTGCAGGCGCTGGGCTCGAAGCCCATGTACCTGGGCCTCGACCTGCGCGGGGGCGTGCACTTCCTGCTGCAGGTGGACATGAAGGCCGCCGCGGGCAAGTCGGTCGAGCGCTACGCGGGCGACATCCGCAGCCTGCTGCGCGACAAGAAGGTCTACTACTCCGGCCTCGCGCGCGAAGGCGATCGCATCGTCGTCCGCTTCCGCGAGAAGGACCAGCGCGTCGCCGCCCTCAAGCTCATCGAGAAGGAGATGCCGGACCTCGCCATCCGCGAGCAGGAGGCGGGCGAGGAGGCGACCATCACGGCCACCATCAAGCCCGAGGTGGTGAAGAAGGAGCAGGAGCTCGCGCTGCAGCAGAACATCCAGACGCTGCGCAACCGCGTGAACGAGCTGGGCGTGGCCGAGCCCATCATCCAGCAGCAGGGCGCCGACCGCATCGTGGTGCAGCTGGCGGGCGTGCAGGACCCGGGCCGCGCCAAGGAGATCCTCGGGCGCACCGCTACCCTCGAGGTGCGCCTCGTCTCCGAGGAGCACGCCGCCGGCCCCGGGCAGAACGCCTTCGCCGCCTACAAGGACCAGCCGGCGCCCTTCGGCACCGACAAGTTCAACGACGCCGAGGGCAACACGGTCATCGTCAAGAAGGCGCTGGTGATCACGGGCGACCGCATCAAGGACGCGCAGCCCGGCTTCGACCAGCGCGACGGGCGCCCGGTCGTCTCGATGTCGCTCGACGACACCGGCGGGCGGATCATGCGCCAGACCACGCGCGAGAACCTGAAGAAGCGCATGGGCATGATGCTGGTGGAGCGGAACTCGACCGTGGTCCTGACCTGGCCCACCATCCAGGAGGAGTTCGGCAACCGCTTCCAGATCTCCGGCATCGGCGACGTGCAGGAGGCGCGCAACCTCGCGCTGCTGCTGCGCGCGGGCGCGCTCGCCGCGCCCATGGACATCATCGAGGAGCGCACCGTCGGCCCGTCCCTCGGCGCGGAGAACATCGAGAAGGGCTTCAAGTCCGTCGTCTACGGCTTCATCGCCATCGCCGTCTTCATGGTGGTCTACTACGCGCTCTTCGGGGTGATCTCCGTGGCGGCCCTGGGGGCGAACCTGCTCTTCCTGGTGGCCCTGCTGTCCCTGCTCCAGGCCACCCTCACGCTGCCCGGCATCGCGGCCATCGCGCTCACCCTCGGCATGGCGATCGACGCCAACGTGCTGATCAACGAGCGCGTGCGCGAGGAACTGCGCGCCGGCATGAGCCCGCAGATGGCGATCCAGGCCGGCTACGAGCGCGCCTTCGGCACGATCTTCGACTCCAACATCACGACGCTCATCGCGGGCCTTGCGCTGCTGGCCTTCGGCTCGGGCCCGGTGCGCGGCTTCGCGGTGGTGCACTGCCTGGGCATCCTCACCTCGATCTTCAGCGCGGTGATGGTCTCGCGCGGGATCGTGAACCTCATCTACGGCGGCCGGAAAAAGGTCGCGAAGGTGTCCATCGGCAACACCGACTGGCACAAGAAGGCGGCCGCCTGAGCGGCCGGGCCTGACGCAGCACTCCCGGGATACAGACCATGGAATTCTTCAAGATCCGGCGCACGATCCCCTTCATGCGCCACGCGCTGGTGTTCAACGTGATCTCGCTGGTCACGTTCCTCGTGGCGGTGGGCTTCCTCGCGACGCGGGGGCTGCACTTCTCCATCGAGTTCACCGGCGGCACGGTGATGGAGGTGACGCACGCCAAGCCCGCGCAGCCGGACCGCATCCGCGACGCGCTGGGCGCCGCCGGGTTCAAGGACATCAACGTCCTCAAGTTCGGCTCCTCGCAGGACGTGCTGATCCGGCTCCCGCTCAAGGCGAACCCCGACCCGAAGATCCAGAACGAGGAGATGCAGCGGCAGAGCACGGCCGCCATGGAGGTGCTCAAGTCCGTGGATCCCTCGGCGAAGCTCACCCGCACGGAGTTCGTCGGCGGGCAGGTCGGCAAGGAGCTCGCCGCGGACGGCGCGCTCGCGCTGCTGGTCGTCTGCGTGGGCATCGTCATCTACCTGGCGTTCCGCTTCGAGTGGCGGTTCGCCCTGGCCACCATCATCGCCAACCTGCACGACATCGTGATCATCCTGGGGGCGTTCGCCGCCTTCCAGTGGGAATTCTCGCTGCCGGTGCTCGCGGCGATCCTCGCCATCCTGGGCTACTCGGTGAACGAGTCGGTGGTGGTCTTCGACCGGGTGCGCGAGAACTTCCGCAAGATGCGGCGCGCCACGGTCGACGAGATCATGGACGCCTCGATCACCGGGACGATCTCGCGCACGATCATCACGCACGGCTCCACGCAGATGATGGTGCTGTCGATCTTCTTCTTCGGGGGGGCCAGCCTGCACTACTTCGCGCTGGCGCTCACCATCGGCATCTGCTTCGGCATCTACTCCTCGGTGCTGGTCGCGGCGCCGCTTGCCAAGTACCTCGGCGCCTCGCGCGAGGACTTCGTGAAGCCCGAGAAGAAGGCCGTCGAGCCGGTGCTGCCCTGACCCCATGGAGCTGCTCGCGGGGCTGCTGGACATCGTCCTGAGGCTCGATGTCCACCTGGCGGCGCTGATCCAGAACTACGGGACCTGGGTCTACGCGATCCTCTTCGCGGTGATCTTCGCCGAGACGGGGCTGGTCGTGACGCCCTTCCTGCCGGGCGATTCCCTCCTGTTCGTCGCCGGCGCCCTCGCCGCGCTCGGCGGCCTCGACGTGCACATCCTCGTCATCGCGCTGGTCGCCGCCGCCGTTCTCGGCAACACGACCAACTACGCGATCGGCCGCTGGCTGGGACGGCACCTGCTGTCGGGGCGCGCCTCGCGCTGGGTGAAGCGCGAGCACCTCGACCGCACCCATGCCTTCTACGAGAAGCACGGCGGCGCGGCGATCGTCATCTCGCGCTTCCTGCCCATCATCCGCACCTACGTGCCCTTCGTGGCCGGCCTCGCGGAAATGACCTACGCGCGCTTCACGGCCTACAACGTCGGCGGCGCCGTGCTCTGGGTCGGTTCGCTGGCGTACGCCGGGTACTTCTTCGGCAACCTTCCCTGGGTGCGCGCCAACCTCACGCTCATCATCGTCGGCATCATCGCCGCGAGCCTCGTTCCCCTTGCCGTGGCGGCCTGGAAGGCGCGCGGCGAGGCGAAGGCGTGACGGCGGGCGCGTTCCGTCCCCGAGATCCGGCGCCCGCGGCCATGCTCGACACCCACGTCTTCGACATGACCCGCACGATCCAGCTGGCGGTCGCGCCGGTATTCCTGCTCACCGCCATCGGCACCTTCATCAACGCCCTCATGGGCCGCCTCGGGCGCGCGATCGACCGGCGGCGCAAGCTCGAGGAGATGCTCGGCGCCTACGACGGCGAGAACCGCGTCGCGGTGGAGCAGGAACTGGCGGTCCTCGCCACCCGCATCCGGCTCGTCCTGTGGGCCATGGCCTCGGCGGTCTTCTCGGGGCTGCTCGTCTGCCTGCTGATCGGCACGGCGTTCCTCGGGGCTTTCGTGTCGCTGGACCTCGCGCAGCCCGTTGCCGCGCTCTTCGTTGTCGCCATCGCCGCGCTGACGCTCTGCCTGCTGGCGTTCCTGCGGGAAGTCTTCATCGCCGCGGTCTCCGACCGCGCCCGCTTCATCGCCTGACGCCGGCGGGAACGGGGCTGCGCCGGCTGCCGCGCAGGAAAAGCACGGCGGCGACGAAGAAGGCGGCGCCAAGGGCGAGCTCCAGCACCGCGAGGCGCGCCGACGGCCCGGGATCGGACACCGCCCGCATCGCGCCCTCGACCATGCAAGCCCAGACGAGCAGGCAGCTCCACTGGAACGTGTAGCGCCGCCCCTGCAGCAACCCGCGCAGGGGGAGCAGCAGCGGAAGGACCTTGAGCACGAGCCAGGACCCGCCCGGGCGAAGCGGCGCGAGCACCAGCTCCCACGCGAGCCCGAGGAGGATCAGCGCGATCCACGCCGCGCAGGCGAGGAGCCAGGCGGCGCGCGGGGTCACGGGGCCAGCTTCGCGGCGACCGTGGCCAGCCGTTTCCCCAGCGCGAGAGCCAGGCGCCTCTCCGCCTCGGTGACCGGCAGGTCCCCGGCCGGGCCGGCCACGTGCGACGCCCCGTACGGCGCCCCGCCACCCGTGGTCGTGTGCAGGTCCGGCTCGGTGTAGGGGATGCCCACCACCACCATGCCGTGGTGCAGCAGCGGCACCATCATCGTGAGGAGCGTGGCCTCCTGTCCGCCGTGCATCGTCGAGGTGGAGGTGAAGACCGCGGCGGGCTTTCCGACCAAAGTGCCGCGCGACCACTGTCCGCCCAGGGTGTCGAGGAAATGCTTCATCGGTGCCGCCATGTTGCCGAAGCGCGTCGGCGAGCCGAGCGCGATTCCCGCGCACTCCTCCAGGTCGCGGGCTTCCACGTAGGGCGGCCCCGACGCGGGAACGGCGGGCGCCGCGACCTCCGTGACGGGCGCCACGCGCGGCACCGTGCGCACGCGGGCGCGCATGCCGGGCACCGTCTCGACGCCCCTCGCCACGCCCTCCGCGAGCGCGCGCACGGAACCGTTGCTGCTGTAGAAAAGCACGAGGATCTCGGCCATGGGGGGTCCTTTCGCGGGTGCTATGATACGCGCCGCTCGATGCCCCCCGCCGCCTTCCTCCGCGACTGCCCCGGATTCCTCGCGTTCGTCCTCCGGCGCTGGCGGGAAGACCGCTGCCCGCAGATCGCCGCGAGCCTCACGTTCACCACGCTCCTCGCCCTGGTGCCGCTCTTCACGGTGGTGGTGGCGCTGCTCTCGTCGATGCCGTTCTTCGGCGCGGTGATGGCGCAGTTCCGCAGCTTCCTGCGCATGAGCCTCGTGCCGGAAATCGCCGAGCGGATCATCGCCGTGCACATGGTCCAGTTCGCGGAGGCCGCGGGACAACTCACCGCCGTGTCGCTGGCGGCGCTCTTCGCCATGACGATCGCCACGCTCTTCACGATCGATCGCTCCCTCAACCTCATCTGGCGCGCCGACCGGCACCGGCCCCTGTGGCGGTCCGTGGCGGGCTATACGCTCCTTCTCGTGACGGGGCCGGTTCTGCTGGGTGCAAGCCTCTGGGTGACGACGTGGCTGGTGGCGGCCTCCCTCGCGGAGGGCGCCGCACTGGGCCTCGTGCCGTTGGCCGTGAGCACGCTCGGTTTCTTTCTCACGTATCGCTTCATCCCGAATCGGCATGTGCCGGGCGCGCACGCGCTGGCGGGGGGGCTGCTCGCGGCCGTGGTGTTCGAACTGACGAAGCTGCTCTTCGCCGGCTGGATGCGCGCCGTGCCCACCTACCGGCTCGTGTATGGGGCCTTCGCGGCGATTCCCCTCTTCCTGCTGTGGCTGTACCTCACCTGGCTGGTGGTGCTCGCGGGGGCGGAGTTCACCGCTGCGCTCGGCTACTGGCGCCTGCGGCTGTGGCGGCAGCGCGACTCCCTCGCCGAGCGCCTGCGCGGTGCCCTTGCGGTCGTACGGCGCCTGCCTTCGCCCGGCGGCGTCCCGGTGCCCATTGCCGACCTGCGCACCGCCATCGACATGCCGGGCGACCGCGTCGAGGACGTGCTCGACCGCCTCGCCGATGCCGGCGTGGCGCGCCGCACGCGAAAGGGCTGGCTTCTTGCGAAGACCCTGACGGAAGTGCCGCTGGCGGTCGTGTACCACGCCGCGCAGCCCGGGGCCGTGACGCTCTCGCCGCAGGAGTGGTCGCGCTGCTCGCCGGAGCTGGGGGCGCTCGCGCTTTCCATGGAGGCGGCGCTGAAGCGGCCGGTGTCGGACCTTCCGTGAAGGGTGCCGGCGGGCGGGGCGCGGGGGAACGATTGCCGATGCCGGCGGTCGATGGACAATCGAGAACGGGGGGACGCGTGATGGCTTTCGGAAAGTGGCGGCTCGGGCTGGCGGCGCTCGCTGTGTCGCTGGCGGCCGGCGGCGCGCAGGCATTCGAGGTGACGGATACGCAGGGCAAGCGCCACCGGCTGTCGGACTACAAGGGCAAGTGGGTCGTGGTGAACTTCTGGGCCACCTGGTGCACCCCGTGCATCCGGGAGATCCCCGAGATCGCCGAGTACCAGAAGGCGCACGCGCCGGACCGCGCGGTGGTGATAGGCATCGCGATGGACGTCGAGAACGTGGAGAAGACGAAGCAGTTCGCGCAGAAGGTGGGCCACGCCTACCCTCTCGTCCTGGAGGACGACGCCACCGAGAAGCAGTTCGGCAAGGTGAAGGGGCTGCCGACCACGATCATCTTCGACCCGGCCGGCAAGCGCGCCTTCGACCGCGCGGGCACGGTGACCCGCAAGTCCCTCGAGGACGCGACGACCGCGCGCCCGAAGGGCTAGCCGCGCCTTACGCGGCGAGCCGCGACCGGACGTGCGCGACGGCGCCTTCGATGGCGACCTTCGTCGCCGCCGCGTCGCGCCGGTGCTGGTACTCGACCACGCCTTCCTTGAGGCCGCGCTCGCCGATCACGATGCGGTGCGGGATGCCGATGAGTTCCTGGTCCGCGAGCATCACGCCGGGCCGCTCGTTGCGGTCGTCCAGAATGGCCTCGACGCCCGCGGCGGACAGCTCGGCATAGATCCGCTCGGCCGCGGCCTTCACGGCCTCGCTCTTGCCGATGCCGAGCGGGATGACGGCCACGGTGAAGGGCGCCATCGGGTCCGGCCAGATGATGCCCCGCTCGTCGTGGTTCTGCTCGATGGCGGCGCCGACGATGCGCGTCACGCCGATGCCGTAGCAGCCCATCTCGAAGGGCTTCTGCGTGCCGTCCTCGGCGGTGAACGTGGCGCCCATCGCCTCGGAGTAGCGGCGCCCGAGGGCGAACACGTGGCCGACCTCGATGCCGCGGACGATGGCGAGGGTGCCCCTGCCGTCGGGGGACGGGTCGCCGGCGACCACGTTGCGGATGTCGGCGACGAGGTCGGGCTCGGGGCAGTCGCGCCCCCAGTTGGCGCCGCGCAGGTGGAAGTCCTTCTCGTTGGCGCCGCACACGAAGTCCGACATGGCGGCCACGGTGCGGTCGGCGATGACCGTAATCTTCGCGCGGTCGAGTCCCACCGGCCCGAGGTAGCCGGCCGGTCCGTCGGCCGCGGCCAGGATCTCGGCGTCGGTCGCCCAGCGCCAGCCCTTCAGCCCCGGCACCTTGCCCACCTTGATCTCGTTCACCGAGTGGTCGCCGCGGATGAGCAGCATGTGCACGCGGTCGTTGGCGGTGAGGAGGATCGCCTTCACCGTGCGCGACAGGGGCAGGCTCCACAGCTTCGCCACGCCTTCGCAGGTGGACACGCCCGGCGTCGGGCCCTTTTCCATCGCTTCCATGGCCGGCCCGCGCGGCGCGGCCGGGGCGAGGGCCTCGGCCTTCTCGATGTTGGCGGCGTAGTCGGAGGCGTCCGAGTAGGCGATCTGGTCCTCGCCCGAGTCTGCCAGCACCTGGAACTCGTGCGAGGCGCTGCCGCCGATCTCGCCGGTATCGGCCGCGACGGGGCGGAACGTGAGCCCCAGCCGCGTGAAGATGCGCACATAGGCGTCGAACATCCTGCGGTAGGACGCCAGCATGCCGGCCTCGTCCGCGTCGAAGGAGTAGGCGTCCTTCATGGAGAACTCGCGGGCGCGCAGCACGCCGAAGCGCGGGCGGATCTCGTCGCGGAACTTGGTCTGGATCTGGTAGAAGTTCACCGGCAGCTGGCGGTAGCTGCGCAGTTCCTTGCGGGCGATGTCCGTGATCACCTCCTCGGCCGTGGGCGCGTAGCAGAACTCGCGCTCGGCCCGGTCCTTCACGCGCAGCATCATCGGGCCGTAGAGCTCCCACCGGCCGGTCTCCTGCCAGAGCTCCGCAGGCTGCACCGGGGGCATCAGGACCTCCAGGGCGCCGGCGCGGTCCATTTCCTCGCGCACGATCCGCTCGACCTTGTGCAGCACGCGCAGGCCGAGCGGCAGCCAGGAATAGAGGCCGCTGCCCAGCTTGCGGATGAGCCCGCCCCGCAGCATGAGCTTGTGGCTCGGAAGCTCGGCCTCCTGGGGGGCTTCCTTGAGGGTGGCGAGGAAGAACTGGCTGGCGCGCATGAACTCTCCGGGGGGCGGGCGGGTCGAAAGTGTTTTCGGAATCAAATCATCGGCTTGCGAGTGCGCATTCTACACCGCCGGCGATGCGGGCCGGCTGCTGGCGGGCGCCCGCAATCTGTGGAAAAATGGTTGCAACTCAACGAATTGGATGGTGGCTGCCATGATCGATCGGGACGGCTATCGCCCGAACGTCGCCATCGTGCTCGTCAACCACAAGAACCAGGTTTTCTGGGGCAAGCGGGTTCGGGAGCACGCCTGGCAGTTCCCCCAGGGCGGCATCAAGGCGGGGGAATCCCCCGAGCAAGCGATGTACCGCGAGCTCGAGGAGGAAACGGGCCTCAAGCCCGAGCACGTCGAGATCCTGGGGCGCACCCGGGACTGGCTGCACTACCACGTGCCGACGCACTGGGTGAAGCGCGAGTGGCGCGGCACCTACCGGGGCCAGAAGCAGATCTGGTTCCTCCTGCGCCTGGTCGGCCGGGATACCGATGTCTCCCTGCGGGCGAGCGGGCACCCCGAGTTCGACGCCTGGCGCTGGCACGACTACTGGGTGCCGCTCGAGACCGTGATCGACTTCAAGCGCGACGTCTACCGCATGGCGCTCGAGCAGCTGTCGATCTTCCTGGATGTCGATCCGCGCCGGCACGTGGGCCTGTCGCCCTACGGCCGCCGGCGCCGCCCGAAGCCGCGGCCGGCGATCGCGCCGCCGGTCGGGGGGGCGGCGGATTGACCCCAACAACCTCTGGACGCAAGTCC
>Ga0114939_10001217_pt1 | contig 20561 bp, 15 predicted proteins | sample AshMeaCrysSpring_FD_87196 | JGI IMG/M metagenome (GOLD analysis project Ga0114939, IMG submission 87196) | Groundwater microbial communities from Big Spring, Nevada to study Microbial Dark Matter (Phase II) - Ash Meadows Crystal Spring | ecosystem: Environmental > Aquatic > Deep subsurface >...
CGCGCCCGAGGTGGCGAACCGACACAGCGGTTACCTGGTGGGCGGGACGTCCCCGTTCGGGACGCGGAAGCGCATGCCGGTGTACGTCGAACGCAGCATCCTCTCGCTGCCGCTCTGATGTGGACGCCACGATGGTGAGGCAATCGATCGCGTGCATCGTGCTTGCGATCAGCGCTGTCGCTGTTGCGGCGGACTCGACCTTGCCAAGGCAACGCCCGTTGACGGACCGCGTCTTCGAGGTGACAGCCGGGCGCATGCAGCGCGGACGCTACCTTGCCGAGCACGTGCTGCAGTGTTTCATCTGTCACTCCGAGCGGGATGCGGCGCAGCCCGGGGCTCCACCCATCGTGGCCCGGAAAGGCGCAGGTGTCGTGCTCAGCAGGAAAGGCGACCGTGTCATTGTCGCCCCGAACATCACACCCGATCGCGAGACCGGCGCAGGCTCCTGGACCGACGACATGCTGGCGCGGTCGATCCGCGAAGGCATCGGCCACGACGGTCGCGCGTTGCACCCGCAGATGTGGTACGGCTCATTCGCGTATCTTTCGGACGAGGACCTCGCGTCCGTGGTCGTGTACCTGCGGTCGATCCCGGCGGTGCGCAATGCGCTGCCGAAGATGCAGCTACCCGAGGAGGAGCGCGCGGAGATCTCGTCCTCGCCGCGACCGATCACGGCACCCGTACCGGGTCCGACGCCGGGCGACGCCCTGGCCCGTGGCAAGTACCTCGTGACCGTCGCCGACTGTTCGGGCTGCCACACATCGTGGCATTCGAGCCGGAATCCCGGGCTGTTCGGTGGCGGCAACCTGATCGAGTGGCCGGTGGGGACGGCGTGGAGCACGAACATCACACGCGACGCGTCAGGGCTGCAGTACCCGGCGGACGTGTTCGTCGCGGTGGTGCGCACCGGCAAGGGCGGGTCCCTGAGCCCAGTCATGCCGTGGGCGGCGTTCCGCGGGATGACGGACGAGGATCTGTCCGCGGTCCACCTCGCGCTCGGCGAGGCGCAGGCGGTGCGTCACTACGTGGGAAACCACGGAGAAGCCGAGCACTGCGCCGTGTGCGGCCAGTCCCATCCCTTCGGGAAACTGAACCGGCTGGAGACGCCGGCAGCGATGCCGTTGGCGCGCGAGCAGCTCGACCGGCTGGTCGGTCGCTACCGGCACTCGACCTGGGACCTGACAGTCGACATCCGCACCGATGGGCGGCGTCTCTACGGCGTCGAGGAAGGAGGGATCGAAATCGAGCTCATTGCGCAGTCGCCGGTACGCTTCCTGGCTCCCGGCTGGCCGGCCCCTCTCGAGTTCGAGCTTGATGCCGAGGGACGGGTGGTTCGTTTCGTGACGCTGGAACTCGATCGTGAGGCATTCGAGCGCCTGCCCTGACGCGCGGCGACCACCGTCCTTGCGGCCGACCGGCCCTGGGGATGAGCAACCCGGTCGTCCAGTTGCCTCTCAGTGTCGGTCGGTCGGCGGCTTTGGACCGAGCGCGCTCGCCGGCTTGAGCGCCACCTTGCCGAACTTCTCGCGGATACGGTCTACGGCGGCGTCGAGTTCCCGGTTGCGGGTGGTCTGTGGCACGGTGAAGAGGTCGAGCTGCGCGGTGGGTGCGAGTTCGCTCACCCCGACGCCGAGGAGGCGCAACGCCGCACGTGGCTGGGCCGACAGCCACTGCTCGAGCAGTTCGAGCGCGACCGCCGTCACCACCCGCGTTTCCTGGGTGGCGGGCTCGATGTGGCGCTGTCGCGTGTAGGTCGTGAAGTCCTTGCGGCGGATCTTGACCGTGACGCAACTCGCCGCGAGCTCGCGCGAACGGAGCCGGGCACAGGTCCTGTCCGCGAGTCGCACGACCTCGGCGCGCAGCTGCGCGTGGTCGGCGATGTCGGTGTCGAAGGTCTCCTCGGCGCTGATCTGCTTCTCGTCGCGGTCGGGTACTACAGGCCGGTCGTCGATGCCTGCGGAGCGCTGCTGCACACGCTCCGTGTAGCGCCCGAAAATCGGCCGGAGTGCCGCGGGGTTCGCGCGGCCGAGCTCGCCGAGCGTGCGGATGCCGAGCGCCTCGACCTTGGGCGCGGTCTTCGCCCCGAGTCCGAAGAGCTTGCGGATCGGCAGTGGGTCGAGAAGTTCACGCACCTCGCCGGGCCTGACGAACACCAGGCCATCGGGTTTGCGGAGATCCGAGGCGATCTTCGCGACGAGCTTGTTCGGCGCCACCCCGACCGACGCGGTGAGCCCGGTGCGCTCGCGGATCCGTCGCTTGATCTCCGCCGCGATCTGCTCGGGCGGGCCGAGGAGCTCGATGCTCGCGGTGACGTCGAGGAATGCCTCGTCGAGCGAGAGCCCCTGCACGAGCGGCGTGAACTCGTGGAACACCGCGAAGATGCGCTCCGACTCGGCCGCGTAGTGTGCGATGCGCGGCGGCACGCAGATGGCATCGGGACAGCGCCTGAGCGCCTCGCGCACCGGCATGGCGGAGTGCACGCCGAAGCGTCGCACCTCGTAGCTCGCCGCGGCCACGACGCCGCGTCCGCCCGTCCCGCCGACGATGACCGGTCGGCCGCGCAACGCGGGATCGTCACGCTGCTCCACCGACGCGTAGAAGGCGTCCATGTCGACGTGCAGGATCCAGCGTTCGGCGGCTGTCACGTTCGCGCCGGGCTCAGAGCGAGAGTGCGGTGTAGAACAGCAGGCCGAGGCCCGTGATCACCATCGCGAAGAGATAGGCCACGCCGAGCGTCGAGTACTTGATCAAGGTGACGATGCGGCCCTGCCCGTACACTCGGCGCATTGCGCGGTACAGGTACCAGGGGATGTAGAGGACGAAGGCGGCGGTCACCAGGCCTTCCGCCGCGTTGAACGCCGTCCCGGCCCCCGTGCCTCCGGTCCAGGTCTTCAGGCGCTCGAGCAGCAGGATCACGAGCCCGCCCAGGAAGAAGAAGGCGTGATAGTGCACGACGAACAGCAGGTGTTCGACGTAGTAGCGGCCGGAGCCGAGATAGAGGACGTAGAGCACGACCGCGATCAGCGGCAGGAAGATGAACATCATCTTCGGGATGTTCTCGTACAGTGCGCGGCCGAAGCTCGGGGTGTCCGCGACGATCTTCCGGCAGGCATCGCGCAGGCGCGGCTCGTATTTCTCGCCCATCGGCACGATGTCGACCTTGAGCGTGTCCTCGCCGCAGGGGTCCTTCATGACCTTCTGCACCGCGGCGATGTCTGCTGGCGAGGCCTTCGCGAAATCGGCCGTCATCTCCTTGCGCACCCGGGCCCGCTCCCTTTCGGGCAGCCGCTTTACGATGGCGTCCAGGACCTGCTGTTCTTCCGCCGTGAGCTTGCGGGGTGCAGGCGTCGCCTGGGTGCCTTCGGCGCCCTCGCCGCCGTCCATCAGCTGCAGGTTGGCGCCGCCCTCCTCATCGACGTTGAACTTGAGCGCGCTGCCCGGGTCGTTGCCGAGCTGCGCGAGCAGGAAGAACGCGACGCTCAGGATCAGGTACATCCGGAACGGCGGCGTGTAGCTCGCACGCCGGCCGCGCAGGAAGTCCTGGGTGAGCAGGCCCGGCCGGAACGCGAGCGGGATCAACGTACGCCAGAGCCGCGAGTCGAAGTTCGTGAGGTCGCCGAAGACGTCCCGCAGCAGGCCCCAGAGCGAGAGCACGCGAACCTTTGCGCGCTGGCCGCAGTGCGAGCAGTGCTGGCCCGTGAGTACCTCGCCGCAGTTGAGGCAGTTCTCGGTCGAGACCGCGCCGCGGATGAACTCCTCCCGCTGCGCCATGGCGCGCGGCCGCTCGCTCGCCTGCGCGCCGAAGCGTGCGATGCCCGAGGCGTGCATGCGGGCGGCGTGGTCGCGCAGGTAGACGTCGAGCGCGGCCTGGTCGCGCAGCCTGTACTGCACGGTGCGGCGGACCTTCCCAACAGCGGGCGACGTGTCGACGAGCACCTCGGCCGAGAGAAAGCCCGGCAGCTGCAGGACGTCCGCGATGTGATCGCGCAGCCAGGTGTCGAACGGGCCCTCGATGGCGGCGTCCGCCTCGAGTTCGACATCAAAGACGACCTTGCCTGCGCTCGGGAGGATCTCGCTCACGAGCGCAAGGGTACCAAAGGCCTCAGGCGATCTGCCTGAGCGGTCTCGCCTCGCCCGCAGCCTGCACGCCGGCCATCAGTTCCTCGGAGGCGAAGTCGTCCACGTTCACTAGGTCCATGACCTTGCGGTCGTACTCGCGCAGGAACTCCGCTTCCACCGGCGTGACGATGCCGAGCGCCTCGGCCTGCGCGACCTGCCCCGGCAGGTCGAGTGCCGTGATGCGGCCGGTCTTCACGCCCTCGACGCGGATGCGCTTCTCGAGCGGCTCGGCGCGCACCGCGAGCTCGAGCGCCTCCTGCAGGAGGCCGATCGGGTTGCCCGGTTCGACGGTTCGGTAGATGCCATGGCTGAGCCGGTCGCGCGATTCCGAGGGCATCATCAGCGGCTCGACGATCTTCCGGCCCAGCCTGTCGCTCGCGGCGAAATAGGTCCGTCCCCGCGGAAAGATCACGAAGCGCATCAGGCCCGCGATCCAGCGGTTCGGGAAGTTGCGGAGGAACCCGTGCAGCTGCTCCTGTGCCTCGTAGAGCAGCGTGCGGCAGCTCCACTCGACGAGGGGCAGGTCGGCCTCGGGCCGCCCCTGGTTCTCATAGTGCTTCAGCACCATCGAGGCCATGTAGAGCGAGGAGAGCACGTCGCCGAGCCGCGCCGAGAGGTGCTCCTTCTGCTTGAGGTAGCCGCCGAGCGTGAGCATCGCCATGTCGGTGGCGAAGGCGAACTGCGCACTGAACTTGTTGACGTGCTGGTAGTAGCGGCGGGTCGCACCGGTGTCGGGCGCGGAGGAGAACCGCGCGAGCGTCGAGGCCATCACGAAGGAGCGCGCGGCGTTCGAGATCGTGTAGCCGACGTGGCCGAAGAGCGCCGCGTCGAAGTGGCGCAGGCTGCGGCGCTTGTCCTTGTCCTTCGCCGCGGTCATCTCCGCGAGTACGTACGGGTGGCAGCGGATCGCGCCCTGGCCGAGGATCATCAGGCTGCGCGTGAGGATGTTCGCGCCCTCGACCGTGATCGCCACGGGCACCACCTGGTAGCCGCGGCCGAGGTAGTTCTTCGGGCCCAGGCAGATGCCCTTGCCGCCGTGCACGTCCATGGCGTCGTTCGCGACCCGGCGGCTGAGCTCGGTGCAGTGGTACTTGAGCATGGCCGCGGGCACGGACGGCTTCTCGCCGCCGTCGATCGCGCCGGTGGTCACGGAGCGCGCGGCGTCCACGATGTAGGTGGCGCCCGCCATGCGCGTGAGCGCGGCCTCGACGCCCTCGAAGCGTCCCACCGGCTGAGCGAACTGCTTGCGGATGCGTGCGTAGGCGGTTGTGGCGAACGTGCCCGCCTTCGCGCCGCCCGCGGCGCTCGACGGCAGCGAGATGCAGCGCCCGACGGAAAGCTGCTCGACCAGCATGCGCCAGCCCTGGCCCGCCATCTTCGGCCCGCCGATGATCGCGTCGAGCGGCACGAAGACGTCCTTGCCGGACAGCGGGCCGTTCTGGAACGGCACGTTGAGCGGGAAGTGACGGCGGCCGATCGTGACGCCCGGCGTGTTGCGCGGGATGAGCGCGCAGGTGATGCCGTAGTCGGTCTTCTCTCCCCCGAGCAGCCGATCGGGGTCGTAGAGCCGGAACGCGAGGCCGACGACGGTCGCGACCGGCGCGAGCGTGATGTAGCGCTTCGAGAAGTTGAGGCGGACGCCCACGACCTCGCGGCCCTCGTAGATGCCGCGGCAGACGACGCCCGTGTCGGGAATGGAGGCGGCGTCCGAGCCCGCGCGCGGGGCGGTGAGCGCGAAGCAGGGCACGTCCTCGCCGCGCGCGAGTCGCGGCAGGTAGTGGCTCTTCTGCTCCTCGGTTCCGTAGTGCAGCAGCAGTTCCGCGGGCCCGAGCGAGTTCGGCACGGCCACCGTGGAGGACACCGTGGCGCTGCGGCTCGCGAGCTTCACCAGCACGCAGGAGTGCGCGTAGGCCGAGAACTCCAGGCCGCCGTACTTCTTCGGGATGATCATCGCGAAGAAGCCCTTCTTCTTCAGGAACTCCCACACCTCGGGTGGCATGTCGGCGCGCCGGTGCGTGATGTCCCAGTCGTCGACCATGCGGCAGAGGTCCTCGCAGGGCCCGTCGATGAACGCCTGCTCCTCCGCGGTGAGCTGCGGGGCCCTTGCTGAGAGGAGCTTCGGCCAGTCCGGCTTGCCGCTGAAGATCTCGCCGTCCCACCACACGGTGCCGGCCTCGAGCGCCTCGCGCTCGGTGTCGGACATCGACGGCAGCAGGCGCCGGTAGACGAGCAGGAAGGGCTTCGTCACGAAGCGCATGCGCAACGCATCGATGTTGAGCGCGACCAGCGCGAAGAAGCCGACCGACAGGGTCGCGAGCCAGGGCGTCGAGCCGTGGCCGAGCAGCGTGTAGGAGAGCAGCGCAGTGCCGGCGGCAATGGTGGCGGTCGCGAGCGACACGCGGTGATAGGCGAGCGCGAGTGCGCCGCCGACGAACAACAACAGCCAGAAGAGCGTCATCATGGCGTCCGGTCCTCCCCAGGCGGACGGAGCGGATGGCCCCGTCCAGCGGCCGACTATGCCTTCGATTGCTGCGTTGCCGCAACCGGTGGCGTGCGGGGGCCGGAAAAGGAACCGGGCGCCGCGGCTGGTCGCCGTGCGCCCGGTGTGCGGACGTTCAGGCCGAAACGGCTGGGCGTGCTAGAGCAGGTCCTTCACGCCATCGCGTTCCTCGGTGAGCTCCTTGTAGGTTGCGTCCATCTTGCCGCGGCTGAAGTCGTTGATCGCGAGGCCCTGCACGATCTGGTAGTCGCCGCCCTTGCAGGTCACTGGGTAACCGTAGATGACGCCCGCGGGGATGCCGTAGCTGCCGTCGGACGGCACACCCATGCTGACCCAGTCGCCGTCCGGCGTGCCGTGCACCCAGGTGTGGATGTGGTCGATCGCCGCGGAGGCGGCCGATGCAGCCGACGACGCGCCGCGCGCCTTGATGATGGCCGCGCCGCGCTGCTGCACGATGGGGATGAACTGGTCCTTGTACCAGGCCTCGTCCACGAGCGAGAGGGCCGGCCGGCCGCTTACCGTCGCGTGGTGCAGGTCGGGATACTGCGTGGCCGAGTGGTTGCCCCAGATGATCACCTTGCGCAGGTCGGTCGTGTGGGCGCCGGTCTTCTCGGCGAGCTGCGACAGCGCGCGGTTGTGGTCGAGGCGTACCATCGCCGTGAAATTGCGGGGATTGAGGCCCGGGGCGTTCTTCATCGCGATCAGCGAATTCGTGTTCGCGGGATTGCCCACGACGAGCACGCGCACGTTGCGATCGGCGACCGCGTCGAGCGCCTTGCCCTGCGCAGAAAAGATCTGCGCGTTGGCGAGCAGCAGGTCCTTTCGCTCCATGCCGGGGCCGCGCGGACGCGCCCCGACGAGCAGCGCGACGTTGCAGTCCTTGAAGGCGACCCGCGCGTCGTCGGTCGCGACGATCCGGTTCAGCGTCGGGAACGCGCAGTCGTTCAACTCCATCACCACGCCCTGCAGCGCGCCGAGCGCCGGCGTGATCTCGAGCAGGTGCAGGTTGACGGGCGTGTCCGGGCCGAGCATCTGGCCCGAGGCCACCCGGAAGGCGAGGGCGTAGCCGATCTGGCCCGCCGCGCCCGTGATCGCGACGTTGACAGGGGTCTTCATGGAGTCTCTCCGCTGGTGTTCCTGAGGTCGGCGCCGGGCGCCGCCGGCCGGTAGAGGGGGCGGCGTCCGCGCGAAGGCCGAGTTTAACGCGAGCGGAAGAGTGGTCCGGTAAGGGTCTGCCGACGTGCGCACGCATCCCGCTTGCATTCGATCTAGTGTTGTAGTTAACTACAACAGTGCTTGAATCGGCGATCACAGAGGGTGGGCACGATGAGCGCAGGGAGCAGGATTCTGGCGACGTTCATCGCGGGAATCGTGTGGATATTCGCAGGTTTGTCGGTCGCGTCGGGACCGCTGGCGACTCCGGCCATCACGCCAGCGGTCCTCGACGTGGCCGCCAGCTGCACCAGTAACCTCGGACCCTGAACGGGAACGGGCGAGCGAGGGTGTTCTGCTACAGTACAGCAGCGCAGCACCTCGCCGTCCGGTCGCATGGACTCAAACTGGAACGACACTCAGCCGATCTACCGCCAGCTTCGCGACAAGGTCGTGGCGATGATCCTCGAAGGAGCGCTCGGTGACGGCGACCCGTTGCCGTCGGTGCGCAGCGTCGCTGCAGATTTCTCGCTGAATCCGCTGACCGTGCTGAAGGGCTACCAGCAGCTCGTCGACGAGGGACTCGTCGAGAAGCGGCGCGGACGCGGCATGTTCGTCACGGCAGGCGCCCGCACGCAGCTCATGAAGGACGAGCGGCAGCGCTTCCTCGAGTCGGATTGGCCGCGCGTCCTCGCGACGATCGAGCGGCTCGGGCTGGATGCGGGGGAACTGCTGAAGCCGAAGAAAGGGGGTAGTGACTAGGGGGTAGGGGGTAGTGAAGAGGTGCGCGGCAGTCAATGCCGGCACTGCATTTCTTCCACTACCCCCTACCCCCTAGTCACTACCCCCTTCTCCTACGCCATCGCCGCATCCCGCTGCTCCGGACCCTTCGGCGTGATCGACGGCGGCAGCAGCTTGTACATGACGGGCGTGACGAGCCGGCCGATCAGCGTCGAGGAAATCAGTCCGCCGATGATGACGACCGCGAGCGGCGAGTAGAGCCCCGACCCCTGCACGGCGAGCGGCAGCAGGCCGCCGATCGCGGTCGCCGAGGTGAGCAGGATCGGCAGGAAGCGGATCTCGCCCGCGCGCGTGATGGCCTCGTCGAGCGCGACACCCTGCTCGCGCAGCTGGTTCGTGAAGTCCACGAGCAGGATCGAGTTCTTGATCTCGATGCCGATGAGCGCGACGAGACCGATCATCGCGGTAAAGGAGAGCGTGTAGCCGGTCGCGAGGAGCGCGACCAGGCCACCTGCAACACCGAGCGGAATCACGCCCGCAACGATCAGCATCGAGCGGAAGCTGCCGAACTCGAGGATCAGCACGGCCAGGATGCCGAACACGGCGACCAGCACGGCCGTGCCGATGCCGCCGAAGCTCTCCTTGCGTGCCTCGGTCTCGCCTCCGGCGCGCAGGCTGTAGCCGGGCGGGAGTCCCTTCGCCTCGATGTTCGCCAGCACCTCGCGCGTCACCCGCGCGGCGTCGAAGCCCGCTTCCGGATAGGCCGTGATCTTCACTTCCCGCAACCGGTCGTGGCGCTCGATCACGCTCACCGCGGCGGTGAACTGTGGCGTCGACACCTGGCGCAATGGGATCGTCTCGCCGGTAGTCGTAGCGACCTCGATCAGCCCCAGGGCATCGAGCGTCTGGCGACCCTGCATCGGCAGCCGCAAAGTGATGTCGTACTCGTCGCCGTCCGCCTCGCGAAACTTCCCGGCGCCGAGTCCCGCGACCGCGGCGCGCACCGTCCGGTCGACGTCGATCGGTGCGACGCCGAGCAGTGCCGCCTTCTGCGAGTCGATCCTGAGGTCGAGGTCCGTGCGCAGGCGTCGCATCGGGTTCGCGACGTTTCGGGTGCCGGGTGTGTCCTCGATGATCGCCTCCGCCTGCGCCGCGAGCGTCCGCAGCTGTCCGACGTCCGGCCCGGAGATCGCGATCTCGATCGGCGCGTTGATCGGCGGCCCGTTCTGGAACGACTCGACGATGATGCGCGCGCCGGGGTAGTCCGTGAACCGGCCGCGGAGTTCCTCGTAGAGCGCCGGGCTGCGCTGGGGGTCGAACGCGTGCAGCTCGGCGAATACCTCGGCGACGTTCGCGTTCGTCTCCTCCGGGAAGGTGTTGTAGTAGACGCGCGGATTGCCGCGACCGAGGTTGGCGAACCAGTGCTTGACCTCCGGGCGGCGGCCGAGCTCCCGCTCCACGAAGCGCAGCGCCCGGTCGGTTTCCGCGAGGCTCGCGCCGTCGGGCGTCTCGATCGTGACATGGAACTGCGGGATGTCCGCCGACGGAAACACACTGACGCCGATGAGCGGCACCAGCGCGAAGGACGCCGCCACCAGGGCGAGCGCTGCGAGCAGCGTGCGCTTCGGCCGCGCGAGCGCTACCCGCAGCGCCGGGTTGTAGATGCGGTGGATGCCGGCCATGAGCGCCTTGAGCGCGCGGTTGCCTTCGCCGGCTTCGCCCTCGGGCCGCAGGATGCGGCTCGCGAGGAACGGGACGATCGTGAGCGCCACGAACAGCGATGCGGCCACGGTGTAGAGCACCGCCGCGGGCAGCGAACGTATGAAGAGCCCGGCGCCTTCCGGCAGGAACAGGAGCGGCAGGAATGCGAAAAGCAGCGTCGCCGTGCAGCCGAGCACCGCAAGCGCGATCTGGTCCGTCGCGGCGATGGCCGCCTCGAAGCGTGAGTAGCCGGCCCTCAGGTAACGTGCGATGTTCTCGACGACCACGATCGAATCGTCCACGAGCAGGCCGAGCGCCAGCACGAAGCCGGCAATGGACAGCTGGTTGAGCGAGAACCCCGTGAAGTACAGGAGCGACAGCCCGATCGCGAGCGACAGCGGGATCGAGATCATCACGACGAGCGCGGCGCGCAACCCGAGCGGCAGCAGGGTCAACGTCACGAGCGCGATCGCGATCGCGAAGTCGATTCCGAGGCGCGTAAGGCGATGCGCGACGTTGCGGCTCTGGTCGAAGCCGCGCTCGAGACGCACGCCTTCCGGCAGGCCCCCGGCGAACGCGTCGACCTTCGCATAGATTGCGTCGCGCACCTCGAAAACGTTGACGCGGTCCTTCGCGCTCGCCGTGACGAAGACCGCCCGATCGCCCTTGAAGCGGCCGACGTAGGACTCCTCTGCGGTCTCCCAGCCGACCTCCGCGACATCGCGGAGCTTCACGATGCGTCCGCCGCGGCTCGCGACCACGGTCTCGGCGATCTCGTCGAGCGAGTCGTAGCCGCCCGACGTCTTCAGGTTGTACTTGCGCAGCCCAACGTCGACCGCCCCGCCCGGCACCGTGGCGTTCTCGCCGCGGATGGCGGCCTCGACCTGCGCGAGCGTGACGCCGGCGCGTCCCATGCGCTCGAGATCGACCGCGACGCGCACCTCCGGCACGGGCACGGCCCAGTACTCGCTGAAGCGCACGCCGGGTACCGTCTCGATCGCGTCGCTCAGGTCCTCGGCGAGCTCCTTGAGTTCGCGGTAGCCGGCGCCCTCGCTCACGAGCGCGAACTGCACGATGTTGACGAGCCCCGAGCCGGCCTTGCGCACCTCGAGCGACGCGAGGTCCGCGGGCAGCTGCGGGCGTATGCGGTTCACCTCTCGCACCACCTCGTCGTACTTCTCGTCAGCGTCCGTGTCCCAGCTGAACTCCGGCTGGATCACGCCGACGCCGTCGAGCGAGCGGCTGTCCATGCGCTTGATGTCGTCGAGCTCCGCGATCGCGTCCTCGATCGGGTCGACCACCAGCCGCTCGATGTCGACCGGGTCGGCGCCCGGATAGACCGCGACAACCGTCGGGATCGGGACGTGGAACTCCGGGTCCTCGGAGCGCGGGATGTTGACGAGCGAGTTGACGCCGACCGCGATCAGCAGTCCGAACAGCACCAGCGTGAATTGCCAGCGCTGGACGCTGAAAGCCCAGATACGCATGGTCCCGACCTCAGCCCGGCTGGTCGACGACGCGCACGGGTCGCCCGTCGGTGAGCCAGGCCGCGCCGTCGGTGATGACCTGCTCGCCCTCCGCGAGCCCGGCCACGACGATCACCCGCTCGCCGACGATCGCACCGACGGTCACCTGCTTGCGGCGCGCGACGCCCTGCGCCGTATCGAGGATGTAGACCGTGGCGGAGTCGCCGTCGGCTTCGACGATGGCGCTGACGGGCACCACGGTCTGGCCGGCCGGCCCGGTGCCGTCGCCGATCGGCAACGAGACTCTTGCCACGAGCCCGCGTGCGAACCGCGCGCCGTCCGGCGCGACTTCCACCTCGATCTCGAACGTGCCGGTGAGCGGGTCCGCGCTGGAGCCCACGCGCGTGACGCGCCCTGCGAAGCGGCGGCCCGGGAAGGCGTCGAAGCTCACGCTCGCCGGGTCACCGACGTCGATGCGAACGACGTCGCGGTCGGCGAGTGACGTGCGCACCACCCAGCCGGCCCCGGTCGCGCCGACCACGAGGACCGGTTGCCCGGCCTGCACGAGTTCATTCTCCTCCACGAGCCGCTGCAGCACGACGCCGTCGGCGGGCGCCTCGATGCGCGCGAAACGGGCGTTGAATCGGGCGGCGTCCAGGCTGGAGCGAGCGACGTTGTACGCCGTCGTGAGGTCCTGCACCTGCTCCTCCGTCGCGACCTCGTCGGCGCGGAGTTGCCGGCCACGTTCGAGGTCGCGCCGAGCCTTTTCCGCGGCCTCGGCTGCCTGGACGACCGCCGCGCCGACCTCGGCCTGTTCGATGACCGCGAGCTGCTGGCCGCGCCGCACGGTATCGCCGGAGTCGACGGCGATCTCGTCCACGACGCCGCCGACCTTGAAGGACAGGCGGAACTCGTCGCGCGGCGCGAGGATGCCAGCCGAGCGGAGCTCGTTCGCGACGGCGACGCTCTCGACCGGCGCCGAACGCACCGGGGCGGCGGATTCCGCGGGTGGAGCCGCCCCTGGCGAGGATGCGCCACCGCAGCCGGAGATGATCACGGCCGACAGCACGGCGGGAACGATGAGCCTTCTCACAGCCACTCCTTCGCGGAGGCGCGCGAGCCTCCGATCGCGAACTCGAGTTCGGCGAGACGCGCCAGGAACTCGGCCCGCACCCGGTTCAGGTTCAGTTGCGCGTCGGTCTGCGTGCGGCGCGCGTCGATGAATTCGGTCTGGTTGATCTGCCCGAGGTCGCGCTTGCGCGCGGCGATGCGGAACGCGGCCTGTGCGGCTTCGGCGCGCTTGCGGGCGGTGCCGAGCGATGCGTCGGCGACCCCGAGCGTCTCGAGCGCGCGCTCGACCTCGAGGCGCACCTGCTGCTCGGCGAGGTCGCGGGTGGCGCGCAGTTCCTCGGTGAGCGCGCGGGCCTCGGCGAGCGCGGCCTGGTCAGCGCCGCCGCGGTAGGCGTTCCAGCGCAGCACGACCGAGGCGAGCACGTAGCGTTCGTCGTCGGTGAAGCCGTAGTCCTCGCCCTGTATCCCGGCCTCGGCGCCGATGGCCAGGGTCGGTTTGAACGCGGCGCGGGCGAGATCCTGCTGGGCGAGGCTGCCCGCGATGGCCGCGTCGAGCCCGTCGATCTCGGCGCGCTGCTCGGTCGCCGCCTCCTGCAGGGCCGGCAGGTCGACCCGACGTCCCGTGATGCGCTGCATCAGCCGCTCACGGAACCGCTCGACGGTCGCCTCGTCGATCGTTGCACCGGGCACCGCCGATGACAGCGGGATGTTGCGCAGCAGGTTCACGTAGCTCTGTGCGATGCGGACGCGCGCTTCGGCGGCACGCTTCTGCTGCTCGACCTCGAGCTCGTCGGCCTCGGCGCGGAAGACGAAGTCGCGGGTGATCTTGCCGTTACGGTAAAGGCTCTCGTTCGCGGCGCGGTTGGAGCGCGCGACCTCGAGCGTCGCATCGAGGACGAGCGCCTGCTGTTGCGCGGCAAGCCACTCGTAATAGGCCTGCTTGGTGTCGCGCACGACACGGGTGCGCAGGCCGGCGAGGCTGGCCTCCGCGCGGTTGAGGTCCTGCCGTGTCGCCTCGACCGCCGGACCGATGCGCGGGTCGTAGATCGGCTGGGCCGCGACGACACGCGTGTTCTGCTCGGTGGGCAGCAGCAGTTCGATCTCCTCGCTGCGCACGCGAGGGAAGCCCGGCGCCTGCCCCGACTGGACGAGCAGGTCGTCGAGCGTCGCGTAGACCGGGTTCAGGAGGTCGCCGACCGGGAACTCGATGGTCCGGCCGCCGTCCGCCACCGAGTAGCGCGCGTCGAAGTCCACGACCGGGCGATAGCGCGCGCGGGCCTGGTCGAGGGCCGCGATGCGCTGCTGGACGCCGGCGGTCCCGGCCCGTAGTTCGAGGTTCGCGGCGAGCGCGTCGTCGAGTACCTGGCGCAGCCCGTCCTCGACCGTCCCCTGTGCGTCGCTCGCGAAGGCAGGTCGGACGGCGATGACCAGCGCGGCAGCCACCACCAGCTGGAGGATCCCCACGCGGAGAACGCTGCGCATCGCACGCCTTGCAGCCATCGGGTTCATGGTCAGGGCTGCAGCGAGCGGAGTACCAGCGTGAACGCGTGGTCGAAGAACTGCTGGATCGGCACGCCTTCGTGCTCGATCTGGCCGCCCTTGCTGGAGGCGACCTGGATGACGCCGTGGGAGAACGCCCAGAGCGCTACGGCCGTGACGTAGGGATTGCCGAGATCCTGGCGGATCGAGCCGTCGGCCACCCCGCGGTTCAGCGATTCGACCAGTGTCTCGTGGACACGGTGACCCGCCGCCATGCAAGCCGCCTCGTTCGGCGGCGTCCCGTCGCCGGCGCAGGCCTCGCCGCAGGCGTGGGACTGGTAGCGCGAGCACGCGTCGTAGTAGTGCGGTGCTTCGCGGGAGAACGCCATGTAGGCGCGACCGATCGCCTCGATCTCGTCGATGCCGCAAGCCTTGCCCCGGCGGGCCGCTTCGAAACGCCGGCGCAGCTCCTCGAGCGCACGCTCGACGAGCGCCAGGTGCAGGTCGGCCTTGTCCTTGAAGTACACGTAGACCAGCGCGCGGCTCAGGCGGGCGCGCCTCGCGACCAGGTCCATGGTGACCACATCCCACCCGGCCTCTGCGCAGACGGCGTCCGCGGCGTCCACGATCTCGGTGCGCCGCCGGTCGCGTTCTTCCTGGCGGCGTTCAGTGATGTACGACATGCGGTGATCGTGGCAGGAGGATGACAAGAAGTCAAAATATATACAATAGTAAATAAATTGTAACAGCGTCACGCTCTGAACGCAGTTCGCCGGCCGGCTCATGGCGGATCCATGACCAGCTCAAGTTATTGATTTATATATATTTTAATTGACCAACGGGCAGGCGGGCGTGGGCGTCAGCCGAGTTCCGCGGCAGCGACGATGGCCGCGGAGGCCCGTCGCGCCTTCGCCCGGGCGGTCTCGATGTCGGCAGCGGTGGCGAGCGCGACGCCCATGCGCCGTCGGCCGCGCACCTCCGGCTTGCCGAACAGCCGCAACTGAGTGTCGGGTTCTGCGAGCGCGCGCTCGACCTCGCGGAAGCGGATGTCCGTCGATCGCCCCTCGAGCAGGACCGCGCTCGAGGCCGCGGGGCCGAGCTGGCGGATGGCCGGCACCGGCAGCCCGAGGATCGCCCGGACGTGCAGCGCGAACTCGGACAGGTCCTGCGACACGAGCGTCACGAGCCCGGTGTCGTGGGGTCGCGGCGAGACTTCGCTGAACCAGACGTCGTCCCCCCGGATGAAGAGCTCCGCGCCAAAGATCCCCGACCCGCCGAGCGCGTCGGTGATCGCGCGCGCGATGCGCTCCGATTCGGCGAGGGCCGCCGCGCTCATCGGTTGCGGCTGCCACGACTCGCGATAATCGCCGTCGACCTGCAGGTGCCCGATCGGGGCGCAGAAACTGGTGCCGCCCGCGTGCCGCACGGTCAGGAGCGTAATCTCGTAGTCGAAGCCGATGAAGCCCTCGACGATCACGCGGCCGGCGCCTGCGCGTCCGCCCTGCTGCGCGTAGTCCCAGGCGGGCTGCACGTCCGCCGCAGTCTTCACCACGCTCTGGCCTTTGCCCGAGGAACTCATCACGGGCTTGACGACGCACGGCAGGCCGATCGCCGCCACGGCCGCCCGGTAGCCGGCCTCGTCGTCCGCGAAACGATAGGGCGAGGTGGCGAGCCCGAGCTCCTCGGCCGCGAGCCGCCGGATGCCCTCGCGATCCATGGTGAGCCGCGCCGCGCGCGCCGTCGGGATGACGCGGAAGCCCTCGCGCTCGAGCTCGAGCAGCGCGGGCGTCGCGATCGCCTCGATCTCCGGAACGATCAGCTGCGGACGTTCAGCGTGCACCAGTGCGCGCAGGGCGCCCGGGTCGAGCATGTCGAGCACGTGCGAGCGGTGCGCGACCTGCATCGCGGGTGCGTTGGCGTAGCGGTCGGCGGCGATGACCTCGACGCCGAGCCGCTGGGCCTCGATGACGACTTCCTTGCCGAGTTCGCCGGCGCCGAGCAGGAGGAGACGGGTGGCGGACGGGGAGAGCGGTGTGCCGAGGGTGGGCATGTGGATAGGGGGCAGTGATCAGGGGGTAGGGGGTAGTGAATCGTGACTCGCGGATAGCTCACGGCAAGCGGACATGCGGCGATGCGTCCCTACTATCCACTATCCGCTGGTCACGAATCACCTCGCTACCCCCTACCCCCCCGATCATTACCCCCTTTTCCTCCTCATCCCATCAGCAGCCGGCTCTCCTCGTGCTCGAGGTCCTCCGGCGCGCCCCACAGGATCAGCACGTCGCCCTCGCGCAGCCGCGTCGCGGGCTCGGGGTGGCGGCCGACGATGCCGTCGCGCCGGATCGCGTGGACGCGCACCCTGCCGGCGTCGAGGTTGAGCTCGCCGATCGTCTGGCCCACGGCGAGCGCTCCGGGCGGCAGGACGACCGTGCGCAGCTGCTGGCGCAGAGGGTGATCCTCGTCGATGCGTCGCGAGTCGCGCTTGCGGAACACGTTGCGCAGCACTGCGTAGCGGTCGTGGCGAATCTGCTCCGTGGTCTCGAGCACCTCCTGCGCGGGGACGTGCAGGAAGAGCAGCACGTGCGCCACGAGCGAGAGACTGGTCTCGAACGTGCCGGGGATGACTTCCGTCGCGCCGGCCGCCTGCAACTTGTCGAGCTTCGAGTCGTCCTCGGTGCGCACCAGCACGGGCAGGTCGGCGCGCAGCCGTCGGGCCTTGCGCACGATGCGCAGCGCCTGCTCCGGCGCGTCGAACGACACGACCAGCACGCTCGCCTGCTCGAGCCCGAGGGCGCGCAGGACCTCGGTCTCGGCCGCGTCGCCGAAGACCACCGGGTCGCCGGCCTGGCGGGCGTCGCGCACCCGGAACGGATCGAGGTCGAGCGCGATGAACTCGAGCCCGCGGCTCTCGAGCACGCGCGCGAGGTTCTGCCCCACGCGTCCGAACCCGCAGATGATCACGTGCTCGCGCTTCGCGAGTTCGCGCGTCGCCACCGTCTCGAGCACCAGCTCAGACGGCGCGGTCGTGGGCCGGCGCAGGATGAAGTCGGCCACCCGCTTGTTGTATTTCACGATCAGCGGCCCGGCGAGCATGCTGAGCGCGACCGCGGTGAGCAGCGCCTGGATCACCGCCGTCTCGACGAGGCTGCCCTTCAGTAGCAGCAGCAGCAGGGCGAAGCCGAATTCGCCGCCCATGGACACGACGAGCCCGGTGCGCAGGGCCTTGCGGTTGTTCGGCACGAACTGGCGCACGACCGCCCAGACGATCGCCGTCTTCAGCACGAGCAGGCCCAGCAGCACGACGAGCACGAGAGGCAGCTGCGCGAGGAGCAGCTGCAGGTCGAGCAGCATGCCGACGGAGATGAAGAACAGCCCGAGCAGGATGTCCTGGAACGGCTTGATCACCGCCTCCGTCTGGTAGCGGAACTCGGTCTCGGCGAGCAGCATGCCGGCGAGGAAGGCACCGAGCGCCATGGACAGCCCGAGCGCATGCGTGGCCCAGGCACCGCCGAGCGCGACGAACAGCACGGTGAGCGTGAACGTCTCCGTGCTGCGATGGCGGGCGATCTCGCCGAACAGCGGGCGTAGCAGCCAGCGGCCCGCGAGGAGCACGACGGCGAGGGCGAGCATCGCGCGCCCGACCATGCCGGCGAGCCATGCAGGGCCCGGCATCTCGCCCGCACTGCCGATGGCCGTGGCGAGCGCGAGCAGCGGGACGAACGCGAGATCCTGGAAGAGCAGGATGCCGACGGCGAGGCGCGCGTGCGTGCGGTTGAGTTCCAGCTGGTCGCTGAGCTGCCGCAGGACGATCGCGGTCGAGGACATGGCGAGCGCCCCGCCCACGACCACCGCGACCGCGGGCTCGAAGCCGGATGCCCAGGCGATCCCGCCGACCGCCGCACCGGTGAGGAGGACCTGCAGTCCGCCGATGCCGAGCACCTCGGACTTCATGGCGATCATGCGCGCGAGCGAGAACTCGAGCCCGAGCGTGAACACGAGGAACACGACGCCGATCTCGGCGAGCAGCGTGACCGCTCCCGCGTCGGAGGCGAGATCGAGAGCGTGCGGGCCGAGGATCATGCCGACCAGCAGGTAGCCCAGGATCGGCGGCAGCGCAAAGCGCCGCACGAGGCTCAGCACCAGCAGTGAGCCGGCGAGCAGTATCAGGATCTGGGCGAGGACGTTTCCTGCCATCGATGCGCACCCCTCCGGCCCGACGATGCTAGCATTCCGGCCGGAACTCCATCCGCAACGAGCGCAGGACCATGACGGAAGCCGTGATCGCGGAGCGCGATCGGCTGCGCATCGCGGGGCCGGTCCGCATGGACGACGCCGCCGCGATCGAGGCCGGGCTGCGCGCGCTCCTCGACGCGCCGCCGGCCGCGCTCACGGTCGAGGTCGCGGACCCAGGCAGCCTCGACATCGGGCCATCCTGGCTTCTGCACCGGGCGCTCGCGACGCTCACCGCCCGGGGAACCTCGGTTTCCTTCGACGGTCCGGTGCCCGAGCACTTCGCCTACCTCGACGGCCTGGCTGCGCGCCGCGCCGCGCCGGCGGCTGCGGAGACCTCGCGCGCGAGCCTGGTCGGCGGGCTCGCCGCGCTCGGCCGACGCATCGAGCTGCGGGGCCAGAGCTGGTATGAGGCCCTCACCTACGGCGGGCAGCTGCTCGCGACGGCCGCCACGCGCTGGACGAGCGTCGGGCGGCTGCGCATTCCGTCCGTCGTGCGGCACGTCCACGAGACCGGCGTGCAGGCGATCCCGATCGTCGCGGTGATCGCGTTCCTGATCAGCGTGATCTCGGCGTACATCGGGGCGCAGCAGCTGCGGCCATTCGGCGCCGAGATCTTCACCGTCGACCTCGTGGCGATCGGTGTGCTGCGCGAGCTCGGCGTGCTGCTCACCGCCATCATGGTCGCCGGCCGCTCGGGCAGCGCGTACGCCGCGGAACTCGGTGTGATGAAGCTGAACGACGAAGTCGACGCACTCGAGTCCATGGGCATGAATCCCTACGAGCTCCTCGTGCTGCCGCGGATTCTCGCGCTCGTGATCTCGATGCCTCTCCTCACGGTGGTCGCCGACGCCATGGGCCTCGCGGGCGGCGCCGCCCTCACGAGCTACCTGCTCGACCTGCCGTGGCAGCAGTTCGTCGCGCGGCTGGACTCGGCGATCGGCGACACGACGTTCTGGGCCGGCCTCGTGAAGGCACCCGTCTTCGGCGTCCTCATCGCGCTCACCGGGACGCTCCGCGGCCTCCAGGTGCGCGAGTCGTCGCGCGAGCTCGGCCGCCTCACGACCGTCGCGGTCGTGCAGTCGATTTTCCTCGTGATCCTCGCGGACGCGATGTTCGCGATCCTGTTCCTCGAGATCGACTTCTGATGAGCGCCGTGCCCGTCATCTCGGTCCGCGACGTGGTCAACCGCTTCGGCCGCCAGGTCGTGCACGACGGGGTGAGCTTCGACGTCTTCCCCGGCGAGGTGTTCGGGATCGTCGGCGGCTCCGGCAGCGGCAAGTCGGTGCTGCTCAGGACGATGCTCGGCCTGCGCCGCCCGACGGCGGGCGCGGTCGAGCTCGAGGGTCGCGACATCACGGCCATGAGCGACGCGGAACTTCGCGAGGTCAAGCGCCGATACGGCGTCACGTTCCAGCACGGTGCGCTCTTCTCCTCGCTCACCGTCGCCGAGAACATCACCTTGCCGGTGGCCGAGGCGGTGGACCTCGACGAGCCTGCGCTCGAGAGCCTCGTCGAGCTCCGGCTGCGGATGGTCGGCCTGCCGCTGGAGGCGGCCGCGAAGCACCCGGCGCAGCTGTCGGGCGGCATGGTCAAGCGCGTGGCGCTCGCCCGCGCGCTCGCGCTCGACCCGGTGCTGCTCTTCCTCGACGAGCCCACGGCCGGCCTCGACCCGATCGCTGCCGCCGAGTTCGATTCGCTGGTGCTCTACCTGCGCGAGACGCTGCGCCTCACGGTCGTGATGGTGACGCACGATCTGGACACGCTCGCGCGGACGTGTGATCGTGTCGCCGTGCTCGTCGACGGCAAGGTCATCGTGGACACGCTCGAGGGCATCGTCGCGAACGATCATCCCTGGATCCGCCAGTATTTCCACGGCGCCCGCGGCCGTGCGCTCGGGCTGCGCGGGGAGGCCGGCGATGGAGCGTGACGCCAAGTACGCGGCCGTCGCGGCCTTCGCGCTGCTCGCGATCGCGGCGGCCGTCGCATTCGTCTGGTGGTACTCGGGCCGCGGCGACCGGCGCGACTACACACGCTACGAGGTCTACTTCGACGGGTCGGTGAGCGGCCTCTCGCGCGGCAGCCCCGTGCGCTACCTCGGC
>Ga0114939_10001218_pt1 | contig 20534 bp, 19 predicted proteins | sample AshMeaCrysSpring_FD_87196 | JGI IMG/M metagenome (GOLD analysis project Ga0114939, IMG submission 87196) | Groundwater microbial communities from Big Spring, Nevada to study Microbial Dark Matter (Phase II) - Ash Meadows Crystal Spring | ecosystem: Environmental > Aquatic > Deep subsurface >...
CGCGCCCGCGGCGCCACCGGCCGCCGCGGCGGGTTGCGCCTTCGCGCCGCGCTGCGGCTGGGTCGAGTCGCGCTGCACCGCGGAGCGGCCGCTGCTGCGCGCGATCGCCGGTCAGGGCGGCGGCGTCCACGCCGCGGCCTGCCACCGCGCCGAGGCCGTGGCCGCGATGCCCGGCGCCGATGCCGCCGAGGCGCCACCGACAATGACGCAAAATGCCGCGCAGCCCGGCGCACCGCCGCCGGCCAGAGCCTGAGTCCGGAAGGAGAAGACGATGACACTGCAACGCCGCACCCTGAACCTGATGCTGGCCGGCTCGCTGGCCCTGGCCGCCACCCTCGCCGCGACGCTGCCGGCGCAGGCGCAGGCACGCAAGGACAGCGTGGTGCTGGGCATGGTGCTGGAGCCGCCGGGCCTGGACCCGACCACCGCGCCGGCGGCGGCGATCGGCGAGATCGTGCACTACAACATCCTCGAGGGCCTCACCAAGATCAATGTCGACGGATCGGTGACGCCGCTGCTGGCCGAGAGCTGGCAGGCCTCGCCCGACGGCAAGAGCTACACCTTCAAGCTGCGCAAGGGCGTGAAGTTCCAGGACGACGAGCCCTTCGACGCCGCGGCGGTGAAGTTCAGCTTCGAGCGCGCCAAGGCCGAGGGCTCGACGAACAAGGCGAAGAAGGCGGTGTTCGACAACATCTCCAGCGTCGCCACGCCCGACCCGCACACCGTGATCCTGGTGCTGAACAACGCCGACGGCACCATGCCGTTCCGGCTGGGCGAGAACACCGCGGTGATCCTGAGCCCGAAGAGCGCGGCGACCACGGCCACCAAGCCGATCGGCACCGGCCCCTACACCTTCGACAGCTGGCAGAAGGGCCAGTCGGTGGCGCTGGTCAAGTGGCCCGGCTACCGCAACCCGGGCGCGATCAGGATCGGCAAGGTCAGCTTCCGCTTCATCAACGACCCCGCGGCGCAGGTGGCCGCGCTGCTGGCCGGCGACATCGACGGCATGCCGCGCTTCGGCGCGCTGCAGAGCCTGAAGCAGTTCCAGGCCGACAAGCGCTTCACGGTCGAGATCGGCGACACCGCGGGCAAGGGCATCCTGGCGCTGAACAACAAGCGCAAGCCGCTGGACGACGTGCGCGTGCGCCGCGCGGTCATGCATGCCATCGACCGCAAGGCCTTCATCGACGGCGTGCTCGAAGGGCTGGGCAAGCCCATCGGCAGCCACTTCGCGCCCACCGACGCCGGCTACGTGGACCTGACCAAGGTCTACCCCTACGACCCGGAGAAGGCCAAGGCGCTGCTCAGGGAAGCCGGCGTGCAGACGCCGCTGAACCTGACGCTGACGCTGCCGCCGCCGCAGTACGCGCGCAAGGGCGGCGAGGTCGTCGCCGCGCAGCTGGCCAAGGTGGGCATCGTCGCCAAGATCGAGAACGTCGAATGGGCACAGTGGCTCAGCGGCGCGTTCAAGGGCAACTACGACATGACCATCATCAACCACGTCGAGCCGCTGGACTACGCGCAGTACGGCAACACCGCCTACTACTGGGGCTACGACAGCGCGGCCTTCCGCGAGCTGCTGGCCAGGCACGCCGCGGCCGGCAGCGTGCGCGAGCGCGGCGAGGCCTGGGCCGCGCTGCAGAAGAAACTGGCCGAGGACGCCGTCAACGCCTACATCTTCAACCCGGCGCAGGTGGCGGTGGCGAAGAAGGGCCTGAAGGGCCTGTGGGCGAGCTCGCCGATCTTCGCCAACGACATCGCCGCGGTGTCCTGGCAGTGAGCCGCGATGGCTGAACTGCAGCAGCTGAGCGCCGCCGAGCTGCTGGCGTTGTACGCGAAGCGCGAGGCCTCGCCGGTGGAGGCCGCGCGCGCGGTCATCGCGCACATCGAGGCCTGGGAGCCGCAGCTGCGCGCCACCTACGCCTTCGACCCGGAGGGCGCGCTGGCGCAGGCGCAGGCCTCCGAAGCGCGCTGGCTGAAGGGCCAGCCGCAGGGCCGGCTCGATGGCGTGCCCGCGCTGCTGAAGGAAAACATCGCCACCCGCGGCGTGCCGATGCCGCTGGGCACGGCCGCCACCGAGCTCGTGCCCGCCGCCGAGGATGCACCGCCGGCGGCGCGTCTGCGCGAGGCCGGCGCGGTGCTGCTGGGCAAGAGCACGATGCCCGACTACGGCATGCTGTCCTCGGGCCTGTCGAGCTTCCACCCGCTGACGCGCAACCCCTGGGACCTGAGCAAGAACCCCGGCGGCAGCAGCGCCGGGGCCGGGGCCGGTGCGGCCGCGGGCTACGGCCCGCTGCACCTGGGCACCGACATCGGCGGTTCGGTGCGGCTGCCGGCCTCCTGGTGCGGCGTGTTCGCGCTCAAGCCCAGCCTCGGCCGCATCCCGATCCAGCCGCCCTATGCCGGGCGCGTCGCCGGGCCGATGACGCGCAGCGTGCGCGACGCGGCGCTGCTGATGCGCGAGCTGTCCCGACCCGACTGGCGCGACACGATGAGCCTGCCCTTCCAGGACATCGACTGGCTGCAGCTGGACCACGACCCCGGACTGCGCTGCCGCGGCCTGCGCATCGGCCTGCAGATGGACGCGGGCTGGGGCCTGGCCGTCGAGCCCGAGACCGCGGCCGCGGTGCAGGCCGCGGCGCGCGCCTTCGAGGCGGCCGGCGCCATCGTCGAGCCGATGGGCCCGTTCATGACGCGCGAGATGGCCGACGGCATGGACCGCTTCTGGCGCATGCGCTCGTGGCTGGACATCGGCGCGCTGCCGCCGGAGCGGCAGCGCAAGGTGCTGCCCTACATCCGCGAATGGGTGTCCACCGGCGCCGGGCTGACGGCGGCGCAGGTGTTCCACGGCTACAGCCAGATGGGCGCGATGCGCGAGGCCGCGGTCCATGCCTGCCAGCGCTTCGACTACGTGCTGTCGCCGGTGAGCCCGGTGCCGAGCTATGCCGCCGAATGGGCCAGCCCCACCAACGACCCGCAGCGGCCCTTCGAGCACATCGCCTTCACGCTGCCCTTCAACATGAGCGAGCAGCCCTCGGCCTCGATCAACTGCGGCTACACCGCCGCCGGCCTGCCGATCGGCCTGCAGATCACCGGCCACCGGCACGACGACCTGGGCGTGCTGCAGGTGGCCGCGGCGTGGGAGCGGCTGCGTCCTGCGCAGCGCCCCTGGCCCAAGCCGCCGCGGGCCTGAGGCCGACGCAGGCCGGCTCCGCTACATTCGCGCGCATGGCCAGCCCCGACCCGCGCGGCAACCCCTGCGGCACACGCAGTGCCGCGGCGCGTGCCGCCGCCGACAAGGCGCTGTGGCGCATGATGTCCTTCTACGACACGCCGCTGGCCGACCTGGACGAAGCCAGCGCGCACGACCCGGGCTGGGCCCTGCCGCACATCATGCGCGCCGGGTTCCTGCTCAGCCTGACCGAAGCCCCGCTGCTGGCCGAGGCGGCGACGCAGCTGCAGCGGGCGCGCACGCTGTGCGAAGGCGCACCGGCCCGCGAGCGCGCGCACCTCGATGCCGTGCAGGCCGTGCTCGACGGGCGCTGGCAGGCCGCCTGCCGCATCTGGGACGAACTGCTGATCGACTATCCGCGCGACGCGCTGGCGCTGCAGTGGTCGCAGCTGTGGGACTTCTATCGCGGCGATGCCGTCAACCTGCGCGCCCGGCCGGCGCGTGCGCTGCCCGAGTGGGACGAGAGCGACCCGCTCTACGCCCACGTGCTCAGCCTCTTCGCCTTCGGCCTCGAGGAAAGCAACCTCTATGCGCAGGCCGAGGAGGCCGGCCGCCGCGCCTTGAGCCTGAACCCGAAGGTGCCGTGGGCGGTGCATGCGGTGGCGCACGTCATGGAGATGCAGGGCCGCTACGAGGAAGGCGGCGTCTGGCTGCGCCAGCACCAGGCGGAGTGGTCCGAGGGCAACGGCTTCTCCGGCCACCTGTGGTGGCACAAGGGCCTGTTCCGTCTGGAGGGCCTGGACATCGAAGGGGTGCTGCGCCTGGTGGACAAGCGTCTCGCGGGGGAGCACCTGCAGATCACGCTGCAGCGCGTCGACGCGGCGGCGCTGCTGTGGCGGCTGCACCTGCTGGGGGCCGATGTCGGCGCCCGCTGCGCGCGCCTGCTGGACGGCTGGGATGCGTCCGAGGCCAGTGCCGGCTACTACGCCTTCAACGACGTGCACCTCGTGCTCGCCATGCTGGGCGCCGGCGAGGCGGCGCGGGCCGAATCCTGGGTCGCGCGCTGCGCCGAGCGCGCCATGGCCGCCGAGGACGCGCGGCGCAGCAACCACGCGATGGCGCGCGAGGTCGGCCTGCCGCTGATGCGCGGCCTGCTCGCCTTCGCCCACGGCGAGCACGATGCGGCCGCCGAGTCGCTGTACGCGGTGCGCGGCGTGGCGCAGCGCTTCGGCGGCAGCCACGCGCAGCGCGACCTGATCGACCAGACGCTGCTGGCCGCCGCGGCGGGCTGCTCGCGGCGCGGCATCGGGCGGGCGCTGATCAACGAGCGGCTGATGGCCAAGCCGGCGTCGCCGCTGACGATGCACTGGCGCGCCCGGCTCGACCAGCGCATGGACGCCGCCGGCTGAAGCGGGTCGGCGTGTGGCAGGCGCGGCCGTCGGGCAGCGTCATGCCAGCTCTCGATCAGGGCATGGCAGCTCGATGTCGCCATCCGGCGCATGGCGGCCTGCGGGCGCTCCTTGCAGGGCGCTCGAACATGCTCCTCAGGCCTGGAGCCGGCCCGATTCGTCGAGCCACCGCCACAGCTCAGAATCGTCGCGGCCGGCCAGCCCGTCGTTGCAGGCCGCCGCGAAGGCCTGTGCGGCAACCTGCCCGAGGCGCGGCCGCATCCCGGCCGCAGCGGCCATGGCCATGGCCAGCGCGGCGTCCTTGGCCAGCAGCGCCATGTGTGCATGCACCGACGGGTCGTTGCAGAGCGCGCGCTGCAGGCGGTCGCTGCCGATCCAGCTCTGCCCGCTCGACTGCTCGATGACCGACAGCGTGGCCGCCGGGTCCAGGCCGAGTTGCCGCGCCACGGCCAGCGCTTCGGCGGCGCCGGCCAGGTTGACCGCCGCCAGCAGGTTGTTGACGAGCTTGGTGCGGGCGCCATCCCCCGGCGTCCGGCCGACCCGGAACAGGCGCGTCGACAGATCCTGCAGCAGGCCCTGCCAGCGGTCGAACACCTCGTCGGCGCAGGCCGCCATCAGGCTCATCGTGCCGTCGCGTGCGCGCAGCGGGCCGCCGGACATCGGCGCATCGATGCAGTGCAGGCCCAGCGCCTGCAGGCGCCGGGCGCATTGCTCCACGACCTGCGGCGACAGCGTCGGGCACAGCATCACCGTGGCCCCGCGCGCCAGCCCGTGCACCGCACCGCGGTCGCCGAACAGCACCTGCAGCGTCTGGGCGTCGTCGACGACGACGACGATCAGCAGTCCGCAGCCGCGTGCCGCGGCCTGCGCGTCGGCGTGCACGGCGGCGCCGTGGCGGCGCGCCGCATCCTCCCGCGCCGGGTCGAGATCGCGCACGCCCACCGCATGGCCGCGGTCGAGCAGGCGCAGCGCCATGCCCAGACCCATGTGGCCGATGCCGACGATGCCGACGGCCGCGCGGGACGGGCTCGATGCCATGGGTCGGCCGGGTCAGCTCTGCATCAGGCGCCGGCTCTTGGCCACCGACATCAGGATGCCCAGGCCCAGGCCCAGCGTCACCATCGCCGTGCCGCCGTAGCTGACGAACGGCAGCGGCACGCCCACCACCGGCAGGATGCCGCTGACCATGCCCATGTTGACGAAGGCATAGGTGAAGAAGCTCAGCGTGATGGCGCCGGCCAGCAGCCGCGAGAACACCGTCGGCGCCTCGGACGCGATCCACAGGCCGCGGAAGATCAGGAAGGTGAAGGCCGCCAGCAGCGTGAGCACGCCGGCCAGCCCGAATTCCTCGGAGAAGGCGGCGAAGATGAAGTCGGTGGTGCGCTCGGGGATGAACTCCAGGTGCGTCTGCGTGCCCTGCATCAGGCCCTTGCCGGTGATGCCGCCGGAGCCGATGGCGATCTGGCCCTGGATGATGTGGAAGCCCTTGCCCAGCGGGTCCTTGGTCGGGTCGAGCAGCGTGCAGACGCGGTGCTGCTGGTAGTCGTGCAGCACCGGCCAGCGCACGCCTTCGGCGCAGATGGCGTCGGCGCTGAGCACGATGGCCAGGATCGCCGCGCCGCCCAGCGCCAGCACCGGCACGATCAGCTTCCACGACAGGCCGGCGAAGAAGATGACGTACACGCCGGAGGCCAGCACCAGCAGCGAGGTGCCCAGGTCGGGCTGCTTCATGATCAGGCCGACCGGCAGCAGCAGCAGCCCCGCCGCGACGGCGAAATCGACGACGCGCAGCTGTCCTTCGCGGCGCTGGAACCACCAGGCGAGCATCAGCGGCATGGCGATCTTCATGATCTCGCTCGGCTGGATCACGGTACCGACGTTGAGCCAGCGGGTCGCGCCCTTCTTGGTGATGCCCACCCCAGGCAGCGCGGTCGCCACCAGCAGCAGCACGCCCGCCACGTACAGCGGCACGGCCAGGCTCTGCAGCCTTTGCGGCGGCACCTGCGACACGAGGAACAGCACGCCCAGCGCCAGCAGCATGTTGCGGCCGTGGTCGACGAAGCGGGTGCCGTGGTCGAAGCCGGCGGAGTACATCGTGACCAGCCCGATCGCCGCCAGCGCCAGGATCGCGACCGACAGCCACAGGTCGTAGCCGACCAGCACCGGCCTCAGCCGCTGCCAGACGGAGGGGCGCTGCAGGACGGCGCTCATCGGCGCCCCCGGCCGGCGCCGCGCAGCGGCGCCCTCAAGGCGCGCCCCTGCCGCCCGCCGGCGGCACCGCGGCCAGCCGCAGCGGCGCCGACGCCGCAGCGGCGGCGGCGGATGCCCCCGCCGCCGCGGGCAGCGCCTGGCCGGGCAGCGGGATGTCGGCGGCGCGGCGCGGCGTGCCGATCGGCGCGGCCGAAAGGCCCTTGCGCGTCTGCGCCACGTCCTCCTCGCTGGGGTACTGGCCGAGCAGCAGATAGTCGAAGACGCGGCGCGCGATCGGCGCCGCCGCGGCCGCGCCGAAGCCGGCGTTCTCGACGATCACCGCCAGCGCCACCGTCGGCTCGGGCAGCGGCGCGGCGGCGATGTACAGCGAGTGGTCGCGCTTGTGCTCCTCCAGCTTCGAGGCGTCGTACTTCTGGTTGGCCTTGATGCCCACCGCCTGCGCCGTGCCGGTCTTGCCGATACTCTTGTAGGGCGCGCCCATGAACACCCGGGTCGAGGTGCCCTCCTGCGTGACGCCGTGCATCGCGCGCAGGATCAGCTCGACGTGCTCGGGCTGGTAGGGCAGCGGCTCCAGCGCCTCGCTGGCGACGCGGCGCCGGTCGTGGCTGACCACGTCCTCGATCTCGCGCACCAGCCGCGGCTTGAAGCGCTGCCCGCCGGCGGCCAGCGTCGCCGTCGCGTTGGCCAGCTGCAGCGGCGTGAAGGCGTTGTAGCCCTGGCCGATGCCCAGCGAGATGGTCTCGCCGGCGTACCAGCGCTGCTGCTCGGGCCGCTTGTAGTAGCGCCGCTTCCAGTCGGTGGAAGGCAGCACGCCGGTGACCTCGCCTTCGACGTCGATCTCGGTCTTGCGGCCGAAGCCCAGCGGCGACAGCTGTTCGTGCATCAGGTCCACGCCCATCTCGTTGGCCAGCGAGTAGTAGTAGACGTTGCTCGACTTGACGATCGAGCGGAACATGTCCACCGGCCCCAGGCCCTTGTCGCCGTGGCTGCGGAAGACGTGGTTGCCGAAGGCGAAGGTGCCGCCGTCCTGGATGACGGTGCTGGGGCCGCGCTTGCCGCTGTTGAGCGCGGCCAGCGCCATGAAGGGCTTGTAGGTGGAGCCCGGCGGGTAGGTGCCGCGCAGGGCCCGGTTCAGCAGCGGCTTGTCGATGCTCTCGTTCAGCTCCTTCCAGCTGTCGAAGTCGATGCCGTCGACGAACAGGTTGGGGTCGAAGGTGGGCTTGCTGACGAAGGCCAGCACCTCGCCGTTGCGCGGGTCGATGGCCACCAGCGCGCCGCGGCGCTCGCCGAACAGCTCCTCCACCAGCGCCTGCAGCTTGATGTCCACCGACAGCACCAGGGTGTTGCCCGGCGTCGGCGCCTGGCTGCTCAGCCGGCGGATGGCGCGGCCGCCGGCGCTGGTCTCGACGCGTTCGAAGCCGGTCAGGCCGTGCAGCTCGGCCTCGTAACTCTGCTCCAGGCCCAGCTTGCCGATGTATTCGGTGCCCTTGTAGTTGGCAAGATGCTCGTCCGGCCAGTCCTCCATCTTCAGCTTCTCGGCCTGGTTGATGCGGCCAATGTAGCCCAGCAGGTGGCTGCCGGTCTCGCCCAGCGGGTAGTTGCGGAACAGCCGCGCCTTGACGTCCACGCCCGGGAAGCTGAAGCGCTGCGCCATGAAGCGCGCCACCTCCTCGTCGCTCAGCTTGGTGCGGATCGGCAGCGTGTCGAAGCCCTTGCCCTCTTCCAGCAGCCGCTTGAAGCGACGCTTGTCGCGCGGCGCGATCTCGACCACCTCGGCCAGGCGCTCGATGGTGGCGTCCAGATCGTCGACCTTGGACGGCATGATCTCGAGCGTGTAGGCGGAATAGTTGGTCGCCAGCACCTCGCCGTTGCGGTCGAGGATGCGGCCGCGGTTGGGCACGATCGGCAGCACCGCCGTGCGGTTGGACTCGGCCTGCGCCGCCAGGTCCTCGTAGCGCACGATCTGCAGGTACGACAGCCGCGCGCCCAGCAGCGAGAAAGCGAGCAGCACGAAGGCGCCGGCGGCGAGCAGCCTCAGCCGGAAGCGGTCCAGCTCGTTCTCGAGATCCTTCAACTCAGCCATGGGCGATCTGCGTGGGGCAGGCGATGCGACCGATGCCGGAGCAGACCTCGGGTGGCCACCGCGGCACCGGCCTGGCCGGGCCGCCTGCGGCGCCCCCTCGAGGGGGAGCGGCGAAGCCGCTTCGGGGGTGGGTCATAGCGGGCGATTCTGGTCCGGATCGGGCGGTCTGCGCTGCGGCGCGAGCAGCAGTGCCGTGACAACCGGCCACAACAGGGCTTCGAAAAGCGGCGCGAGCAGCAGTTCCCAGCCCGGGAACATGCCGCCGGCCAGCATGCGCACCACCAGCGACACCAGGTGCGCGGCCAGGAACAGCGGCAGCACCTGCACCGCCTGCTCGGCCAGGCCGAACCACAGCAGCCGGCGGTGCGCGCTGATGGCGCCGAAGCTCAGCAGCGTGTAGGCCAACGCGTGCTGGCCCAACAGGGCACCTTCGTGCACATCCATCAGCAGGCCGCAGACGAAGGCCACGCCGACGCCGACGCGGCGCGGCTGGTGCACGTTCCAGAAGACCAGTACCAGCGCCAGCATGTCCGGCTGCGCCGGGTGGCGGCCCAACGGCAGCAGGTTGATGCCCAGCGCCAGCAGCAGCGTGACGGCGATGAAGAAGGGGTTGACCGGCAGCAGCAGCTGGTCCGAGCCGCGCGGCATGATCATGCCGCGACCTCGACGCAGACGGCGGCGGTCATTTGCGCGGGCCCCTGGCCCGATGCTCCGGCTTGTCGGGCTTGGCCTCCGCCTGCAGCGCGGCCTCCTCGCGCGGCGGCAGCTGGCGCGACGCCGGCTCGAGCACCAGCACGTGGCGCACGCCGTCGGACGATGCGCTGGGCGTCAGCAGGATGCGGGCGAAACCGGACTCGGCGCGCCGCTCCACCGCGGTCACCTTGGCCACCGACAGGCCGGGCGGGTAGATGCCGTCGACGCCGCTGGTGGTCAGCTCGTCGCCCACCTGCACGTCGGCGTTGGCCGCCATGAAGCGCAGCTCCATCGAGCCGCCTCCCGAGCCGCCGAAGGCAGCGCTGCGCGCCATCGTGCGCGCGTTCAGCACCGGAATCGCCGCATCCTTGTCGACCAGCAGCGTCACTTGCGAGCTCAGCGGAAAAACCCGCGTGACCTGGCCGAGCACGCCGTCCGGCCCGATCACGGGAGCGCCCGGCACCACGCCCTGCGTCGAGCCGCGGTCGATGACCAGCTTGCGCGAGAACGGGTCGGAGGCTTCGTACAGCACCTCGGCGGCGATGCTGCGCGGCTGCAGCGAGGGGCGCAGCTCGAGCAGCGCGCGCAGGCGGTCGTTCTCGCGCTGCAGCCGGTCGACGCGCGACACCTTCTCGGCCTGCAGGGCCAGCTGCGCCTGCGCGGCGCGTTCGTTGTCCAGCGCCGCGCTCAGGCCGCGCAGGTAGTCGGCGCCTGCCTGCCACAGATTCACCGGGACGGCGAGCACGCGCTGCGCGGGCAGCAAGGCGGTGGCGATGGCCGCGCGCAGCGGCTTGGCGAACTCGAAGCGCGTGTCGGCCACCATCAGGAACAGCGCCAGCGCCGAGAAGAAGGCCAGCTTCGTCAGCGCCGACGGGCCCTGGCGGAAGAACGGCGGGGGGGTGCGGTCGAAGGTGCCCAGCGACATGGCGGCCGCGCGTCGACAGGCTGCGGGACCTCAGTCCCTCATTCGGAGGTGAAGATGCCGCCCAGACGGTCCATGCGCTCCAGTGCCATGCCGCAGCCGCGCACCACGCAGGTCAGCGGATCCTCGGCCACCAGCACGGGCAGGCCGGTCTCCTCGGCGAGCAGGCGGTCCAGGTCGCGCAGCAGCGCGCCGCCGCCGGTGAGCATCATGCCGCGCTCGGCGATGTCGGCGCCGAGCTCGGGCGGCGTCTGTTCGAGCGCGTTCTTCACCGAGCTGACCATCTGGTTCAGCGGGTCGGTCAGGGCCTCGAGGATCTCGTTGCTGCTGATGGTGAAGCTGCGCGGCACGCCCTCGCTGAGGTTGCGGCCCTTGACCTCGATCTCGCGCACTTCGGAGCCGGGAAAGGCGGAGCCGATCTCCTTCTTGATCAGCTCGGCGGTGGGCTCGCCGATCAGCATGCCGTAGTTGCGGCGGATGTAGTTGATGATCGACTCGTCGAACTTGTCGCCGCCGACGCGGATGCTGCCCTTGTAGACCATGCCGCCCAGGCTGATGACGCCGACTTCGGTGGTGCCGCCGCCGATGTCCACCACCATCGAGCCGGAGGCCTCGCTCACCGGCAGGCCGGCGCCGATGGCCGCGGCCATCGGCTCCTCGATCAGGTAGACGTCCGACGCGCCGGCGCCGAGCGCCGACTCGCGGATGGCGCGCCGCTCCACCTGCGTCGAGCCGCAGGGCACGCAGATGATGATGCGCGGGCTGGGCCGCATCATCGAGCGCGGGTGCACCATCTTGATGAACTGCTTGAGCATCTGCTCGGTGACGGTGAAGTCGGCGATGACGCCGTCCTTCATCGGGCGGATCGCCTCGATGTTGCCCGGCACCTTGCCGAGCATGGCCTTGGCCTCGCTGCCGACCGCCTGGATCGTCTTCTTGCCGTGCGGCCCGCCCTCGTGGCGGATGGCCACGACCGAGGGCTCGTCGAGCACGATGCCCTTGTCACGCACGTAGATCAGCGTGTTGGCCGTGCCCAGGTCGATGGCGAGGTCGGTGGAGAAATAGCGGCGCAGGGAGGCGAACATGGTCAGATGAGGCGCGTGGCAAAGGGCCGGTCGCGATCACGGAACTGCCGCGGCTCTGGCGTCTGGCCCTGGGATGGCATCGGTCGAGGGCGGCAGCGGCGGGGTATTTTCGGCGGCGACGGCGCAACCGTGCGGAAGCTGTGGCCAGGGTCCGCCGCAGGGACGGTCACGCCCGGTTCCGGCCCCTCGCTGCACAGCCACCGAGGCCTTCCCAGGGCACCTGGGGATAACCGTAGATAATACCTCATCGACCCCGGTTTCCGAGCCCGGAAACCGAGCATCGGAACACGGCCTGCGGGCGTTGCCGCGGCCCCATTCCCCGCCCTTTCCATGTTGCTGACCCCCGAGGACGTGAACCGCATCGCCGTGCTGGCGCGGCTGGAGCTGTCGGGCGCCGAACGCGCGGCCATGCTGAGCCAGCTGAACGGCTTCTTCGGCATCGTCGAGCGCATGAGCGCCGTCGAGACCAGCGGCGTCGAGCCGCTGTACACGCCGCTGTCCGCGGTGCACGAGGTGGCGCTGCGCATGCGCGACGACGTCGTCACCGAGACCGACCAGCGCGAGCTCAACCAGCGCAGCGCTCCCCGCGTCGAGGACGGCCTGTACCTGGTGCCGAAGGTCGTCGAATGAGCGGCGGGCTGCACGATCTCGGCGTGGCCGAGATGGGCCGCGCGCTGCAGGCCGGGCGGGTGTCGAGCCTGGAAATCACGCAACATCTGCTCACCCGCGTTTCCGGTTTCGAACATCTCGGCGCCTTCCTGGCGCGCGACCCGCAACTCAGCCTGGACCAGGCGCGGCAGGCCGACGCACGGCGCGCGCGTGGCGAGGCCCATGCGCTGACCGGCGTGCCGATCGCGCACAAGGACATCTTCGTCACCCGGGCGCTGCCCTCGACGGCCGGCTCGAAGATGCTGGACGGCTATGCCAGCCCCTTCGACGCGACGGTGGTGGCGCGGCTGGGCGGCGGCGACGGCCATCCCGGCGCCGGCATGGTGCTGCTGGGCAAGCTGAACTGCGACGAATTCGCCATGGGTTCGGCCAACGAGAACTCGGCCTTCGGCGTGGTGCGCAACCCCTGGGACACGCAGCGCGTGCCCGGCGGGTCGTCGGGCGGCTCGGCGGCGGCGGTGGCGGCGCGGCTCGTGCCCGCGGCCACCGGCACCGACACCGGCGGGTCGATCCGCCAGCCGGCCAGCTTCTCCGGCGTCACCGGCATCAAGCCGACCTACGGCGTGTGCTCGCGCTTTGGGCTGGTGGCTTTCGCCTCCAGCCTCGACCAGGCGGGCCCACTGGCACGCAGCGCCGAGGACTGCGCGCTGCTGCTGTCGGCGATGAGCGGCTTCGACGCCCGCGATTCGACCAGCGCCGAGCGGCCGCCGCAGGACTTCCATGCCCAGATGCTGCAGCCTCGCGAAGGCGCCGCCGCGGGCCGCCCGTTGCAGGGCCTGCGCATCGGCCTGCCGCGGGAGTTCTTTCCGGCGGCGCTGGCCACGGACGTGGACGGCGCCGTGCGCGCCGCGCTGGCCGAGATGCAGACACTGGGCGCGACCCTGGTGGACGTGTCCCTGCCGCGCACCGAACTGTCGATCCCGGTGTACTACATCATCGCGCCGGCCGAGGCCAGCTCGAACCTGTCGCGCTTCGACGGCGTGAAGTTCGGCCACCGCGCCAAGGACTACGGCGACCTGCGCAGCATGTACGAGCGCACCCGCGCCGAGGGCTTCGGGCCCGAGGTCAAGCGGCGCATCATGATCGGCACCTACGTGCTCAGCCACGGCTACTACGACGCCTACTACCTGCAGGCACAGAAGCTGCGGCGCATGATCGCCGACGACTTCCAGGCCTGCTTCCGCAAGTGCGACCTGATCGCCGGCCCGGTGGCGCCCACGGTGGCGTGGAAGATCGGCGAACAGCATGACGACCCGGTCAAGGCCTACCTGGCCGACATCTTCACGCTGCCGGCCAGCCTGGCCGGGCTGCCGGGCATGAGCGTGCCGGCCGGCTTCGGCGAGGGCGGCATGCCGGTCGGCCTGCAGCTGATCGGCAACTACTTCCAGGAAGGCTTGCTGCTGCAGGCCGCCCATGCCTTCCAGCAGGCCACCGATTTCCACACCCGGGCACCGGCCGGGGCGTCTGCGCCATGAGCAAGGCGCCGCTGATCCGGGGCTTCGAGGTCGTGATCGGCCTGGAGACCCACGCCCAGCTGTCCACCCGCAGCAAGATCTTCTCCGGCGCGTCGACGCAGTTCGGCGCTGCGCCCAACACCCAGGCCTGCGCGGTGGACCTGGGGCTGCCGGGCACGCTGCCGGTGCTGAACCGCGGCGCGGTCGAGCGCGCCATCCGCTTCGGCCTGGCGGTGCAGGCCAAGGTGGCGCCGCTGTCGATCTTCGCGCGCAAGAACTACTTCTACCCCGACCTGCCCAAGGGCTACCAGATCAGCCAGTACGAGATCCCAGTGGTGCAGGGCGGGCATGTGGACATCCGCGTCGGCGAGCAGACCCAGCGCGTGCGCCTGACGCGCGCCCACCTGGAGGAAGACGCCGGCAAGTCGCTGCACGAGGACTACGCCGGGCAGACGGGCATCGACCTGAACCGCGCCGGCACGCCGCTGCTGGAGATCGTCAGCGAGCCCGACATGCGCAGCAGCGCCGAGGCAGTGGAATACGCCAAGGCGCTGCACGCGCTGGTGGTCTGGCTGGGCGTGTGCGACGGCAACATGCAGGAAGGCAGCTTTCGCTGCGATGCCAACGTCTCGGTGCGCCGCCCCGGCGGTCCGCTGGGCACGCGCCGCGAGGTGAAGAACCTCAACTCCTTCCGCTTCCTGCAGCAGGCCATCGACTTCGAGGTGCAGTGGCAGATCGACCGCATCGAGGACGGCCTGGCCGTCGAACAGGCCACGGTGCTGTTCGACCCGGACACTGGCGAGACGCGGGCCATGCGCAGCAAGGAGGACGCGCACGACTACCGCTACTTCCCCGACCCCGACCTGCCGCCGCTGGTGATCGCGCCGGAATGGGTAGAGCGGGTGCGCTCCGAGATGCCCGAACTGCCCGGCGCGATGGCGCAGCGATTCCAGCGCGACGACGGCCTGCCGGCCTACGACGCGGCCATGATGACGCAGAGCCTGGGCTTCGCGCGCACCTACGAAGCGCTGCGCAACGCCTGCGGCAGCCCGAAGCTGGCGGCCAACTGGCTGATGGGCGAGGTCAGCCGGCGGCTCAACGCCGAGGCGCGTGACATCGGGGCGATGCCGGTCGCCGCCGCGACGCTGGCGGCGCTGATCCGCCGCGTCGTCGACGGCACGCTGTCCAACAACGGCGCGCGCCAGGTGTTCGACGTGCTGTGGTCGGGCGCCGGCAGCGACGTCGATGCGCTGATCGAACAGCTGGGCCTGAAGCAGATGAACGACGCCGGCGCCCTGGAGGCCATCGTCGACGAGGTCATCGCCGGCAACGCCAAGTCGGTGGACGAGTACCGCGCCGGCAAGGACAAGGCCTTCAACGCGCTGGTCGGCCAGGTGATGAAGGCCAGCAAGGGCAAGGCCAACCCGGCCCAGGCCAGCGAACTGCTGAAGCGCAAGCTCGGCTGAGGCGACGGCGCCCCGCCCCGCCGCGTCAGCGCAGCGACGAAGTGGACAGGTTGGAGGCGCTGGCGGCCACCGGCGTGGCTGCGCGCTGCGGCGCGGCGATCGGCCCCAACGAGCCCGGCGCGGCTCCGGCCCACAGCGCCTTCAGACGCGCCAGTTCGGCATCGTAGAACCGGTTCACTCGCTCCAGTTCGGCCAGCTGGTTGACCGCGACCTCGCGCTGCGCCAGCGTGGCGGCCTCGTTCGCTTCGAGCTGGTTGCGCAGCTTGGGCGGCAGCGGCTTGCCGACGTAGAACTCCGCCTCCGACAGCAGCGGCTGACGTTCGGCGGCCAGCTCCTTCAGCCGCTGCTCGGTGGTCTTCATCGCCGCGCGCACCGTGTCCAGCGCGGCTTCACGCGCCTTCTGGTGCGGCGCCTGGTTGGGGTAGCGCGCCAGCAGGTTGCGGTCGCGGCGCACCGCGTCGTTGTGGGCGGCGCGGGCTTCGGCCAGCCTGCGCTCCTGCGCCTCCTTGGCGGCGCGTTCCTCGATCGTCAGGATCGGCGGATAGATCGCCTTCAGCGAGCCGTCCTTGTTCAGCACGCGCTGCTCCTTGGCGGTGCAGCTGGGGATGGGCCGGTCGGAAGTGATCTTGCGGCCGTGCTCGTCCACGCAGGTGTAGATGCCCGCGGCACTGGCGGCCTGCGGCGCACCGCCCTGCGCCTGCAGTGCCGTCGCGGCGCCGAGCAGCGACCACAGCGTCAGCGTCAGCGTGATGGGCCGTCGGGCCGGGACGTGCATTCAGACTCCATATCGATCACGGTATCTTTGTACCGGGTCGGCAAAAACCCTCAGCGCCGGGTCGTCGGCCGACTTCAGATACTGCAGCAAGTCATTCAGCGTCGCAATCGAAGCCACGTTCAGTTGCAGCCTCGTCGTGACGTACTGCACCGCAGACCACTCGACATCCTTATCGCCCTCCGTGGCCTTTTCTTGACGGTCCAGGGCGATCAATACGCCACAGGGTCGCGCCCCGGCCGCCTGCAGCAGCCGGATCGATTCGCGCACCGACGTGCCGGCGGAGATCACGTCGTCGACGATCAGCACCCGCCCGGCCACCGGCGCGCCGACCAGCAGGCCGCCTTCGCCGTGGTGCTTGGCCTCCTTGCGGTTGTAGGCGAAGGGCACGTTGCGCCCCAGCCGGGCCAGTTCCACCGCCACCGCCGAGGCCAGCGTGATGCCCTTGTAGGCCGGGCCGAAGAGCATGTCGAAGGCCATGCCCGATTCGAGCAGCCGGCGTGCATAGAATTCCCCGAGGCGGCCAAGCTTCTCGCCGTCGTTGAACAGGCCGGCATTGAAGAAGTACGGCGACAGCCTGCCCGCCTTGGTCCTGAATTCCCCGAAGCGCAGCACGCCGCAGCGCACCGCGAAATGGACGAAGTCCCGGGCCAGGGCTTCCGACAGCGGCGGCATGCTCATGAAAGGTCCTCGGTGTTCCGCCTCGTCTCACTGAACCTGAACGGCATCCGTTCGGCCGCCGGCAAGGGCTTCGTCGAGTGGGCGCAGGGGGTGGGCGCCGATTGTATGGGGGTGCAGGAAGTGCGCGCCCAGGGGCCCGACGTGGCTGGCAGGTTCGACCGGCTGGGCCCGTTGAACGGCCATTTCCACTTCGCCGATCGCAAGGGCTATGCCGGCGTGGGCCTATACACCTGCAAGGAGCCCAGCGATGTGAGCGCAGGCTTCGGTGACGCCGAGTTCGACGCCGAAGGCCGCTGGCTCGAAGCCCGCTACGACACGCCCAAGCGCCGCCTGAGCGTCATCAGCTGCTATTTCCCCAGCGGCTCCAGCGGCGAGGAGCGGCAGGCCGCCAAGTTCCGCTTCCTCGACCGGCTGTACCCGCACCTGATGCGGCTGAAGGCCGGCCGCGAATTCATCCTCGTCGGCGACGTCAACATCGCGCACCAGCAAATCGACCTGAAGAACTGGAAGAGCAACCAGAAGAACAGCGGCTTCCTGCCCGAGGAGCGGGCCTGGATGACCCGGCTGCTGGGCGAAGGCGGGCTGGTGGACGTGTTCCGCACGCTGAACCCGAACCCCGAGCAATACACCTGGTGGAGCAACCGCGGCCAGGCCTGGGCCAAGAACGTGGGCTGGCGTCTGGACTACCACCTGGCCACGCCCGGCATCGCCGCCAAGGCGCGGCGCGAGCACATCTACCTGGCGCAGCGCTTCTCCGACCATGCGCCGGTGATCATCGACTACGCCTTCAAGCTGTAGCCGTTGCAGCCACCTGCGATTGGGCCGTTGATTGCAAATAAGAATCGTTCTCATATAATGGCGCGACCCCCTTCCCCGCACAGGAGCCGCTGCCATGCCACCGTCCACCCCCGCGCAGCCTGCGCCGGAACCCGCGCACGCCCGACTGGAGCCGATCATCGGCGGCACGTTGGCCCTGCTGACCTACTACGCGCGCATGCCCAACCTGGCGGCCGCCGACAAGATCGCGCGCAACCTGGCGTTGATTGCCAGGCATCCGGACGCTTCGGCTGCACTGCAGACGGTGTGCACGCGCCTCTTCACCGACTGGCTGGGGCCGCTGGAAGTGCAGGACGCCGCGCCCGGCCGCGAGTGGCGGGACGTCTGGCCGATGCCGCCGGCGGCACAGTAGCGCGCCGCGGCACGCGGAGCTGACGATGCCGCGCTTTGCCGCCAACCTGTCCTTCCTGTACGGCGAGCACGCCTTCCTGAACCGCTTCGGCGCGGCCGCCCGGGACGGCTTCGGCGCGGTGGAGTTCGCCTTCGGCTACGAGTGCGCCGCCCGTGAAATCGCCAGCCGGTTGAGTGACCACGGCCTGCAGCAGGTGCTGATCAACGCGCCGCCGGGCGACCTGGCGGCCGGCGAGCGCGGCCTGGCCGGCCTGCCCGGCCGCGAGGCGGAGTTCCGCCGCTCCATGCTCGGCCAGGCACTGCCGCTGGCCCAGGCGCTGCGCTGCCCGCGCGTGCATGTGTTGGCCGGCGTGCTGCCGCCCGGCGCCGACCGCGCCGCCCATCGTGCCACCTTCGTCGCCAACCTGGCCTGGGCCGCCGCGCAGGCGGCTGGCGCCGGCATCAAGCTGCTGATCGAGCCGATCAACCCGCGCGACATTCCCGGCTACCTGCTCAACCGGCAGGACGAGGCGCATGCCATCGTGCAGGAGGTCGGCGCCGCCAACCTGAAGGTGCAGATGGACCTGTACCACTGCCAGATCGTCGAGGGCGACGTGACGATGAAGCTGCGCCACTATCTGCCCACCGGCCGCGTCGGCCACCTGCAGGTGGCCGGCGTGCCCGAGCGCCACGAACCCGACTGCGGCGAACTGCACCACCCCTACCTTTTCGCGCTGATCGACGAATTGGGCTACAACGGCCAGGTCGGTTGCGAGTACCGGCCCGCGGCCGGCACCTCGGCCGGCCTGGGCTGGCTGGCGCCCTACAAGACGGGAGACAAGATTCCATGAGACTGCTCATCACCGGCGGCGGCGGCTTCGTCGGCGCCCGCCTGGCGCGCACGCTGCTGGCGCGCGGCACGCTGGCCGGCCAGACCCTCGGCCACGTCGTGCTGGCCGACCAGGTGGCGCCGCCGGCCGACCTGCTGGCCGACGCCCGCGTCAGCGCCCGCGTCGGCCCGCTGCTCGACCAGTGCGCGGCGCTGGCCGACGAGGCCTTCGACGGCATCTTCCACCTGGCCTCGGCGGTATCCGGCGAATGCGAGGCCGATTTCGATCTGGGCATGCGCTCCAACCTGGACAGCACCCGCGCACTGCTCGAGGCGCTGCGCGCGCGCCAGCAGCGTCACGGTGCGCCGACGCGGCTGGTGTTCTCCAGCTCGGTGGCGGTGTTCGGGCCGGATGCTTCGGTGCCGATGCCGCCGGTGGTGGCCGACGACACGCTGCCCGCGCCGCAGACCAGCTACGGCATGCAGAAGCTGGTCTGCGAGCACCTGCTCGCCGACTACACCCGCAAGGGTTTTGTCGACGGCCGCGCGGCGCGACTGATGACGGTGACGGTGCGCCCCGGCCGGCCCAATGGCGCGGCCTCGTCCTTCTTCAGCGGCATCATCCGCGAGCCGCTGGCGGGCGTGGAAAGCATCTGTCCGGTCGGTGCCGACGTGCGCCACCCGGTGTCCTCGCCGTCCAGCGCGGTGGCCGGGCTGATCGCCGTCTACGAGGCCAGCCGCGCCCAACTGGGCGGCCGGCTCGCGCTGAACCTGCCGGCGCTGAACGTCAGCGTCGGCGAGATGCTCGACGCGCTGGAGCAGGTGGCCGGCCCGGCGGTGCGGGCCCGGGTGCGCTTCGAGCGCGACGAGCGCATCGCCGGCATCGTCGCCAACTGGCCCACCGGCGCCACCGCGGCGCGGGCCGCGGCGCTGGGGCTGCAGCCCGACCTGCGCTTCACCGACATCGTCCGCCAGTACATCGACGACTGCCGCCAGCGGCCCGACGCCGCCACCACCTTGAAGGGCCTGAACGCATGAACCAGATCGATCTGCAGGGCCGCGTCGCGGTCATCACCGGCGGCGCGCAGGGCATCGGCTTTGCCGCGGCCGAGCGCATGCTGAAGTCCGGCGCCGCCGTCGCGCTGTGGGACATCGACGCCGGCAGGCTGGCCGAGGCGCAGCAGTCGCTGGCCGCGCTGGGCAGCGTCGGCACCGCCACGGTGGAGCTGACCGACGAGGCCTCGGTGGCCCAGGCCGCCGCCGCCACGCTGGCTCGGCACGGCCGGATCGACATCTTGGTCAACAACGCCGGCATCACCGGCGGCAACGGCAGCACCTGGGAGCTGGAACCGGCCGTCTGGCGGCGCGTGGTCGAGGTCAACCTGATCGGCCCGTACCTGACCAGCCGCGCGATCGTGCCGCACATGATCGGCCGCGGCTACGGCCGCATCGTCAACATCGCCTCGGTGGCCGGCAAGGAAGGCAACCCGAACGCGTCGCACTACAGCGCCTCGAAGGCGGCACTGATCGCGCTGACCAAGTCGCTGGCCAAGGAGCTGGCGACGAAGGGCGTCCTGGTCAACGCCATCACCCCGGCGGCGGCGAAGACGGCAATGTTCGCCACCATGACCCAGGCGCACATCGACTTCATGCTGTCGAAGATACCGATGGGGCGCTTCCTGGAAGTGGGCGAGGCCGCGGCGATGATCGCCTGGCTGGCCTCCGAAGACTGCTCCTTCAGCACCGGCGCGGTCTTCGACCTGTCGGGCGGCCGCGCCACCTACTGAAACGTTCCGATGACGCGGCCCATGGCCCTCGCCGCGCGTCCTGCCCGGCCTGGGCGTGGCGGGCTGCGGCGGCGTAATGGCGGCCGCCGGCACGGAGAAGGACCTGGTCAATAGCCTCGGCGACGCCTTCCGCA
>Ga0114939_10001221_pt1 | contig 20529 bp, 18 predicted proteins | sample AshMeaCrysSpring_FD_87196 | JGI IMG/M metagenome (GOLD analysis project Ga0114939, IMG submission 87196) | Groundwater microbial communities from Big Spring, Nevada to study Microbial Dark Matter (Phase II) - Ash Meadows Crystal Spring | ecosystem: Environmental > Aquatic > Deep subsurface >...
ACGGGGCTGGCGGACTCCAGCGCCGGTGGAGCCACCTCGACTGCAGTCGCTGCCGGCGGCACGGCGTCGACGGCCGCCGCCGCCACCGCCGCCACCGCCGCCGCCGCCCGCCGCCGCGGCGCCGCAGGTGCCGCAGGTGATGACGAACCCCAACGCGGCCCCCGTCGAGGCCCCGAAGGAGATCCTGCCCGAGACCGGCATCACCGGCGGGGGAGAGGGCGTCCCGGGGGGCGTCGAGGGTGGCGTGCCCGGCGGTGTCGTCGGTGGTGTGGTGGGTGGCCTGCCCGAGGCCCCGCCCCCGCCCCCGCCTCCGCCGCAACAGCCGGTGCGCGTCGGCGGCAACATCAAGCCGCCGCAGAAGATCAAGAACGTCGCCCCGGTCTACCCCCCGATCGCCCAGTCGGCCCGTGTGCAGGGCGTGGTCATCATCGAGGCCACGATCGGCCCAAACGGGCGGGTGACCGACGCGCGCGTCCTCCGCTCGATCCCGCTGCTCGACCAGGCGGCGCTCGACGCGGTCCGTCAGTGGGAATTCACGCCGACGCTGCTCAACGGCGTGCCGGTGCCGGTCATCATGACCGTCACGGTCAACTTCACGCTGCAATAGCGGCGTCGAAGGGGCAGTTCTCGCCGGCGGGGTCACGCTGACGAGTCGTCAACGTCGCAGCAGAGACACTTCAACGCTCCTGGAGGATGGTCCGATGCACGGTGGTATGAATCTCATCGAAATGTGGAACCAGATGGGCTGGGTGGCGAAGGGCGTGGCCTTCGTGCTGTTCATCATGTCGTTCTGGTCGGTCGGTGTCGCCGTGGAGCGTATCTACACGTACCTCCAGGCCCGGAAGCAGTCGAAGCTCTACGCGCCCCAGGTCGCCAAGCTCCTGAAGGAGAACCGCCTGAAGGACGCCATCGCGCTGTCGCGCTCCAACCAGTTCCGCTACAGCCACCTCGCCAAGGTGGTGCTCGCCGGCCTCGAGGAGTACCAATTCCAGCACGACAGCGGCGCGAACCTGAACCGCGATGATCAGGTCGACAGCGTGCGGCGCGCCATCCAGCGCGCCTCGGCCCTCACCTCCAACGACCTGAAGAAGGGCGTCTCCTCGCTGGCCACCATCGGATCCACGGCCCCGTTCGTCGGTCTGCTCGGCACCGTCGTGGGCGTCATCTCCGCCTTCCAGGGCATCGCGGCCACCGGGTCGGGCGGCATCGGCGCCGTGTCGGCCGGTATCGCCGAGGCCCTCGTCGAAACCGCGCTCGGCCTCGTGGTGGCCATCCCGGCGGTGTGGTTCTACAACTACCTCACCAACAAGATGGAGTACTTCAACGTCGAGATGGACAACTCGTCCTCGGAGCTCGTGGACTACTTCATCCGCAAGGAAGCGTAGTCACCGAGCAAGGAGAGTCGAACCATGTCAATGGACGTTGGCGGCGCCAAAGGCGGAGTCAAGGCCGATATCAACGTCACGCCCCTGGTGGACGTGATGCTGGTGCTGCTGATCATCATGATGCTCGTGGCGCCCATGCTCCAGAAGGGCGTGGACGTCCGGCTCCCCGAGGCCGGCAACAGCGACGACAAGCCGGAGACCCAGAGCCAGACGGTGCTCGCGATTACCGCCGACAAGCGGTTCTACGTGAACGGCTTGCAGGTGCCGGAGTCCGAGCTCCTCTCCCGGATCCAGACGGCGCTCGAGGAGAAGAAGGAGAAGATCGTGCTCATCAAGGGCGACACCGAAGCGCCCTACAGCTCGATCATGACCGTCATGGACCGGCTGCGCGAGGCCCAGATCGAGAACATCGGCCTGATCACCGAGAAGAAGCTGAAGGCGGGTGAAGCGGGAGGTGGCGAATGACCCGCCACAAGCAGCATCACGGGGCCGAGAAGCTCACGAAGTCGGAGATTCCGCACGCCAGTGCGGACATGAACGTCACGCCGCTCATCGACGTGCTGCTCGTGCTGCTCGTGATCTTCATGGCCGCGCTCCCGCTCACGCAGAAGGGGGTGGACATCAACCTGCCCCTCGAGACGCGGGCCGCCAACCAGGCGGCACCCGACGTCAGCCAGATCGTCCTCGAGTTCACGGCCGACCGCCGGATCTCGGTGAACAAGCAGGACGTGACGCTTGCGGAACTCGAAACACGCCTGCGCAACATCTTCGAGCAGCGCAAGGAGAAGACGATGTTCATCGTCGGCGACGGCTCGCTCCGCTACGGCGAGATCGTGGCCGTCATCGACGCGGCCAAGGGTGCCGGCGTCGAGAAGGTGGGCATCGTGACGATGGGGATGCGGGAGGCGGCCGGGGCCGCGCCCGTCGGCGAGTAGTCTCGGGTCTGCGACACGAACGAGGCCGGCCTCCTGCGTGGAGACCGGCCTCGTGCCGTGTACGCCGGCCGGACCGGCACGCTCGCCACGCTGCCGCACCGCGCCGGACCGCGAACGGTCCGACACGGTGCGCGTCAGCGCAGAGACAGCGCGAAGAACATCAGCGTCAGCGCGGCAAAGGTGAGGACGTCCCATCGGGCGTCCTCGCGGCGCCGGCGCGTCCAGGCGTAGAGGAGCGTGAAGAGCCCTATCGCGACGAACCCCCACCGCATCGGCGCGGCGCCACCAGTGCCGCCCGAGGCCCTCCCGCTGACGTCGTGCGCCATCCAGAGCGCGATGAGCCAGCCGAGCGTCGGCACGCCCGCCCGCACGAAGCGGTCGTTGAAGGAGCCAGCCGGGGGCCGTGAAGGGTCCATCACGCGATCGGTGCCGGTGTCGGTGGGCATGGACTGGTCCTGGTCCAGCAGGGTGCCCCGGCCAGTTCGCTGGCGTACCGGGTTGCCCAGAAGGTCATGGTCGTCGAGATCGACGTGGCGATGATCAGGGGGCTGCGGAACGCGATCTGCCAGCCGGAGACCGCCGCGTACCCACTGGCCCCGCCGTAGACCAGCGTGATCGACTGCAGCGTCCGCGCGAGGCGCTGGGCATCCCGCGCCCGGCGGTCGCGCTCCTGGCAGCTCATCCCTCCCGTCTGCATCGCAGCCAGGTGCAGGGCGGCACCCCCCAGGCCTGCCTGTCGGCGCAGTTCGCGCGTCTCCCGTTCCTCCCGCACCACCCGGCGCGCCTCGAAGGGGGAGATCTCGTAGGCGGCGGGCAGCCCGTGGCGCTGCGCGATCTCGATGAGCGCCGGGATGTTCTCCGGGTCGTCGGTCAACCCCACAGCCCTCATCTCCTCGGCTGCGGCATACGCCAGGTTCGCGTCCGACTCGTCGTCGGTTGCCGCCTGGATCGGCACGCTGACAGCCATCGACAGGGCGACGGCGGTCGCAATGGTCACACGAACGAGCCTGCTGATTCCCATGATCCACTCCCTGCCGCGTGGACCCGCCCTCTCCGGCGCACGTGCTGTGCTGCCTCTCCTGGCGGCAAGCCGCGGGCCAGGGTTCCCCGCGACCGGCACGGCCCGTTGGTAGCACGCACGAGGGGGCCGGTTTTCCGCGGAAAAGCGCACGGCAGTCGGCCGGCGGTCCCCGGTTTCGCCCGAGGGTGACGGGCGGGGCGGTACGCAGGATGTGCAGCGGTATGCCGGGGAACGGTACGCAGATTCCGCAACCGCGTCTCCGCGCGGGTACAGACCAACGGGGCCGCGCGACGGCTCGCGCGCGCGAGCGTCGCAACGGCCCCGTCGTGAGCCATGCGCGCGGTGGCGGGGCCGCCTAGCTGGCCCCCGCCGCCTTCTTCTTGCGGAGTTCGACCGCCTGGGTCTGCATGGCCTCGGCGTCACGCAGCAGCGCCTTCTGGCGGCCGGCGTCCTTCTCGACGGCGGCGAGCACCCGGAGCAGCAGGCCGCGATAGGTAACGGCCTCCATGTAGTCGGGCTTCAGCTTGATGGCCTGGTCCACCGCCTCGATGCCGGCCTTGGCATACTCCGTCTTCTGGGCTTCCGTGATGCGGAAATCACGGTAGGACTTGTCCCAGTAGTAAGTGGCGATCGTGTAGTAGGCCTCGGGGTTGTTGGGCTCGCGCGTGGCGCGTTCCCGCAGAGCGGCGATGGTCTTCTCGAAGTCGCCCTGGCGGTTGTAGAAGCCGGCGAGCTGCATCCAGACGTCAGTGGACTCCGGCTTCTTGTCGCGGGCCTGCATCAGGACTCTCTCGGCCTCGTCGTAGTTCCCGTTGTCCTCGTGGATCTTGGCGAGAGCGAAGTAGTTGGCCGGGTCGGTCGGGTCCACGTCGATCATCTTCTGGATGAGCGGCAGCTGCTTCTCCGGGTCGTTGAGCTTGTCGGGCCCGTAGGCGGCCACCAGGTACTCGAGCGCCAGCTTCCGGATCTTGGGGTCCGGGGCCTTGTCGGCGGCCAACTGGTAGTTGTCGATCGCCTTCTGCAGCAGGACGTCGTTTTCGGCCTCGCCCTGACGGGCCGGCTTGTACAGGTTGTCGTAGCTGTTGCCGAGGTAGAAGTAGGCCACGCTGAGGTTCGGGTCGTTGCCGAGCGCCTCGGCGTACTTCTCGGCGGCCTTCTTGTAGTCCTGCTGGGCGTAGAACGCGTTGGCTTCCTTGAACGCCTTCCTCCCCTTGAGGACGTTGAACTGGCCGCAGGCGACGAGGGCGGAGCACATCCCCAGCACCACAGCCGCCCGTACCGTCGCATTCCGCGTTTGCATTGGTTCCCCCTTCGACCGAGGCGCGGGCGCGCCCGTCCAGGTCGAACTCAGGTGTGGAATCGAGGTGCCCGGGGGGCAGGGCTCGCGCGCACGGTCCTCCCGCCGGGTTCCGGGCGGTCCGAGCACGACCACTCGGCGAAACCGGCTCAGTATAGTGAACCGATTTTTCGTGCGTCAAGGCAGAACGGTGCCGGGGCCCCTCGCGCCTTGACCCCCGGGGAAGCGGGTCCCTATCATCGACTTACCGGGGAAAGGCCCCGGATGCCCCGGCCAGGAGCCCATGATCCGCTTCGAGGACCTCGTCGAGAAGGTCCGCGCCTACAACTCGGATGGCGACACGGAACTGCTGCGCCGGGCCTACGTGTTCTCCGCCACGGAGCACAAGGGACAGGTGCGCTACTCGGGCGAGCCGTACCTCATCCATCCCCTGGAGGTGGCCGACATCCTCGCCGACATGCGCCTCGACGTGGTGGCGATCGCCGCGGGCCTGCTCCACGACGTCGTGGAGGACACGCTCACCACGGTGGAGCGGATCGAGCAGCTCTTCGGGCCCGACGTGGCCCACGTGGTCGAGGGGGTCACCAAGCTCAGCGTGCTCCCGTTCTCGTCGAAGGAGGAGCGCCAGGCCGAGAGCTTCCGCAAGATGCTGCTGGCGATGGTGGACGACATCCGCGTCATCATGGTGAAGCTGGCCGACCGCCTCCACAACATGCGGACGCTCTACCACATGCCGGAGGAGAAGCGGGGCCTCATTGCCCAGGAGACCCTCGACATCTACGCGCCGATCGCGGGCCGGCTCGGCATGAGCAAGATGAAGAACGAGCTCGAGGAGCTCTGCTTCCGCTCGCTCGAACCGCGATCCTACGACCAGCTCAAGAGCCGCGTGGAAGCGCGGCGGCGCGCCACCGAGGGCATGGTGGAGGAACTGCGCCACACGATCGAGCTGAAGCTGCGCGAGGCCCAGGTGCCGGTGCTCCGCATCGACGGCCGCATCAAGCGCCTCTACAGCATCCACCTGAAGCTGAAGCGCCAGAAGATCGATCTCGAGCAGGTCTACGACTTCGTCGCCCTGCGCATCGTCACGCAGAGCATCCGCGACTGCTACGCCACGCTGGGCATCATCCACCAGACGTGGTCGCCGGTGCCCGGCCGCATCAAGGACTTCATCGCGATGCCGCGGCCCAACGGCTACCAGTCGCTGCACACCTCCGTCGTGAGCGATCGCGGGTTCCCCTTCGAGGTGCAGATCCGCACTGACGACATGCACCACATCGCCGAGGACGGGATCGCCGCGCACTGGAAGTACAAGGAAGGGCGGGTCGGCTCACAACGCGACGAGCAGTACTTCCAGTGGCTGCGCCAGTTGCTCGAGTGGCAGCAGGAGATCCGCGACCCGCGGGAGTTCATCCAGAACCTGAAGATCGACCTCTACCCCGAGGAGGTCTACACGTTCACCCCGCGCGGCGAGGTGAAGTCGCTGCCGCGCGGCGCGACGCCGGTGGACTTCGCCTTCGCGATCCACACCGACGTGGGCAACCAGTGCGTGGGCTCCCGCGTGAACGGCAAGATGGTGCCGCTGCGCCAGCGGCTCAAGAACGGCGACATCGTCGAGATCGTCACCCAGGCCGGACACACGCCGAGCCGCGACTGGCTCAACTTCGTCGTCACCTCGAAGGCGCGCAACAAGATCCGGCACTTCCTCCACGCCGAGGAGAAGCGGCGCGCGCTCGAGCTGGGGCGAAAGCTCTTCGAGCGCGACGCGCGCCGGTTCGACGTGAACCTCAAGCAGCTGCTCGACAGCCCGGCACTCGTGCAGGTGGCCAACGACTCGGGGTTCCAGAAGGTCGAGGACCTCTTCGCCGCCATCGGCTACGGCCGCACCGACGCGCGCCAGGTGCTCACGCGGCTCGTGCCGCAGGAGCAGCTGAAGGAGCGCCCGCCGGAGGGTGCCATCTCCTCGGTTGTCAAGCGGGTGTTCGGCAGCGGCGAGGAACGCATCAAGGTCCGCGGGGCCGACGACGTGCTCGTGTTCCGTGCGCGGTGCTGCAACCCGATCCGCGGTGAGCGCATCATCGGCTACATCACGCGTGGCAAGGGCGTGTCGGTGCACTCCGCGCACTGCCCCAACGTGCTCAACCTCCTCTACGACCCCGAGCGGCGCATCGAAGTGGAGTGGGAGAAGGCCGACGGCGAGGCCGCCTACACGGTGCGGCTGACGCTCGTCGTACTGGACCGGCGCGGCATTCTCGCCGACGTCAGCGCCAAGGTCGCCGGCATCAACACCAACATCAAGACGATGGAGGCCACAACCGACGAGAAGGAGGGGCGCATCGACATGACCGTGGAGGTGAACGACCTCAAGCACCTCGACAAGGTGGTGAAGTCGCTCCGCGGCGTCGACGGCGTCATCAACGTCGAGCGGGGGATGGTGTAGGGCAGGCCCTCGGCGCCGGCCGCCAGGGGCCCTCGGCGTTGGGCTGCCCGTCGCGATGGTGTGGCGCCCTTGGGCGCACCCTCGGCTAGGCCGCCTTGACCACCTTGCCCGATCGCAGGCACCGTGTGCAGACACGCACCCGCTTGTTGCCGCCGCCCATGACGGCGCGGACGGTCTGAAGGTTGGGGTTGAAGCGGCGGGGCGTGACGTTGTGAGCGTGGCTGACGTTGCGGCCCACGACCGGCCCCTTCCCGCAGATTGCGCAGCGCTATGCCATGACTGCCTACCTGGATTCTCTGTCGGATTGCCCGTGACCGCCCTGGCCCGGTCAGCGGGCGAGGCAAGGAATACGAACCCGAAAGTATAGCACGCCTCAGGGCAGGATGATACGCGGGGCCTCGTCGGGGATCTCGGCCGCCTCTCCGTCGAGTCGGCCCTGACCACCGTCTCCGGGAAGGTCCTGCGGCAGGCGATCGAGCAGGTCGAGGAGTGCCGTGCCGGCGGCCGAGGTGTCGCCGCGGCGTCCGGCGGCCTCGCGGGCGCCCCACTCGATGCGCCGCAGCGCCACGGCGGCATCCCGCACCACGGCGGGCGAGCCCTCGGCGCGTCTGCTGACCTCGTCCACGGTGGCGCGCAGCTCCTGGAGCAGCCGCTGGGCCGGCAGGGAAGCGGTCTGGTGCTCGTAGATCAACCCGCGATCCGCCGTCTCGAGCGTGGCGGCAAGGGCCGCCGCGGCGTCTTGGACATCCCGGTCGGTAAGGGGCGGGAGGAGGGCCGTCTTCCGGTGGCGCCGCACCACGTCGAGCAGCAGGAGGGTCAGGAGGTAGGGCCGCTCCGGCAGGTCGTGCAGCATCGGCGCGAGCACGAGGGCATCCCGACTGCGACGGCGGAGCACCACGGCCGGCGGGTGGGCCTGCGCGGAGGCGAGCCACGGGCAGTCGGGCGGGCACCGGATCTCGACGAGCCGCTTGGTGCCGCAGCACGGCGCGCAGATGGTCCGGTCGAGCGCGGGGCAGGGCCGCCGCGCCTTGCGGGTGGTACAGAGCGGACACGCCACGGGCACATCTTACCGCCCCTGCGCCCGACGCCCGAACGCCCGCCTCTGGCCCGCGCCTCCCGTCCGAGCGGCCTGCGTCCGGACCCAGACGTGCCGTCGCTCGGCCCCGAACGGGGGCTGTGTCCTGTATCGCTCCGCGGGCACTCGCGCTGCGCGCCAGTGCCCTGGCGCGTCCTTGACCGGGGACAGGGGGTGTCGTCGGGGGATGACCGAACCGCCAAGAGCCGTCTGGCGTCTAAACCGATACCGTGCGAAGCGGCACCTGGGCTGCCCGTGGAATGGAACCCACAAGCTGCTCTTAATCAATGAGTTGCTAGCTTCGGATCTTCGTGGGACTGGGCGGGCACACCCGACGACCGTCACATTGTGGTGACCGGGTGCAGCACTGTCCAGATTCACCACACGCTCCGGGTGGCCGGACCTTCGCCGGGGCAGTCTTGTTGGGCTGGACACGCTGGCTGTGGTCTTGCATCCAGACCTCGCGCGCGGACGTGAAGGAGCGTTCACATATGACCAAGGCGAAGACAACGGCAAGAGCGGCGGTGGCTCACGGCGAGATGGAGCTGTCGCGTTACGACGAATTGAAGCGCATCCTCGAGGACCGTCGGCGGGCCATCCTGGCCGAGGTCAAGACGAAGATCCGGGACGTGCGGGCGGACGGCTCTGGGGATAATATCGACCGCGTCGCGGATGCGGCCGAGACGTCGGAAGCCGACATCCAGGATGACATCGAGTTCGCGCTCATCCAGATGAAGGCCGAGACGCTGCAGAAGATCGACCAGGCGCTCGCGCGGCTTGAGGAAGGCGCCTTCGGGCGCTGTTTCGAGTGCGGCGAGGAGATTTCCGAGCAGCGCCTCCGCGCGCTGCCCTTCGCGGTGCGCTGCAAGGACTGCGAGGAGGCACGCGAGGTGGCGGCGCAGCGGGAGCGGGTGCTCTCGCAGCGTCGGTCGCCCGGTTCGCTTTTCCTCGACCTCTCGAGTTGACGCTCCGCCAGTGAGTTGCCCGACGGGCCCCACCGGCGGTGGGGCCCTCGGGTCCCGCCGCCGGCCGCGCCCGCCAAGGAGGTTCGTCGATGGCTGATCGACGAGAGCGCCCCGACCCGGGGGCCTCTGAGGAGCGGCCGCAGGAGATTCCACCGGAACTGCCGGTCCTGCCCCTCCGCGACACGGTGTTGTTTCCCAACTCGTTCATGCCGCTCGCCGTCGCGCGGGAGGCCTCTGTCCGCCTGATCGACGAGGCGATGGAGGGCTCCAAGCTGATCGCGGTCTTCACGCAGCGGGAGGCGTCGGTGGAGGAGCCGCGCGAGGAGGACCTCTACCCCACGGGGACGGCCACGCACATCCACAAGATGTTCAAGCTGCCCGACGGCAGCCTGCGGCTGATCGTGCAAGGGCTCTCGCGGCTGCGCCTCGGCCGGGTCACGCAGCTGCACCCGTACCTGCGCGCGGAGATCACCGAGGCGGCGGAGGACGCGCGCGAGGGCGACCGGCTCGAGATCGACGCCCTCATGCGGAACATCAAGCACAACTTCCAGCAGGTGGTGTCGCTCTCGCCGCTGCTCTCCGACGACCTGCAGACTCTGGCCACCAACATCGCCGAACCGAGCAAGCTCGCCGATTTCATCGCGTCGAGCCTCCCGACGATCGGCACCCCGGTGAAGCAGGAGGTGCTCGACACGCTCGACGTGCGTGCGCGGATGGACATGCTCAACCGCGTGCTCATCAAGGAGCTCGAGGTGCTCGAGCTCGGCTCGAAGATCCAGTCGCAGGTGCAGTCCGAGGTCGGCAAGAACCAGCGCGAGTACTTCCTGCGCGAGCAGCTGAAGGCGATCCAGCGCGAGCTCGGCGAAGACGACGAGCAGGCGAAGGAGATCGAGGAGCTCCGCCAGCGGATCGCGGCGGCGGGGATGCCCGAGGCGGTGCTCAAGGAGGCCCACCGCGAGCTCGAGCGGCTCGCGCGGATGCCGGCGGCCGCCGCGGAGTACACCGTCTCGCGCACGTACCTCGACTGGCTGGTCGCCCTGCCCTGGAACGTGCGGACCGAGGAGGTGATCGATCTGGCGCGGACCAAGCAGATCCTCGACGCCGATCACTCCGACCTCGAGAAGGCGAAGGACCGGATCCTCGAGTACCTGGCCGTCCGCAAGCTCAACCCCGAGGTGAAGGGGCCGATCCTCTGCTTCGTGGGCCCGCCCGGCGTGGGCAAGACGTCGCTGGCGCGGTCCATCGCCACCTCGCTCGACCGCAAGTTCGTCCGCGTGTCGCTCGGCGGGATGCGGGACGAAGCGGAGATTCGCGGCCACCGGCGCACCTATATCGGGGCGCTGCCCGGGCAGGTCATCCAGGGGCTGCGCCGCGCCGAGTCGAAGAACCCCGTGTTCATCCTCGACGAGATCGACAAGCTCGGTGCCGACTTCCGCGGCGACCCCGCGTCGGCGCTGCTCGAGGTGCTCGACCCGGAGCAGAACAACACCTTCCGCGACCACTACCTCGACGTCCCGTTCGACCTGTCGGAGGTGCTGTTCATCACGACGGCCAACGTGCTCGATCCCGTTCCCCCCGCCCTGCGCGACCGGATGGAGGTGCTCGAGCTTCCCGGCTACACCGAGGAGGAGAAGCTCCAGATCTCGCAGGAGCACCTCGTGGACAAGCAGGTGAAGAACCACGGCCTGACGCCCGAGCAGCTGTCGTTCACCGAGGCCGCGCTGCGCGTGGTGATTCGCGGCTACACGCGCGAGGCGGGCGTGCGCAACCTGGAGCGCGAGATCGGGGCGCTCTGCCGCAAGGTGGCCCGCCGCCGCGCCGAGGGTGACGAGACGCCCGTCTCCATCACCCCCGAGATCGTCGCGAGCCTGCTCGGCGCGCCGCGCCATCTCGACGAGGAGGTGGAGGAACGCACGCGGAAGCCCGGCGTGGCCATCGGGCTCGCGTGGACGCCGACGGGCGGCGAGGTGCTCTTCGTCGAGGCCACGCGCATGGCGGGCACCGGCACGCTCACGCTCACGGGCCACCTCGGCGATGTGATGAAGGAGTCGGCGCGGGCGGCCCTGTCGTGGTTCCGCACCCACGCGTCCGGCTACGGCGTGTCGCCGGACTTCTTCCAGGCGGCCGAGATCCACCTGCACGTGCCCTCGGGCGCGATCCCCAAGGACGGACCCTCGGCAGGAGTAACCATGGCGGCCGCGCTGGCCTCGGAGTTGACGGGGCGTCCGCTGCGCGGGGACATCGCGATGACGGGCGAGATCACGCTCTCGGGCCGCGTGCTCCCGATCGGGGGGGTCAAGGAGAAGGTGCTCGCCGCGCGCCGCCACGGGATCCGGCACGTCGTGCTGCCGCGGCAGAACGAGAAGAACGTGAACGAGGACCTGAGCGAGGAGCTGCGGCGCGACGTCACGGTGCACCTCGTCACCACGATCGAGGAGGTGCTCGACCTCGTGATGCAGCCCGGCGTGCCGGCCCCGCCCGGCACCGAGCCGGTCGAGGAGGCCGCAGCGACAGGCGAGCCGGCGGTCGTGGCCTCGCCGGGTGCGACGCACTGACGGGCCGCGTCATGCAGGAGGTGTTCTCGTCGCGGTACGCGGTGGACGTGGGTGTCCACGTGTTCCCGACCGTGAAGTACCGGCTCCTCGAAGCCCGCTTGCGGGACCAAGGCCTGCTCCCGCCCACCAGCGTGGTCGAACCGCTGCCGGCGAGCTGGGCGGAGCTGGGCCTCGTGCACACCGAGGGCTACCTCCGGAAGCTCCGTACCGGCGACATGTCGGTCGCCGACGTGGCCCAGCTCGAACTGCCCTGGTCCCCCGCCATCGTGGAGGGGTTTCGCCTGATGGTCGGGGGGACGATTGCCGCGGCGCGGCTGGCGCGGGCGCACGGGCTCGCCGTGCACCTCGGCGGTGGATTGCACCACGCCTATCCCGAGCACGGCGAGGGGTTCTGCGTGTTCAACGACGTCGCCGTGGCCATCCGCGTGCTGCAGCGCGACGGCGAGATCCGCCGGGCGGCGGTCGTGGACCTCGACGTGCACCACGGCAACGGGACGGCGGCGATCTTCGCCGGCGATCCCGACGTGTTCACGCTCTCGATGCACCAGGAGCACAACTACCCGGCCGTGAAGCCGCCGAGCACGCTCGACATCGGGCTGCGCGACGGCGTGAGCGACGCGGAGTACCTCGCGCGGCTCGAGGGGGCGCTCCCGCAGGTGACCGGCTTCGCCCCGGATCTGGTGTTCTACCTCGCCGGCGCCGATCCCTATCGCGACGATCAGCTCGGCGGGCTCGCGCTGACCCTCGACGGGCTGCGGCAGCGGGATGCGATGGTGTTCCGCACCTGCCGGCGAGCCGGCCTGCCGCTCGTCGTGACGCTGGCCGGCGGCTACGCGCGGCACGTCCAGCACACGATCGCCATCCACCAGGCGACGGTGGAGGAGGCGTACGCGGCGCTCGCGACGTAGTGGGCTGCGGCACAGCGCTGAAGCGGTGTGCCACGACCAGGCCCCTGGCGCCCTGTCCCGGGGCTGAGCCGTGCCACGACGGCCCGGACGCGTGGCGGGCGGCGGTCAGGGTGCGTGGACCGGCCCTTCAGGGCCGGGTGTCGAGCAGCAGCCCCACCACGGTCTTCATGTCGGCAATCTCCCCGCGCTGCACCATCGCCCGCGCTTCGGCCAGGGTGAACACCCGCGGCTCGATGACCTCGTCGGGATCCTGGTGGGCGGCGTGCGGGGGCGTCGCGAGGGCCGTGCAGAGGAAGAAGTGCATCTCCTCGTCGCAGTAGCCCGGCGTTGGGAAGAACCGCGCGAGGGGCGTGACCGTGGCCGGCACCAGGCCGATCTCCTCGTGACACTCGCGCTGCGCCGCGGCCTCCGGCGTCTCCCCGGCGTCGATCGATCCGGCGGGCAACTCCCAGAGCCACCGATCGACGGGGTATCGGTACTGGCGGATGAGGATGACGTGATCGGCGTCGGGGAGCGGCAGCAACACCACGGCCGGCGCATGACGCACGACCTCCATGTCGGCCTCGCGGCCGTGCGGCAGCCGCACCCGGTCCACCGCGACCCCGAACACCCGTCCCGAGTACCGCATCACGGAGGACAAGACCTCGGCCATGGTGTCAGTGTAGCCTTGTTGGCGTGCGCCACCGCCTCGGTCTCCCTGTCGCCGCCCTCGTGACCACGTTTGCCGCGCTGCTCGCCGCCAGCCAACCCGCTGCCGGCCCGCCGTTCGGCCTGGTCTGGATGTGGTCCGGTGCCATCACGCCCACCTCCGCCATCGTCAAGGCGAAGGTGCGTGGCACCGCGCCCGACCTGCACCTCAAGTACGACATCGACCGGCAGTTCCAGGGGGCGCGGCGGACGCCGCTCGACGCGGCCGCGCGGCCTGACGCGCAGGGCGTTGTCACCTTCACGCTGGAGGATCTCGAGCCCAACTCGCGGTACTACTACACCGTCAGCCCTGGCGAGGGCCGCACGGCCACGGGCGAGCTGCGCACCTTTCGCACCGGGCCGATGGACTTCGCGTTTGCCGCCTCGGCGTGCGGGGGCGGCTCGATGCTCAGCGCGTTCTCCAACAGCATCGTCTACTCGAGCATCCTGGATCGGCGGCCGCTGTTCCTCGTGCACATGGGCGACCTGCACTACTCGAACATCGGGAAGAACGATCCCGGGGAGTTCCGGCGGGCCTACGACCGCGTGCTGGGACAGCCACGCCAGGCAGAACTCTATCGCCACGTGCCGATCGTCTACATGTGGGACGATCACGACTACGGCCCCAACGACAGCGATCGGCTGTCGCCTGCGCGCCCGGCGGCACGAACGGCCTATGTCCAGAACGTGCCGCATTACCCGCTCGCCGCGGCCCCCGGCGAATCGCCCACGACCATCCAGCAGGAGTTCACCGTGGGGCGCGTGCGGTTCATCGTCACCGATCTCCGCTCGGAGCGCGATCCGGTGGGCCAGCCGGACGGGCCGGGCAAGAGCATGCTGGGCGCCCGGCAGCGGGCCTGGTTCGAGGAGGCCCTCGCCCGCGCGGCGAGAGACGACGTGCCGCTGCTGGTGTGGGTGAGCACGGTGCCGTGGATCACCAGGCAGGGCGACCCCGAGGACGGCTGGCAGCCCTACTCGTGGGAGCGCCGGATGATCGCCGATCGCTTCGCCTCGCTGGGCCTCACCGGCCGCACCCTGATGCTCGCCGGTGACGCGCACATGCTGGCGATCGACGACGGGCGGAACAGCAACTATACGACCGGCGGCGAGTCCGGCGCGCGGGGCTTCCCCGTGGTGCAGGCCGCCCCGTTCGATCGCAGTCCCACCGAGAAGGGGGGACCCTACAGCCACGGCGTGTCGACCGAGTCTGGCCAGTTCGCCTGGGTGAACGTCGAGGACAACGGCGAGCGAGTGAAGGTGCGGGTGACCGGGCACAACATCAACGGCCGCGACGTGCCGCGGATGAGAATCGAGCTCAGCTGCCAGGCGGGCTCGTGCTCGCCGGTTTCGTGAGCCGGCTCGGCCCGCCGTGCCCGCCGCCCGAGCCCGACGACGAGGGTCTTGGAGGGCAGAGGTCCGCCCAGGCCGGCCAGGAGGCCGGCCCTCCGACTGTCGGAGGGCGCCGCTCCCGCGGCGCCTGATGGGCTCACTCCCCCTTGTCTCTGGCCTCAGCTGCCCGGCGCAGCGTGTCGAGCACGTCCTGCAGGTCGGCGGGCAGTGGCGACTCGAAGGTCAGCCGCCGCCCGTCGCCCGGATGCGTGAAGGCCAGCTGCGCGGCGTGCAGGAACGGCCGCGTGAGGTGCGTGACGCCCTTGAGGTGCGGCGGCACGCGCCGGCGGATGCCGCCGTAGAGGGGGTCGCCCACGACGGGGTGGCCGATGGCGCTGAGGTGCACGCGAATCTGGTGCGTCCGCCCCGTGGCGATCACCACGCGGGCGAGCGTCACGCCGGGCAGGTGCTCGGCCCGGATGATGCGGCTCACGGCGGTGCGCGCGCGGCGCGCCCGCGTGGACATCTTCTGGCGGTCCTGAGGGTCGCGGCCGATCGGCTCCTCGATGCGCCGACCCGCCTGCACCACGCCCCACACGAGCGCGACGTATTCCTTGTCCACCTCGCGGTCCTGGAACTGCCGCGCCAGCTCGGCGTGCGCCCGGTCGTGTTTGGCCACGACCATCAGGCCAGAGGTGCCCCGATCGAGCCGGTGCACGATGCCGGGCCGCAGCGTGCCGCCCACCCCGCTGAGATCGGGCACGTGGTGCAGGAGCGCGTTCACGAGCGTGCCCTCGGCGTGTCCCGCGGCCGGGTGCACGACCATCCCCGGCGGCTTGTCCACCACCACGAGGTCCGTGTCCTCGTAGACGATGGGCAGCGGCAGGTCCTGTGCCTCCGGCCTGGCGGCGGCCGGCGGGGGGATTCGCACGGACACGGAGCAGCCGGCATGCACCGGCTGGCTCGCACGGGACACCACGTTCCCGTCGGCCCGCACGCGCGCCTCCTTGATCAGCCGCTGGATCTGCGTTCGGGAGTGGCCGGGGATCAACGCGGCGAGGGCCTGGTCCACGCGCTGGCCATCCTGTTCCCCGCTGATCTCGACAGCCACCACCTCGTCGTCTTCGAGGCCCGTGTCGTCGAGGTCGTCGGCGGAGGTCATGGCGTCGGTCGGCCGCGGCGTGCCGGGGCGGCCACGGCGGCTGCCGTGGCCGCTCGCCTCGACAGCACCAGGAGCATCACGATGGCGAGCGGCACGAGCGCGAGCGAGATCCCCTGCGAGGTGGAGAGCCCCGCGAGGAGTTGCCCGCGCGGATCGCCGCGGAAGTGCTCCGTCACGAACCGAACGAGGCCGTAGAGCAGCACGTAAGCCCAGAACGTCCGGCCCGTGAAGTTTCCGGGGCGGCGCTCGATCCCCAGGACGGCGAAGAAGACGCCGAGCACGGCCAGCGATTCGTAGAGCTGCACAGGGTGCAGCGGCACGTTCAGCGGCGTGCCGGACAGTTCGGCGGCGAGTGGATTGGTGAACGTGACGGCCCAGGGCCGGACGCAGTGGCCGCCGTAGCAACAGCCCGCCAGCAAGCAGCCGATGCGCCCCACGAACTGACCGAGGGCGATGCCCGGCGCGGCGAGGTCGCCCGTGGCCCACACCGGCATGCGGTGCCGCCGCACGTACCAGATGCCGACGGCCACCGCGAGGATCAGCCCGCCGTAGAAGACCCCGCCCGACCGCGCGATCGAGAACAGGTCCCGGGGATTCTCGCGGAAGTGGCTGAAGTCCACCAGCACGAGCAGGAGCTTGGCCCCGACGAGTGCGGAGAGGATGATCCACACGCCGAGGTCCATGATCCGGTTGCCGTCGAGCCCGCGCCGGCGTGCGCGGATCACGGCCGTGTACAGGCCGATGAAATAGGAGAGCGCCAGCAGGACGCCGTAGGAGTAGACGGTCAGCGGACCGAGTTCAAACAGTCTCGGGAACATGGCTGCGCCGCGGGAGCAGGGCGTCGAGGATGACGCAGGCCGCCCCGACCGTGATGGCCGCGTCGGCGACGTTGAAGGCCCAGAAGTGCCAGCCGCGCCAGTGCGCGTCCACGAAGTCCACGACGTAGCCCTGGCGGGCGCGGTCGATCAGGTTGCCGATGGCGCCGGCGATCACCAGGGCCATGCCGAGCCGGCCGATGCGGGTGTCGGCGCCGACGCGATCCGCGTAGAACGCGATGGCCACGAGCGCGGCGAGGGCGGCCACCGTGAGGACGGCCGCCTTGTAGGGGAAGTCCACCGCGTTCAGCACGCCGAAGGCGGCGCCCGTGTTGCGCACGTGCGTCAGGTTCAGCAGGCCCGGCACGATCGGCACGCTGCCGTGCAGCGGCAGGTACCCGACGACGGCCGCCTTCGTGAGCTGGTCGACCGCGACGAGTGCGACGACGAGCAACAGCATGGCGCGCGTCCGGAGCGCGGGCCAGGTGGAGCGGGTCATGCGCGCGGTCGCCTCACGCCCGCCCGCCCACGGGCGCCGACACCGCCGCCACGCAGCGATCGCACAGGCCGGCGTGGCGCTCGTCACCCGCCACGGCCGGCACGTACCGCCAGCAGCGGATGCACTTCACGCCGCCGGCGCGCGTGACCGAGACGCGCACGCCGCCCGCCCCGAGCGCAGCCGAGGGGGCCTCTCCGCCCGCGGTGAGGCTGACCTGCGAGGCGATGAACAGCATGGGCAGCGCGTGGCGGTGGGCTTCGAGCAGGGCGGCGTCCTCTCCGCTGGCCTCGAGGTGCACGTGTGCCTCGAGAGAGGTGCCCACGACCTTCTGCTGCCGTTGCTCCTCGATCGCGGCGTTGACGGTGTCGCGAATCGAAATGAGCCGGTGCCAGCGGCCCGCGAGATCCCAGTCCACGAGGCGGTCCAGGCCGTCGGGGAACCGGGCGAGGTGCACCGACCCCTCGCGCGCGCCGGGCAGGTGGCGCCACAGCTCGTCGGCCGTGATCGGCAGGACCGGCGCAATCAGGCGCACCAGGCCATCGGCCATCAGGTACATGGCGCTCTGGGCCGATCGCCGATCCAGGGACCGCGCACCGAAGGTGTAGAGGCGGTCCTTCGAGACATCGAAGTAGAAGGCCGACAGCTCCACGGTCGCCAGCGCGTTGATCACCTGAAAGATGGTCGGGAACTCGTACGCCTCGTAGGCGCGCAGCACCCGCTCGGCGGCGTCGGCGTACTCGGCCAGTGCGTAGCGGTCCACCTCGAGCATCCGCTCGACCGCGACCAGGTCGGTCGCCGGATCGAAGTCGTAGAGGTTGGCGACGAGGTAGCGCAGGGTGTTGCGCAGCTTGCGGTACGCCTCGATGGTCCGCGCGAGGATCTCGTCGCCGAAGCGCACCTCCTCGCGATAGTCCACCATGGCCACCCAGAGGCGCAGGATCTCCGCGCCGCTCTTCTCGATCACGCGCTCGGGCGGCACGTCGTTGCCGAGCGACTTCGACATCTTCTTGCCCGCCTCGGTGACGACGAAGCCGTGCGTGACCACGTGGCGGTACGGTGCCGCGCGGCGTGTGCCAAGGCCCACGAGCAGCGAACTGTGGAACCAGCCGCGATACTGATCGCTGCCCTCGAGGTACAGGTCGGCGGGCCAGCGGAGGGCGGGGTGCACACCGAGCACGCCCTCGTGGCTCGACCCGGAGTCGAACCACACGTCGAGGATGTCCTGCTCGCGCTCGAAGGTGCGGCTGCTGCACTGCGGACACTCGAAGCCGTCGGGCACGAACTCCTCGGTCGGCCGCTCGTACCACGCGTCCGCCCCGTGCTGCTCGAACACCGCCGCGGCCCGCTCGGTGAGCGCCCCCGTGAGGATCGACTGCCGGCAGCCGGCGCATTGGAGGGCCGGGATCGGCACGCCCCACGAGCGCTGCCGGGAGATGCACCAGTCCGGGCGGTGGGCCAGCATGTTGTGGATCCGCTCCTGGCCCCACGCCGGTGTCCAGCGCACGCGGTTGATCGCCTCGAGCGCCCGGCCGCGAAGGTCGTGCTCGTCCATCGAGATGAACCACTGCGCCGTGGCGAGGAAGATCACGGGGTGGTGGCAGCGCCAGCAGTGCGGGTAGCTGTGCGAGAACTCGCTGCGGTGCCAGAGGCGGCCGGCCTCGGCGAGCGCGCCCTCGACGTGCGGGTTGGCCTCGAACACCCGCTGCCCCGCGAAGAGTCCCACCTCCTCGCTGAAGTGCCCGCCGGGCCCCACCGGCGCGTAGATGTCGAGCCCGTACTGCACACCCGTGGCGTAGTCGTCGGCGCCGTGGCCGGGGGCCGTGTGCACGGCCCCGGTGCCCTGCTCCAGCGTGACGTACCCGGCCAGCACGCCGAGCGACGGCCGGTCGTAGAGCGGATGCCGGAACCGCAGCCCCTCGAGGGCGCTCCCCTTCACGCGGGCGAGCGGCGCGCCGAGCGCCTTCCCGGTCACCGACGCGACCTGCCCGGCCAGATCCTCGGCGAGCAGCACGGCCCGCCCGTCCACCTCGTAGGCGCCGTACCAGAACTCGGGGTGGAACGCCACCGCGAGGTTCGACGGGATCGTCCAGGGCGTCGTCGTCCAGATCAGCACAGACACGGGACGCCCCTCGAGGCCCGGGATGCGCGCGGCCGCCTGGCTGGCGTGCGCCGGGTCGAGGGGGAACTCCACGTAGATGGACGGCGAGGTGTGCGGCTCGTACTCCACCTCCGCCTCGGCGAGCGCCGTGCGGCACTGGATGCACCAGTGCACGGGCTTCTTGCCCTTGTAGACCATCCCCTGCTCGACGAACCGGCCCAGGGCGCGTAGGATGGCGGCCTGGTACGGGAAGTTCATCGTCAAGTAAGGGTTGAACCAATCGCCCAGCACGCCCAGCCGGCGGAAGTCCTCGCGCTGGACGCCGACGAAGCGCTGCGCATAAGCGCGGCAGGCCCGCCGGAACTCGGCGGTGCTCATGTCACGCTTCTTCGGGCCGAGCTCGCGATCGACCTTCAGCTCGATGGGCAACCCGTGGCAGTCCCAGCCCGGGACGTAGGGCGCGTCGAAGCCGGCCATCGTCTTGGACTTGACGACGAAGTCCTTGAGGATCTTGTTGAGCGCGGTGCCGAGGTGGATACGGCCGTTGGCGTACGGCGGGCCGTCGTGCAGGATGAAGGTGGGCGCCCCGGCGCGCGCGGCGCGAATCTGCCCGTAGAGGTCCTGCTCCTGCCAGCGGGCGATCACCTGCGGCTCGGTGGCCGGCAGGTTCGCCTTCATGGGGAAGTCGGTGCGGGGCAGGTTGACAGTGTTCTTCCAGTCGGGCATGCCGTCGGTCCTGCCGGCCGAGGCCGGCGCATCCGGCCATTGTACGGCAGTACCGTCCGTCGGCCCGTCCGTCGCTCGCTCGGTCGAGACCGACAGGCCCGTCGGCCAGCTCGCCGGTGGCTGGCCCGGAGGGCTTCGCGCGTCGGCGCGGAAGGCCGGCTCGCACGGGGGCTCGCCCTTCAGCGCTGGCGGGCTGGCGGGCTCACTGTCGGCGTGGCGTGACCGGCCGGCGGCTGCCGCCGCGCAGCTCCACCGTGAACGCACCCACGTTGTCCCCAGTCTCGTCGTCGTTCACGCCGAGCCACAGCTGTCCATCGGCCGGCATCGGGACCTCCGCATTCGGGTTGCCCAGGCCGAAAGGCCGGCCAGTGTCACCGATGCGGCCAATCAGCGCGCCGGCGAGCTCGCGCGGCATCGGTGCCCTGGCGGCGTAACGCTGGGCCGTGGACCCATACGGCGTGGCGAGGTCGTTGGAGTCGTCGCTCAGGCGGATCTGGCCCTCGGCCGAGATGAACACACGCTCGCCGCGCCGCACGTAGATGCCCGTCGGGGTCCAGAGGCGGGTCCCTTCGATTCGCAGCCGGCTCTGACCGGGCAGTTGGCCAACGGGGGGCACGGCGGTCTCGGAGCCGTCA
>Ga0114939_10001222_pt1 | contig 20513 bp, 15 predicted proteins | sample AshMeaCrysSpring_FD_87196 | JGI IMG/M metagenome (GOLD analysis project Ga0114939, IMG submission 87196) | Groundwater microbial communities from Big Spring, Nevada to study Microbial Dark Matter (Phase II) - Ash Meadows Crystal Spring | ecosystem: Environmental > Aquatic > Deep subsurface >...
ATCATCATCAGCGCCAGCCGTGTGACGCCGCTGAGTCGAGCCGTGTAGCGGACCGCAACGGCATCGAACCAGCCACACCGCCTTGGTCGCCCTGTGGTGGTTCCGTACTCATGCCCCAGTTCACGAATCCGATCGCCGGTCGAATCCAACAGCTCGGAGGGAAAAGGGCCTCCACCGACGCGCGTGCTGTAAGCCTTGACCACGCCGATCGTCTGATCGATCCAGAGGGGTGGCACGCCCGCCCCTGCACAAACACCCACTCCTGAGCTGTTGCTGCTGGTGACGAACGGATAAGTGCCGTGGTCGATATCCAGTAGTGCGCCTTGTGCGCCTTCAAACAACAGGGCCTGTTCATGCTCCAGAGCGGAAATCACCAGTTCGGTCGTATCGGCGACAAACGGTCGCAACCGATCGGCCCAGCGCTGTGCCAACTCGACCACCCGCGCGGGCTCGATCGACTCAAGTTCCGACTCGCTGGCTCCCAATGCGCGGAGCGTTCGCGATTTCGCCTCCGCGGTCTCCGCGATGTATCGGTCGCGCTCCGGACGCAGTAAGTCGATCGTCCGAACGGCATGCGTCCGCCCGACTTTATCGCGATAGCAGGGACCGATTCCCCGCAGGGTGGTACCGATCGATTCCCCGCCTTGGCCCAGCGATCGCTGATTGATCAGACGGTCTTCTACGAAATGCCACGGCATCACCAGATGGGCCCGTTCGCTGATCACCAGCCGATCGCTCGCGACATCGACACCCCGCCCCTGCAGGCCGTCGATTTCCTGGAGCAACGTCTCGGGATTGATCACCACACCCGGCGTGATCACATTGCGAACGCGCGGATGCAAGATCCCGCTGGGGATGTGATGCAGTTTGTATTTCTGGTCGCCGCAGACGACCGTATGCCCCGCGTTGGCCCCGCCCTGATAGCGGACAACCAGATCGAAGCGCGGAGCGAGCAGATCGACGAGCTTGCCCTTCGCCTCATCACCCCATTGCAGACCGATGACACACGTGGCCGACACAGGCGTAGCCCCTGGACCCAGACAAAACCGCCAAGTCTAGGCCCGTTCCGCGAGCCTTCCAACCCCCGGCCCGAGGTCGCGCGAGCGCGAGCCGGCCTAATTCTCGGCCGCTGCCGCGCGGGCTGCTTCAATCGTCTGGCCTACGGTCAATGTCCAGCGCTGTCCTTCGGTCTCCACTTCGACGTAACGGTCGGTCACATCGACAATCTGGCCGGAGACCGTCCCGATCTTCAGGTCATCGCCCACACCCAGTTTCCACAGTTTGCCCTTGGTAGGCACGTTGATCCAGGCTCGCCATTGGCCACGCGTGTTGATCAGCCCTGTCAAACGCGCTTGCTTGGCATCATCGAACTCGGGTGGCTCGGCCGCCGGCTGCTCGGGCGGTGGAGGTTCTTCGACCTGAATGACCAACTCCTGATCCGACCTTTGCTGAGGCAATCCGCTGTCGAAGGCACTGACCAGCACCTTGAACTCACCCACTTCAGCTGGCTCCCACTCGATTGCCCCGGTTTGCGGATCGATCTTCATGTCCGATGGAGCGTCAGAACCGAGTGCATAGCGAAGCGATTGACCTTCATCCGGATCCGCGAACTTCGCATCAATCGTCGCGGTGCGACCGACAGTGACTTTCGCCAGGGAGTTCCCGGAAAACTTGGGAGCCCGATTCGCTTCGCTGAAGATATTGCGGTTGCCAATCCGGGCGAGCAGTTCCTCGAAGGACCGTTCGCCGCGCGGACCAAGCTCGGGCGGATCTGGCTGGTCTGGCAGTGCACTGAGCAGCGAGACACCATCGATTGACATCTGCAGTTGCAGTTCGCCGGGCTTGTCTGTCGGCTGCAGTGACAGACTCCGTGTCCGTTGCAGATAATTTCGGTTGTGGAGCCTGTGCAAGAACTGCAGCAACTGCCGCAGGTCGCCCCGCGCCGCAACCGTGAAGGCATGGATCTTATAAAGCTTGCCGATCGTTTGCGTCGTCGTGTAGTCGACCACCGGGTTAGATACCCCGGCAGTCGTGATGCAGTCGCGCAGCCACGCTTGGAAGACGGCAATCGCGCGCTCATCATCCGACGGCAACGACCGCTTGCGGAATTCGGCGATCTCCGCATCGGCCTGTGCGCCTACGAGTTGCTGTTCCGACTTTCCCAACAGCTCCGAGTTCAAACTGCTCAGCCGACTTTGGCGCGTCTCATAAGCGTTGCGGATCGACCTGGCGATCCAATTGACGCCGATGATCAGCAGAGCGGCCGCCACCACGGCCGCCAGAATGCGTTCGCGACGACTCATTGCGGCACCTCCTGACTGGCCGCTGGTGCCTCTTCAGGGGAAACTGGAACCCCACTGGTTTGACCGGCCGACGTCCCGGATCCGCCACTTGGCTCGGCCGCTGATGACGGGCTGGGCTCATTCGACGAGACGGACTGAGAAGCCGCTCCACCAGCGCCAGGGGCCGTTGCGCCGCCCGGTTCCGAATCCGTGGTAGCCGGGGTCCCCGCCTGCCCCTCCGCTTCTATGGGGCGATCCCCTTTCGCTTCTTTCTGATCTTTCTGAGATTCGGGAGCTTCTTGATCAGCTACTACGTAATCCGAGGTACCGCTGCGAATCAGCAGGGCGTCCTTGAAAGTCCAGGCATACGCGGGTTCTCGTGGATCGGCCTGGGATCCTTCCCCACGGACGACGTGCGTCTCGTCGCGGAGCGCTTCCTCGAGCTGCGTGACGATGTTCGGCCCCACCGCCCTGCCCGAGAGATCAATCCGTCCACCACCGCCAGCGACCATCGACCCGGCAAACTTTTCGATCAACACTTCGTTGGCCGAAGGCAGACGGTCGCTCGTCCGGGCAAGTTCCCCCAACCAGTCGATATCCGTCTGTTCAAACGCCTTCAGCAGGTTCAGCGCATTGACGCTTTCGGCGGCCTTCACCACAAACGGATCGAGCGCTTTCGATTCTGCCAATCGCCCGGCGATCTGTTGATCGAGCTGCCCCAATTGCCGCCAGATCAGCCCGAATCCGGCCGCGGCAGCAATCGCAGCCAACGCTGCATAGACCAAAACACGCCCACGTTGACTTTTGGGCTCAGGTCGCCGACGCGGGTTCAAGAAGTCAATCCAAGCCGTCTGGCCGTCCGCGTGCGCTTTGAGCAGTCCCAACAGCGGAGCGAACCGTCCGACATGATCTCCCAGGGAGGTGCGGAGGTCCGCGTCCACCTGCACCAGATCAAAAGGATCGACGGTGCCTACATCCACCTGCAGACTTTCGCGAATGGCTTCGACCTCAGGGGCGTGCGTCTTGGATTTGCCCCAAATGACAACCCGCGGAGGATGCTCCATGCCGACGCTGCGCTGCTCGCCCAGCAGTTCAGCGCATGCCATCCAACTGCGTCTGAGTTCCGCGACCAATTGTTTACGAGCCGCTTCTTCTTCGTCGGGCAAACGCAACGAACGCACGAAGACAGGAATCCCGTCTCGCAGCAGAACGATATCTGCGTCTTCGACGAATCTGTCCACAAGAAACAGCAGGCCACGATCGCCCTGTGGAATGCCACGGACATAGAGCGCTGCCGCTGCCAGCGGCCTCAGTCCCACAGACTGCAACTCAAGCTGCGCGTCTCCGCAGAATCGAACGATCCGAGCAAGGTTCTGCGGAGCGATCGCAGCCGCCATCACTTCGATGCCATCGGCATCAACGCGTGTTGGCACGAAATCGATCGGCCAATCTTCAGCAACATTGGTGAACTGCCGGGGAGCCTGAAACCGAATCACATCCGGCAGTTCATCCTCAGGCAGAACAGGCAGGGTCACGCGACGAATCTCGGCGAGACTCCGTCCTACCGCAACATACGCATCGCATTTATGGACCCCGGATGCCGCGAGTCCCTCACGGATCGTCCGCAGCGCGCCGTCCTCGCCTCCGTCGGAAGCGAGCGGCACCGTGCTGGCAGACTCGATCTGCACCCCGCCATTCCGCATTCGGGCAGTGACCCAACAGGCCTGCCGCGGATCACCGGCAATTGCTACGGCTCGATTCATCTACCTGCCACCCCAATCGCAATTCCAAACCCTGGTCGCCGAAGCACCAAAGCCCGTGTGCCCGATCAATTCTCGATCAACGGATCTGGCGAACTGAGCCCCAAAGTCGCCACATCAAAGGCCCGGCCCAGATGCGACAGATTCCTCCAGAATAGTAGCTGAGGCTTCGCTTGGGTCCCGTCGATGATCACTTCTGCCCGAGCAAATCCGCTGACACCCTCGTAATACCCCACCACCTGAGCCCGGTGGACATCCCCGCCGGTCGTGACGAGCGGCAGAAGCTGTCGCATTTGTTCGAGGGTCCAGTAGCCTTCGACCATCGGCCACGTCTCATACATGCGGTTCACGCTTTCGGATCCATCGGCCCGCGCCAGTACGATTTGGTCTGCGATCTCGCGATCCATGCCCGGCAGACCTGCGAGAATCTCCACGGGACATTCATTGATGTTGATCCGCGCCGGCAGGCGAGGCTTATTCTGGGTTGAAGTATGGGCCATCAGAAAAGGCAGATACTCGATCATCCCTAACGGCTCTCCGATAAACGGACTGCCGTAGGTCTCACCATCGATGGTCACGGTCGCATCGATCAGATCGAGAACCTGCGTCAGCTGAACCTGCCCGCCCCGAGCCAGGTTCAGCCGCTCGACGAGCGCCGGCATCCAGGGCTGAGTCGGTGTTCCGCCCGCTCCTCCAGCGCCGCCCCCGCCGGGAGCGCCATTGCCACCCCCGCCGCTGTTCGCGCCCCCTCCTGCCAGACCGGCCAGCGAACCCGATAAGCCGCCGCCGCCGGCCTGACCGCTCACACGATAGGCGACAATGAAACTGGCCCAGTTGTCAGCCCATTGGCTTTCGCCGAATGCGGTCTGAAGATCCGTGTAGAGCGTTTCCAGGTCATCGCTGTTCAGATTAATCCGCGGTGTCCCATCGGTCCGTCGATTGGCTTCAGCGCTATGCAGTGTGAAGTACGCCGCCCAGCCCGGAAAAACCTCGGGGCCAAGACCGGCCGCGCCATTGCCGCCCGAGGCGGCTCCTGAAACAGCCATCGTGCCGGCCACGCCGGGCTGTTCGTAAGGGTCGACCAAGCCGTTGCGATTTGTGTCGCTGCCAAACAGTAACATCGGGGTGACGCCCCGGACCAGGAGCAGCTCTTCGATGGAATCCAGCGGACCGTTCTTCGGCGCATAAGGAGTCGGCAGCGCCGTGTAATATTCCCGCTCACAGCCATAGCCTCTGGGCTCATCATCTTCATCGATCCAATCCAGGATCGCATCCGCAGTTTCCACAGTCATGGAAGGCACGGACATCAACAGCGTTTGAGCGATGCTCGTGCTTTCACTCTGCCCTGCCTCACCGCTCGCGGACGCCATCGAAGCCGCCGCATCCCCCATGCCGGCGGAGTCCAACGCGCCGAGGGCACCGCCCATCAGATCATCGAGCACCGGCAGTGCGTTGAGGTGGATCCGCGTCGATTCATTCTGCAATCCAAAGCGAAGTCCTCCGATCTGACCGGCATCGTCGATACCGGGTGCCACGATCGAAAAGTTAGCGCGTCGATCCGGATCTGGATCGTTGATTACGTTCTGGGCTTGAAAAAGCTGGGCATTGCTGTGTGAACCACCAGCTCTCTGCTGTTGTTCAGGTGTCTGAGCCAAGAACACGATCAGATGATTGATCCCTGACTCGACACACTGCCGCGCCTGCTGACGGCGTCCCTCGATCTGGGCGGATTCGTCATACGCGAGCATCAGTTCCGTAAAGCTGTAGCTGGCCATCGTGGCGACGACAACCACCACCAGCGCAACCAACAGCAACGTGCCACGGCGCCGCTTCGGGCGCGCAGTCGATGCTTGGGCTTGCATGACTACAGTTCCCCCGTCGTGGATGCGCCGCCCTGTTGGGCTTTGATCTGCATTGCAATCGGATCTGCCATCGGCAGGCGGACAATTTGCTCATATTGCCGATACCGGGATTGATCGATGGAAGTCAAACCGGTGAACAACGTTGGCGGTTCGTCTGTTTCCTCTTCGCTGTGCGGGTCGACCAGAAGGCTGATGCGAACTGCGATCGGCAAACTGCCCATTTGCTCTGAATCCCACTGCATCAGCCACTGCTGTCCGTCGTAATAAGCGAATTGGATGGCGACGACCTCCTTTGCAAGCAACTCGCCCGTCCGCCAGAGTTGTTGAATGTTTCCCGCCTCCTGCGCCCACATGGTCACCGCTCGGTCCAGCTCACGACGAACCAAGCCCCGCGGCGAAGTCTGACCGCGTTGCCCACTGCCGCTGGCCCTCGTCCAGGGGTCGACAATGCCCGTTGTGCCCGCCTGCTGCACGTAATACGTGACGGTCTTCAAATCGCTCGGAATGTCCTGCAGTGAAAGTGAAAACGAGCTGTTGCCCACCGGCCGGTATTGATCGGTCCGAGGCAAGCGACTGATATCCAGTTGCAGCTGGAACTGAGTCCCCAGAAGGCCGGGCCGCGGCGGGGGTTCGATTTCAGTGCTCAGGTCGCGGGAACCATCTGACTCGCCGCCCAAGCCCACTGCATCGGCCGCATCACCGCTCAGGCCTCCCTCCGCGCCTCCCCCGGCAGCCCCCGCGACACCGCTACTCAGCCCACCGCTCAACGTCTCTTCCAGTGCCTTCCGATCAAAGACAGGCGGCCGGACAGTCGCTTGCAGGTCTTCCGCCAGCATCCGAAGGGCTGCTCGTGCGAGCTGCGCCTCCCGGACCTCCACGTCACGCTTCTGCAGCGTCTGCCCGTAGAACACGAGCGCCGCGCCGACCAATCCGGTAACCACCACGGACAGCGCCACGGCGATCAGCAATTCGAACAGCGTGAAGCCTGAGACAGCGCGAATCGTCACCCGACGCTTCTCCGCTCGACCCACGGCGGTTCGGATGCTCGGCGCTTGAGTGTGCGACTCGATCATGATCGCCCTCCACCGCCGCCACCGCCCTGCGGTCCACCTCCGCCGCCCCCCATAGCTCCGCCGGGACTGCCGCTTCCACTGCCGCTTCCACTGCCGCTTCCACTGCCGCTTCCACTGCCGCTTCCACTGCCGCTCCCTGCTCCGCCCGCGGCGCCTGATTCGCTGGCCTGCTGCTCTTGGGCGGCAGCCTCCATTTCGGCGGCCACCTGTTCGGCCTGCAGTTGATCGAGTTGCAACGCGGGGTCGATCAGCCAGCGCGTCAACGCGAAGGTCAATCCATCGGTCATGTCCCCCGGCGCGATTCGCTGTACCGTTACACGGACCATCTGCAGACCCTGTAACGGGGATGGCGTCAGTTCGACTCGATAGCGATACCCAGGTCCCGCCCAAGGCGCGTTGCAGTCGGCCCAATCGACCGGCTGAATCGCGACGGTCTGCAGCGCGAGTTCCTCGAGCTTTGATTGACAAAGCAATTGGGCACGCGCCAGATCACGGGCTTCAGCCCCTGCCCGCGCCCCGATTACGACGATTTGTCCCAGGGCGGCAAGCGCCGTTCCCAGAATTGTCAGGGCAAGCATTACCTCGAGAATCGAAAGTCCGCGACGCGCACCATACACCCGCCCGCACCGCAGTGCAATTTGCGAAGTTTTCGGCGATTGGCTGCACGACCAGGACATTAGCTTGGGGCCTTCAAACAAATCCCACGAACGCTCAAAGCTCGATGACGACGGCGTCGCCTGTCAGGCTACGCAGACGGATCGCCAGTTGTCGGGCGTCCGCATTGCGTACGATGACTTCCGCGGTACTGGTCGTTCCATCCGAGAAAAACAGAATCGGTTCGCTCCATTGAGTCGTATCGGAACTGTTGTCGGGATCAAGCGACTGGCCGGTTGCCGCGGCCGTCGACAGTGCTTCCAGCTGCCGAGTCGAATTGACGGTTTGCGCGATTGCGAATTGGATCTTTTCAGGTAACGACTTCGTCTCGGCCGGTTCCGCCAATGCCATGCTGCTGACGGCAGCCATCGCCCCGGCCCCGCCGCTAGCCAGGGCAAGGTTTCCGCGTCCAATCTGATCGGCTGCTTCCGTCAGGTCGCTCGGGTCCGGCAGTGGTTCGATTGCGAACTGTTCGCCGCCCAGTTGGCAACGCACCATCTGCGTTCGCCCCGATCGCATCGCTTCCAGTCGGGCCTCGGCGAAGGCCAACCGGACCTGCTCCGCACCGCGGCGCAGTTTCCGCTCTCCCAACAGGTTGGTTGCGGCCACCGCTGCGAAGCTGGCAATCACCACCAGTAGCGCCAGGACCAGCATCAGTTCCAGCAAGGTCAGCCCGAGCCGCGGCATCCGTATGGTGCGCGTCAAGTGAAAACCGCCTTGCTGAATTTTCATGGGCAGCCTCAGTTGCTCTTCACGGTCACGTCGTCTTCGCTGCCTGACTGGCCATCCGGTCCGGCGGAGGAAATTTCAAACGTCGCCCCAGACATCTTGTACTGGTACTCATTGCCCCACGGATCTTTTGGAATCTCCTGATCCAAATACGGACCACTCCAGCGGGAAGGGTCGGCCAAATCGCCTGGACGTTCGCGGAGTGCCGACAGACCGCTGGGTAGCGAGCCCACCTGCAGCTGGTACATCTTCAGCGCATTTTTGAAAATGTTCATCTGGGTTTCCGCCGCATTTCGCTGCGCGCCCTGCTGCACGCCGAAATAGTTCACAGCGACGATCCCGCCGATAATCACGAGGATGATCAGCACCAGCAGCACTTCCAACAGCGTAAAGGCCGCGCGACGGGCACGGCGTGTTTGACGCGAGCGAGACATCAGGAACTCCTCAATGAGTGAAGTGAATCTAAGTTAGGCCTGATCAAGCGACACCGCATGCGGTGACATCTTCTCCCAACAGTGTGCCGATCGCCATGTGACCTACAGCGCGGAATTCGCTTTGATGATTGGCAGGAGCAGGGCCAGCACGACGCACAAAACGACCGCCGCCATGATCAACAACAAAACGGGTTCCAACAGCCGGACCAGCAGGTCCAGCCGTCGAAAGGTTCGCTTCTCCAAACCATCGGAAATCTGTGGCAAGACCGTGTCCAATGAGTTCGCTTCTTCCGCGACACGAATCATTTCAATGACCGTCATCGGAAAGTGACCGCTCCTGGCTAGCGGTTCGGCCAGTTTCTGGCCCGCCTGGACCTGTTCGGCAGCTTCGGAAACCGCCAATCCCAAGACACGGTTTCCAGCCGCGTCCCGACTGATCTCCAATGCCTTAAGGATCGAAACACCGTTCGCCAACAACGTCCCCAATACACGACAAAACCGTGCGACAGCCAGATTCAAAAGAATCGGCCCGAACATGGGAACGCGGATCTTGAAGCGATCCCACAGCATTCGGCCACGGTCTGTCTGCAGTTGCATCCGCACGAGAAAGAACAATCCCACCAGCGCCAGAATCAACATCCACCCGTACGACTGTAAAAAACTGGAGAGCGCCAGCAGGTACTCGGTGATTGCGGGCATTTCCGCGCGTTGACGCAGAGTCGTGAATAAGCGTTCGAACTTCGGCACAAAGAACACAATCAGTCCCGTCACGATCACCGTACCGGCGCACATCAGAAACACCGGATATGCCAGGGCGCTGATCGTGCGACCTTTCAAGTCTTCCTGCAGTTCGGTGAACTGAGCGACCCGCTCGAGTGCATCCTCCAGAAATCCACCTTCGGTGCCGGCTCGCACCATGTTGATCGCCATTTCACTGAACGCCTTCGGGTGCCGAGCCATGGCTGCGCCAAGCGGTTCGCCCTCTTCCACTCGGCCGCGGACGTCCTGGAGCACCTCCGCGAGCGCTGGATTGGTCGATTGTTCCCCGAGCACCGTCAATGTCCGAAGCAAGGGAACGCCACTTCGCAACAACCCGGCCATCTGGCCATAGGTTGTGGCCATCACCTGGCCCTTGATCCGACGGTTACTGCCCAGCGAGACCGCCGCCTGACGAGAGGCTTGCTTGACTTCGACGGGCAAGAGACTCTTGGAAGCCAGCTGAGCGGACGCTTCGCGCAGTGAACCCGCCGTCACGGTCCCCGTGACGCGTTGCCCCTGAAGGGTGCGGGCGGTGTACGCGAAGTCAGGCATCGGTTCTCCAAAATCCAGTCGTAGAGTTGCAACGCTCGACATGCTTCGAGCGAATCATCAGACCTCGTGACGCCATTGCAATCCATGGTGGCCGGCTATTCAATCCGGTCGCCCTTCGTGATTCGAACGACCTCGTCCACACTGGTCACCCCGGCCAAAGTCTTCAGCCAGGCATCGTGCCGCAGCGTGCGCATCCCGGCCTTCAGGCCGGCCTTGCGAATCTCCCAGGAACTCGCCCGATCGTGCGCCAACTGACGGACGTCCTCGTTGGTCACCAGCAGTTCATAAATCCCCAGTCGCCCCGAGTACCCGAAATTCCTGCATTCCCTGCACCCAACGGATCGATACAGCGGCTTGCCGTCCAAATCATCCCAGGGAAAATCTTTGGGAAGTTCGTCGCGCGATGGCTCGTAGGACTGCTTGCAATGGGGGCACAGTCGACGAAGCAACCGCTGAGCCATCACAGCCTCCACCGTGCTCGCCACAAGGAAAGGCTCGACCCCCATATCCACCAATCTCGGATAGGCACTGGCCGCATCGTTCGTGTGCAGCGTGCTGAACACGAGGTGACCAGTCAGTGAGGCTTGAATCGCGTTTTCGGCGGTCTCCAGGTCGCGGATTTCGCCCACCAGGACAATGTCCGGGTCGTGCCGGAGGATCGCCCGCAAACTGGCCGCAAAGGTCAAGCCGATCTTCGGATGGACCTGGATCTGATTGATCCCTGCCAATTGGTACTCGACCGGGTCTTCCGTCGTGATGATCTTGTTGTCCGGACTGTTGATCTCCAGGAGCGAACTATAAAGCGTCGTGGTCTTGCCCGAACCGGTGGGCCCCGTGACCAGAATGATGCCGTGCGGCAGGTTGATCAGCTCGCGATAAATCCGGTAGCAGTCCGGGGACATCCCCAACCCCTGCAGGTCGAAAACCATCGACCCTTTGTCCAGAATCCGCATGACCAGGCCTTCGCCATGGATCATCGGAATCACGCTCAACCGGATATCCACCTCTCGACCATGGACCCGCAGCTTGATGCGTCCATCTTGAGGCAGACGCTTCTCGGCAATGTTCATCCGCGCCATGATCTTCAGGCGAGAGATGATCGCCGCCTGAAAACGATTGATCTCCGGCGGCACCGGTTGCGGATGCAACATGCCGTCGATCCGGTAGCGAATGACAAGCCCGTTCGCCTGAGACTCGATGTGCACGTCACTGGCTCGCGTGTCGATCGCCTCCAACAGAATTTCATTGACCAGCCGCACGACCGACGCTTCCTGCGCCATCTCCGACAGCTCGCTGCCGTCAGACTCGATCGATTCGAGCAGCTGCAGTTCTTCCTCGTCTCCGGCGGCCGCCAGCAGGCCTTCGACCGTTTCACTGCCGACGCCCAGATGCTTCTTCACCAGTCGAGCGATTTCAGCACGCTCGGCAATCACCGGCACAATGCTCAGTCCCGTCGCCGCACTTGCTTCATCCAGTGGATAGAGATCCAAAGGCTCACTGGTGGCGACCACCAAAGTTCCATTTTCACGGCGGATCGGGAACAGGCTCTGTCGATAGATCAAGCGTTGAGGAAATCCCTCCACCGCTTTCAGATCGACCTCGATGTCGCGCAGATCGACATACTCCAGCCCGACTTCCTCCGCCACAGCGCGGAGCGCTTCCCGTTCTTTGATGAACCCCAACAACACCGCGTTGGAAATCACGCTGGGGCCTTCTGCCCGACGACTTTGCTGCAGTTGCTCATCCGTCAGCAGCCCTCGGCGCACGAGGATCTCACCTGGTTCGGCAATCATCGGTGTGATTCTCCGCCTCTCTGGGCTCTTCGAGCCTTGATCTTTCATCCTGAGCTCGCAGTGAATTTTGCGAGCCGACACACGCATTCATCCGTGGACTACGGATCGAACTGCGACGGGCGATCGGACGCCTCGACGATCCTCGTCGGCCCGAGCCTAGGACAATTGCCTACCGATTTCCTCGGCCGCCAGTCCGTTGCCCGCCACCGCCGCGCTGCCCGCCACCGCCGCGCTGACCGCTACCGGCTTGGCCACCACCAAAGCCCTGGCCACCACCGAAGCCCTGGCCACCACTGAAGCCTTGGCCCCCGCCAAAGCGCTGACCACCGCCCTGCGGCCCACCTCCGCCGCCGAACATGAGCGCGTTCCCACCCATGGGAAACGCAAATCCGCCTCGTCCGCCCCCTTGCTGCATTTGTCGCAGAAACTCAAGCCGCCTCTGAATGTCGCCAGCACCCGTATTATTACCCGCTGGAGTGGGAGTGGCAGGCGTCTGGGAGGGGGTTCGACCGAGAACTGAGTTCAGCGCTTTCTGCATGGCGTCGGCATTGACGCGCCCATCCAGGGTCACGACCTCGACACTTTCTTCCTGATCGCTCCCCGCCTGATCGATCAATTCCACCAACTGCCTGACTTCTTCGAACAGCGGCTGCGGAGCCGTCACGATCAGAGAATTACTTCGGGCGTCGACTCCGATCGAAAGTTTTGCCGGCTCGCTTTGCTCGCGATTGCCCTGACCACCCCCACGCCCACGCAGTGCGGCAATGAAGTCCTGTGGCGACGGTTGCCGCATCTGCTGTTGACCGGCCACACGTTCGCCATAGACCGACCGCACCACCTGCGCAACATCATTCGCGTCCTGGTAGATCACGGGAATCAGTTGCGGCTTCCCTTGCGTCTCTACATTCAACGGGCCGGATTCACGATCGATCACCTTCAGCAACTCTTCGATCAACTGTAGGTCCAGAGCATTGGCTTGGATGATCAGCGCGTTGAGTCGATCGTCGGGGACGATACTGACTTCGCCCGTAGTGGTGATTACTGAGCCGTCTCCGCCACCACCGCCGCCTCCCAGGCCAAGCAGTCCGCCAAGCATCCCGCCTCCGAGTTCACCGAGCATGTTCCCGGCGACGGATCCCAGAGAACCACCATCGCCAGAACCGCCTCCGCTGAGGATGTTCTTGATCAGGTCGGCTGCCACCGAGGCTTTGACATACTTGAGCCAGATCACCGTGGGTTCCATGTTCGTAGCCGCCACTTGATCGGCAAGTCCGCGGAGCAATGTCTCGAATTCGGCAAGCGCTTCCGGATCATCCGACGCGATGACAAGTCCACCGGGGACCTGCGAAATCACGATGTCGGCACCCGACCTGACTGACTCATCGGGGTTCTCACCCGCCGCGATGTCGCTCGAGTCTCCGTTGGCGGTTCCTGCCGAGGACGACCCTTCCTCCGCGGCCAGGCGTCCGCCTTGGTGGGTAGCAACCAACATCGACCCGTGCCGAATCATTTTGTGCGGGCTGCGGAGCGCCGATGTGTCCAGATCCGTGTCGCGGTTCTCAGATGCGGGTGTGCCGTCACTTTCCTCGGCGGAGCGCTCGGCCCGGCTGGGCACAGTCTCCTCAGATTCGGCCTGAGCCGACTCCTTGATTTCGCCAACGGAAGCGGCCGACGCGTCCGCCGGCTGTTCGTGGAAAACCCGCTGCGGCAACGTCGACTGAGCTTCGGCGGATCGATCCATCACCCGGATGCGATTCTTCCGTCCCGACATCTCCCATAGCAATTCCACCTGTTCCAATGCGGAGCGCTGGGCCGCGCCATTGAGTTGCATCAGGCGCACGCGCTCGCCCAACAACCCGTTGCCCGACGTCCCTTCCAGTTCCTCGATCAGTTTGCGGACCGTTGCGATCTGCTCCTGCGTCCCGCGAACCCACAAACGCTTGGTCTGTGGATCACCATCGACGGTGGGACCCGAGGCTGTGCCTCCAGCCCCCTCCTGGCCGGAACTGGCTGCGACGGTTCCGAAGAACTTCTTGATCGTGAGTACTGCCAGTTGCGGGTCGAGCCGGCGCAGTTGGATCACCTCGAAACCCGTGGATCCACTACTCAGCTCACCGATGGTCCCGGCAATCGTTTCATGTACCGACTTACGAGCCCGCGCGACGATTCGTCCTGTCTTCGCATCTGCTGCCATGTTCACATCCGGCAAGCCGGCCAACATGGTCTGCAGAACGTCGTAGACCATTTGCAGGTCGGCGGAACCAACCGGATAGGTTTTCAGTTCGATCGGTTCCACGACCGATGCACCCTCTTCCGATTCGGTCAACTCATTGGGCCGATCCACGCTGTTGACGACGGCGCGGAGCAACTGCACCTTTTCTGGACTGCCCGTGACATAGATCTCAGCGCCGAAGGCATCGGTGGAGAATCGAATGTCATCGGAAAAGTTCTTGTCGGGATCAATGCCCAGCATTTCGCGCGCGACCGCCAAGACCTCCTCGGCCGATCGATGTTTCAAGCCGATCGTCGTGACGAGCTCACTGGCCGAGTTCGGATCGGTCGCGCTTTTGAGCATGTCACGGATCGCTCGAAGCTTGCCACCGAGCTCGGTGACCAGGATCTGCCGAGCAGTCCCCAGGACGATCAGCGAGCCCTGCGGTCCCAGGAGCGGCTTGATTTCTTCCTGCAACTTGGCGGCGTCCAGCTGCCCGATCGGCAACAGCACTTTGAGCAGTTCATACTCCCCGCGCTCATTCAGTTCATCCGCCGAAACAAGCTCGGCCAGTTCGCGGACTAAATCCGCTGATAGCTTGTCACTCTCCAAATCGATCAACTGAATCATCCGGCCGCGGCGCACCAGGACATAGCCATCCTCCAGCAGAACCCGGTTGATCAAGTCGATCGCTTCGGCCGGGGTGTAAGTCCGCGATGGATCGCGGAAGCTGAAGCTGCCTGCGGGAACCTTGGTCAACTGCAGCGAGACGTCGGCTTCTTCGGCCAACCAATCGAGCACATCCCGCCACGGAGCCCCCGCGAAATTGAACCGCAAGACATTCTCGTTGGTCTGCGGCGCCGTCGCTGTAGACGGCTCAATGGGCGATTCGCCCTGCGAATCGTCCGCCGAAGCACCACCCGCTTCAGGGGCTGACGTACTGTCGTCGCGCGGTGAACCCTCATCCGCAGTCGCCGGGCGCGTCGCGGACCCGCTCAGTTCATTCTCCTGAGCTCGCGCCGATACGGACAACGTGCCCAGGACGACGACCAGAGCCAAGCTGAGCCGTTTGCACTGCCACGTCCAATCCTTCCCAACGGTCGTCATCGTCCCATCCGCGATACAATGCCAGCCAGACAATCCTGCCCACCGACCCAGTCCCGACCTGCCCATCGTAGTTGCGACGGGCAATCCGCGACCCACGCCCCGGGGTGACGACGACCAGCGAGCGCCGTTCACCTCGGTTTAACCCCCCGGCTAGCCTGAAGTTTCGAGAGTTCCCGCTCGACAGCGGCCTCTCCGGGGTGGTCCTCAAGAACTTTGACTGTTCTCAGGCCAATTCGGTCGATTCCTCCCGACCGGATTTGTCCCCGACGACCAGAAACGTCAACCCAAGCGAAGCCGCCCGATGCAACCGGCACAGCCGGCACCTGTGCGCACGAACACCACCATGCCCGTCGGGCGGATTCGGACGTGCGATGCCCCGCCCGCAGGTCGCGGATGGCCAAGCCGTGCGATGACCGCAAGGCTCTATGGCGTATGGCGATCCGGTGGCCGCAATCGGCCCGGTCGGGCTTTGTCGACAGGTGTCCGATTGGCGGTCCGTCAGTGCCCCTCGCCGGTGACTTGCCGCAACAGTTGAAAGAATCCGCGTTTTCGGTCGCTGCCGATCGACCAATCCACCGGCACGCTCTGAAAACCTTCCGAGAAGCCCTCTCCCTTCTTCCGGAAGTCGAAATATCCCCATCCGCAGCCAGCCGTGAGTGCGGTCAGAAAGTTGTTCTCCGCCGCGTCGAACGCAAAGTGATCGTCCTCATCGAACAGAATCGGCTTGGGCTGATAGCCGGGATCGGCGCGGACGGCTTCCACCATCTCCTTGATCCCGGCCGGCGAGTCCACTCCGTTGCCGTGCAGTAGTACGTAATCCGATGTACGGATCACCCCCGTCGGCGGAACTGTTCCTCCGCCAAAGCTCGTGCTGACAAGAAAGCGACTGGGATGAGCCTTGACCCGCCGAATCAGTTCCACGACGCGATCAGGTTTCAGTATTTCATGATCATATCCAACATTGGATTCGTTATTGATTTCGATCATCACGTGGCGATAGCCGCGCGCTGTAAGCCAGTCCAAGGTGGCATCGACGGCGCGGATCACGGCCTGCTCATCGGTGAGCCGTTGATCCTGTCCGAAATAGAAGATTCCCAGGATCACAACCATTCCCAGGTCATCGGCCCGATCGAGCACCCGTTCCAAGCGGCGCATGTATGCTTCGCGGAGACTCCCGTCCGCCGCGATCGCACTGTTCTCCCACGGTTGCTGTCGGGAATATCCTTCGGGACTGCCTCCTTGCAGATTCACCGTGATGCCCAATAGCCCGTGAGCGCGCCACTCGGGCATCGCCGCCAGAAACTCAGTGGTATTGCGATTGGCATCCCATTGATTCGTATCAGGGTATGTCCAACGCTGCCGCGTTTCGGGATTCAAATCATCAAAAATGGCTTGGACCATGCGACTGTTGAGCAGCAGCCCTTCGATCGAATGCCCGTTCCACGTACGACCACGATAGGTCGGCATCCCGTTGATCAAAAACTTCTCGCCGTCAATAGTCACCGCCGTACCTGACGCGGGAGCGTTGGAACGATTGTCTTCCGATGTTCCCCCCGTAGCACTGTGAGACATCGATGCGAAGGCCATCACCACGAAGATTACAAAGCAACTTCGCGTTGTTAGTGCCGCGATTTGCACGGCCGAACCAGGCGTGTGTCCTTCCCGAATCATGATGGCCTCAGCCCTAGGGTCGGACTTTGAGTAAACGGCGGACACCCAACTGGGATGATACAAGCTGTAAGGAGGCCCTCCAGGTTCCGCTCGACCTGCTCGTCAGCATTCCACTTCACGCGAAACCAGCATCCCAAGAGATTCCCCGCTCGGCTGGTCATTCAGCCGTATTCTTTTTCGTCTTTCCCGTCGAGCGGGTGGCGGGGGTACTTTTTCCGCCATCACTGCTCTTGGCGGCAGTCCCGCTTGTGTCGCTGCTCTTCTCGCTCTTGCCGCTGTCAGAGACCTTGGAGTCTTTTGCAGCCGACTTCTTATAGGACTCGCTCCGGTAGTCCGTCTGGTAAAACCCCGAGCCCTTAAAGATGATCCCGGCGCCTGTCCCGAACAGCCGGCGGAGCTTCTTCTTGCCGCAGCTAGGGCACTTCGTCTCTACGGGATCGTTGATCCCTTGAAACAGTTCAAAGGTGTGCTCACATGCGTCACATGTATAGTCGTACGTGGGCATAGATACTGATCAGTTTGAAGGATTCGTTGACATCGCCAGCAAGCAACCTGCGGTCGCATGTCAACGTGAATCAGGAAAGTGATTCTGGTTCAGGATCTTTGCGGATCACGAAGCCTGCGGAGGACCGCTGCTGATCATGACTTGGCTTGGACGAATTACCCGGTCGTGCAGCAGATAACCCTGGAGCGCCTCGAAACAGACCACGCCCGCCGGGTACTGCTGGTTTGGCATTTGTCCCAAGGCTTCGTGAAAGTTTGGGTCAAAGGGCTGTCCGAGCGATTCAATCGGTTTGCAGTGATGCCGCGCCAGGATTTCCACAAACTGTTGAGCCACCAGTCGCACGCCTTCGCTCAATCCTGAATTTTCACCTTGCGATTGGCTGGCCGCCAAGGCGCGCTGCAAGTTGTCGATGGCAGGAATCATGTCGCGGACCAGAGGCAGCGCTGCGTACTTCAGCTGATCTTCATAATCACGGCGGAGCCGTTTGCGGAAATTTTCCAGTTCTGCCTGAGCCCGCAGGACATCCTGCTGAGCGTGAACCAATACCGCCTGCAAGTCTTCCACCGCGACGGTATCCGAAGCAGTCACGTGCTCGTCGCTTGCGGCTGATCCGTCCAGCTCCGCTCGGTCGTCAGGCTGGTGCTCGGCTTCGGTGTTGTTCTTCATAGGGATAGCTACTCCTGGACCTGCTCAGCTACAGATCGATTCCTGATTCAGGTGGATTGTCTCGGTGCGTCCGTGGGTTCCGATGACCCTTCAAAAAATCCTTTGATCTTCTCCAAGAACGAACGTTTCTGTGGCAGGACGGACTCATGTTCCAACTCGGCCAGTTCCTGCAAGAGTTCTCGCTGCCGTGGACTGACTTTCTTCGGCACTTCAATCTGTACATGAACCAGCAGATCGCCCCGGCGCCCGCCGCGCGGATCGGGCACACCCAATCCGCGCAATCGCAGGACATCGCCACTGTGAGTTCCTGGTTCGATCTGCAGCTTGCGAGAGCCGTCGAGTGTCGGAACATCGAGCTCGGCGCCCAGAACCGCCTGGGCATAGCTGATCGGCAGACTGAGCAACAAATGCGAGCCTTCACGTTGAAACAAGCTGTGGGGCTCGATACCTACGAAACAGTAGCAATCGCCGGGGGGCCCGCCATCGGGACTCGGATCGCCTTCGCCTGGCAAGCGGACACGCATCCCGTCGTCGACGCCTGCGGGGATCTCCACTTCCAGCGTGACCGTCTGCTCTTCCAAGCCAGAGCCTTCACAACCGTCGCAAGGGGTTCCGATGGTGGTTCCAGCGCCACCACAGCTCGGACAGGTCGTTTGGACTCGGACGAAGCCCGCATTCTGAACCACCTGCCCTCGACCACCGCAGCGGCGGCACGGTTCGGGCTGGCTGCCGACGGCAGCGCCGCTGCCGCCGCATTTCCCGCAGACCGAGTGGCGGCGGAGCCGTAACTGCTTCTTGGTTCCACGAACCGCTTCTTCAAGGGTCAGCGTCAGATCACAGCGAAGATCGGCGCCGCGGCGGACCCGCTTCCCGCGCCGACCGCCAGCCGATTGACCGAACAGGTCGCCGAAGATCGTGCCCTCGAACATCCCGCCAAATGCGTCGAAAATATCGTTGACGTCTGCGTACTGTCCGACGCTTGCATCGACGCCCGCATGGCCGTAGCGGTCGTAACGCTGCCGCTTCTCGGCATCGCTCAACACCTCGTAGGCCTCGGTCGCTTCCTTAAACTTCGTCGTGGCTTCTTGATCGTCGCGGTTGCTGTCGGGGTGGAACTTGATCGCCAGTCGACGATAGGCCTTATCGATCTCGATCCGCGTGGAAGTCCGCGTGACTCCGAGCACCTCGTAATAATCGCGCTTGGCTGTCATCGCTATCGCCTGGCGGCACGTTCCTGTCGCAGGGGACTTCGTGTCATCCCGTCTTGATTGTGTCGGTTACGCCGACGGGCCACTCGCTCGGCCTGAGCCGCTGCGAATGGCCCGTTACGGAACCTGAAAAACCTCCCGGAGCGGCCGGCGGCGGGCGAGCCGCTGGCAGCTTGGAGAGGAAGACCGATCAAGAAACGACGCCTTCCACGGACCGCTTGCTCTTGTCGTCCTTGTCATAGGTCGTGACAAGCGCTTCGGTGGTCAACAGGAGTCCGGCGATGCTGGCGGCATTCGCCAGCGCGGTCCGAACCACTTTGACCGGATCGATCACACCTGCCTTGTACATATCGGTGTAGGCTGCGCGATGCGCGTCGTACCCGATGTTCGTCTGCCGCTGGCTGACTTCATCCACGACCACGCTGCCATCGATGCCGGCATTGTCAGCGATCTGACGCAACGGCGCGTCGAGGGCATGCAGCACGATCAGCGCACCGATCTGCTCGTCTCCTTTGCACGACTTGCGAGCCTGCTCGACCGCTTCACGGCAACGCAGCAGAGCCACGCCACCGCCGGGTAGAATGCCTTCTTCCACCGCGGCCCGTGTCGCATGCAGGGCGTCTTCAATCCGCGCCTTGGTCTGCTTCATCTCGGCTTCGGTCTCAGCGCCGACGCTGATCACGGCAACTCCGCCCGCCAGCTTCGCCAGCCGTTCCTGCAGCTTCTCGCGATCGTAGTCGCTGTCGGTCTGCTCAATCAGATTGCGGATCTGTTGAATCCGCTTATCGATGTCGGCTCGCTTGCCGGCGCCTTCCACCAGCGTCGTGTTGTTCTTGTCGACGACCGCCTTCTTGACGCGACCGAGGTGCTCCAGCGTCACGTTTTCCAGCTGGATCCCCAGATCTTCGCTGATCAGCGTGCCGCCGGTCAGAACGGCCATGTCCCCCATCATCGCCTTGCGACGATCGCCGAAGCCCGGGGCCTTCACCGCGCAGACATTCAACGTGCCACGCAACTTGTTGACGACCAGCAGCGTCAGAGCCTCGGCATCGACGTCTTCGGCGATCAGCAACAGCGGCTGACCCCCGTGCGCGACTTTCTCCAACAGCGGAACCAGGTCGCGAATGTTGCTGATCTTCTTCTCGTAGAGCAGGACCAGGGCGTTCTCCAACACCGCTTCCATCGTGCTGGGATTAGTGATGAAGTAAGGAGAAACGTAACCCTTGTCGAACTGCATCCCGTCGAC